>Ga0126342_10017106_pt1 | contig 12567 bp, 14 predicted proteins | sample Cyp1metagenome_FD_92528 | JGI IMG/M metagenome (GOLD analysis project Ga0126342, IMG submission 92528) | Coral microbial communities from Lord Howe Island, Old Settlement Bay, Australia - Cyphastrea 1 metagenome | ecosystem: Host-associated > Invertebrates > Cnidaria > Coral ...
AGTCTCTCGTTGCTCACCCCCAACTTTGTGTTTGCTTTCTTCGGCCTCAAGCCAATATCGATGGATTTGGCCTTGATCGTCAACCGCGTGATGGAAGAGTTTCTTGGCTCCACTGCCATCTTGCTGGACAGCAACACCCTGACTGGTACAAAGAAGCACCAAATTCCGAGGGTCAGAATCATCCATCGTATTGTAGTTGTAGGCCTCCGTTGCAAACTCCAATTTGCCAAGGGCATCGCCGTCATCGCCTTGCACGGGAATGAACGTGGTCTGGAAGCGGATGGAGCACTTGGCATCCAGATCAGCATTGGAAAGATCCGAGTTCTCAGCCAAGCCAGCATAAGAGCCAAACTCTCCAAGCTGTTGCAACAGGTTGCGCAGAGTCACTGGTTGTAAGGGTCCGGCCTCCTTTGCTGCAACTACTGCCACATCAGAAGAAGAAACAACTCCCAAACGCTCGTTCCAGTTGTCGCTTCGAACTGTGAAGAGATTTGCCCCGGATTTGCTCTTCAGGTAGGTGTCGGTGATGTTTGCCCCCCAGCATGACAATGCACCATCAACTTCGCCACGACAAACGTCGTCCCATGAAACTACCTGAGGGTATAGCTTCTCAGATGCAAACTGAAATCACAAAGGTTCCACCAAAAAATCCTGCAGGTACAGTATATAATTTATATAATTTATATATATCTTGTATAAAAGGAATGATTGGGTATGCATGTATACATCTATACATTGCAGTCAACAATACTATAGTATATTGTTCCCTTCCATTCAGTTCAAGTACAAAGCACACATCACAATATTTGATGTTATGCTAATACATCAAAGTCCTTCATGCATTTCAAATTTTGTTTGATCTGAGTTGATCTTATGTGCTTTTTCAGAAATGTCTTACATGTCACCGTCCCCACCTGGCAACTGTAACCAGCGTAGTGACCTCCTTTGGCTCGGCAGCTTTGGTTGATGGCCTTCATGATGTCGTTGACGGAAGCCATAGCGGCCATGGCGGCGACCGAAAATCTGAGAGACACCGAGTGGGGCAATGGCGCTTTTTTCCGCCAGCGCACGCGAAGTTGGAATGAGAAACACACAGAAACACGCTTCAACTGGAGACTTCCAGGATTCAACCATTCTTGAACAAATGATCATGGAAAAATGTCAAACGAGTTGCACATAGCTTGTATTGGCCCCCGCCTTGGCCGAAAGTCTTCATAAATCCAAATGCTTCAGCCTGACCAACACATGTCTAAGCATCTGGAAGCGGAACAGATCGGGCGACTGGCTGCCGACCTGCCCAAAGCCTAAATGATCGCACAAGTAGCTCTGCAAATCTTCAAGGGTTAAGACCTCAGCTCAGTTGCAGAAATCTTCCGAACAAATCTAGGCCAATAGATGATTATTAATTATTACATGTTGGCCCAATTTCATGAGACAAGTCACTCCACTGCCACCTGTGTCTATGTCATTGAAGACCTAGGTACGCCAATCAGACTTCAGCCAGATTGGCTACTGAAACTGTCTTTGAATCAAATCAAAATGATGCAGGTGGGGGCCTTCTGTATCTCGTCATCTTTTGATCTTGCGGATGCCCTTGCTGTTGCAGGCTTACCAGTGACACCTAGGCAAAGTTAGCGAAGGCATGCGCAGGCTGTTTGTGGTGGAATCAGCTAAGTTCAAATCGGAAAGCTATTGCATGAGTTGGTTCAAACTACAGTAGACTACACAGGCACAACCGATTCCATCTGCAAGGACCATGACCACCCACTACGGCCACAATGACAACAGCAGCGGCAAAAAAACAGGAACAGCACGAGGAATCAGAAATAACAAGACTACGAACAAAAAGAAGAGGAATGGAATAGAAGAACAAGGACAAAAATAATACGAGAACAATGAGCTGCTAATGAAAAGTGGGTCCGGAATTGTTTGGAGATTGTTTTTTTTCCGTTTTGTTTTCTTTTATTTCCTGTTCTGTCCATTTTCCTTGCTATTTGCCGCAATTTGGAGCTGGAAGCTGCCATTTCAACGGTATTTGCACCTTTTTGGAGTCCGAACCTTTTATTTTGGATGGAATTTGCTACATTTTGGCGCTCGAACTGTTCATGTAATATGGTTGTTTGCAACTGGAATTCATCTAGGGTTCGTTTAAGGTTTTTTGCTAGGTTTGGCTTCAGGTTTTTTAAGGGTTTGTTTTAAAGTTCGGCTTTATTTAAATATTTTTTAAGGGTTAGTTTAGGATGTTCTTAGGATTTTGTGGTTAATACTTAGGCTTGGTTAAAAATATATTTAGGGATATTTAGGGTTTGTTTAAAAACGATGTAGGGTCGGTTTTATGCTTAATTTAGGTTTGGTTTGAAATATATCTAGGGTTGGATTAAGACCTATTTAGGGTTGTTTTTAAATTTGTTTGGGGTTGGTTTAGTATTTATTTAGGTTTTGTTCAAGATGTATTTTGGGTTGGTTTAGGTTATTTAGGTTTGGTTTAGGATTTTTTAAGGGTTCGTTTAAGATCCATTTAAGATGGGTGTGAGGTTTATTTGGTAATTGGTTTAGGGTTTTATGCCGGCTTGTTTTAAAATCTATTTATTTAGGGGTGGTTTAGGATTTTCTTAGTGTTGATGTGTATTTAAACTGTATTTAGGCTTGGTTAAAAATCTAATTATTTAGGATCGGTTTAGGATCTGTTCAGGGTTGGCTTTAGGGTTAATTTAGGCTTGGCTTAGGATCTGTTTAGGGTTGGTTTAAAGTTTGTTGAGGGTTGGTTTAGGATCTATTTAGGCCTGGTTTAAGATCTTTTTAGGGTTGGTATAAAATCTGTTTAGGCTTGGGTTAGCATCTATTAAGTCTATTTAGGGCTGGTTTAGGATCTATTTACGGTTGGTTTTAGGGTTTATTTAGGCTTGGTTTAGGATCTATCTAGAGTTGGTGTAGGACCTACTCAGGGTTGCTTTAAGGTTTGTTTAGCGTTGGTTTACGATTTATTCAGGCCTGGTTTTAGATCTATTTAGGGCTGGTGTAAGTTTATGTGGGCTTAGTGAATATAATCATATATATCCGCCGACCCCAGGGAACCAGGGGAAGCGCGCCAGAGAAGCAATGCCAAACGGAGAGTTTCAGTGAAGGGGAAGAAGGAAAATATCCGCCGACCCCTGCCGACAGCAAGGGGAAGAAGATGGTACAAGCTGCAAGAGCAAGAAGCCAGCAAAAGAACTAGAAGAAGCAAGCAGCGAGAGCAAAACGGTAGCCAAAATACTCGAAGAAGCAAGCAAGCTGCAAGAGCAAGCAAGAGAAGATAGGGAACAAAAAAGCAACGTTGGGCACCAGCAGCGGCTGGCCGAGGGCATGATCCGTCCTTCAGTAGCACTCTGTTTCGCTGTGGGTCTTCCAAGATTGCTCAAATAAGAAGATTGCTTAATTCAGCAATCCTATTCAAGCAATCTATGAGGAAATTTTAAATTGCTTGATTTTGGTGCAATGCCGCAATGCCTAATTTTAACGTGAACATATGAACTTTGGGAATTTTGAATATGGCTTGGACGACCTCTGTACACCAATTTCAAAATGGAGACTTTTTCAATATTGCTCCCTTTTCTCTTTGAAGAAACTAGCTTGCAACCAAAGGTATTTGGAAAGAAGCTGGAAAAACTTGGAATGTAAAATAACAATTGTGTGCAATGCACACTTTCCAAAAAATGTTTAATTCTTAGGATTTCAAAACATATTGTGTCAAAATGTTTGTGAAGAAGCATTCATGTTGTAAGCCATGCCCACCAACCAAAAGATTATATGTAAAAAAAAACTGTTCAAGTACCTTAAACAGGCCTACGTCCTCTTCAAAGGACATACTTTTACTAGTGAATACATAGTGAATACTTAATAGTTACTAGTTACTAGCTAGTATGGTTGTGAGAGGTTTCTCGTTAGCAGGTGATATTCACTAGGCAGTAGTTGGCAGTTAGTAATTAGAATTACCAAGTGCAGAAACAAACCTATGGTACCTGCAGTTCAGAGAGAAATGTTGCTGAAAACAGAGTACATTGGAAAATGCCATAATACCTTGTCCAAGTATTCACTTCGAGCCCCCTTATTTTTTTTAAAGAGTGGGGCCCAAAGTTGAAGCTGAAATCTGTTCTTTTCAAATCTTGTCGGAGTATGTTCATTTGAGCCCCACCAAAAAATATCAATCTAAGCCCCACCAAAAATTGTTACTTTTAGTGGGGCCCAAAGTTGAAAAAAACAAATTGTTTTTTTCAAATTTTGTCAAAGTAATCAATTGGAGCCCCACTAACAACTATAATTTTTAGTGGGGCCCAAAGTTGAAGATAAAAATATGTTCTTTTCAAATCTGGTGAAAGTATTCAAGTTTGAACCCAACGAAAAAGTATAGTTTGTTGGGTACCCAGAGTTGAAGATAAAAAGATGTTCTTTTCAAATCTGGTGAAAGTATTCCAGTTTGAACCCAACGAAAAAATAGAGTTTGTTGGGTACCCAGAGTTGAAGATAAAACAGGTTCTGTTCAAATCTTGCTGTGAAAAGGAATCAAATTTGAGCCCCACCAATTTTTTTTAGGGGTGGGGCCCAAAGTTGAAACTACATTACCTTCCGGGAATATGTCTTCGTTTTGGCTCATTTTTTGCAGGTGACCTTTTTTCCTTTCCTTAGAAGATGAAAGGGGTCAGGAAAGGGCACCTTGAAAAAATGTTCCAAATACATGAAGAAGGCATTGCAAGGCATGAGTTCAAGAGATGGTACATGTTTTGACGTGTTGTTTGCATTGTAGCCTTTTGTTTCTTGTTTTTGTTTTGTTGGTCGTTTGCAGGTGCAATTTTTCCATTGCTTAGGTGACGAGAGGGGTCTGAAAAAGGCAATTTGAAAAAATGTTTCAAATACATGAATAAGGCATTGCAAGGCATAAGCTGTAGAGGTGGTAAGCGTTTTGAAGTATTGTTTGCATTGTAGTTTGCTATTTTTTTCTTTGTTTTGGTGCCATTTTTTGCAGGTGCCCTTTCCCCTCCCTTTCGATGATGAAGGGTTTCAGAAAAGGGCACATTGAACAAATGTGCCAAACAAATACTTTTGATGCCATATTTGGGGATATGACCATCCATTTGCCAACTCTTTTCATTTTCACCTAGGTCTTGCCTTGCAGCCAAATCTCTATTCTGAATTCTTCTCATACGGGTTTGTCTTCAAATAACGCACCTTAAGGTCAACCACGGATCATCAACATCATCATCGTCATCCTAATCCCATGGGGCGTGCCAAATGTAGTATCGAGGTTAAAACATGTTCCCCGCAACCCTCTGGTTCGCCCACACTCAAACAACACATCCAAACAATATGATATACTTATCACCAAAGGATGAATGAAAACACTGGCTATACGCAGTGATTTTGACTTTAAGTTTTCAGGATTTAGGGTTTTGATTTAGGGTTTAGGGTTTTAGGTTTTAGAGTTTTAGGTTTTAGGGTGTTGGTGTTTGTTGTTTTGGAAAGTAACAAATTTAACCCCTGCGCAGGAATTTGAGCATGTCAAAGGATATGCGGGATTGGCCGCGGGCAATAGGGGTTGCAGCGAACATGTTTTTACCCCCCACTACTGTAAGAGGAGGGCCATAGCTGCAACTGGGTATTATACTTGAACAAAGGGAATGGGAAACTACATTAGTTTGAAATTACCAACCAGCAAGATATGCAAGATTATGCCTTGGAACGATTGGAATGTATAAAACCAAGGTCAGAAACCATGAAATTTTCATATCTGGTAGAATTGGTAGGTGTTAAACGGCATGACGACGACATAACGACGAGGCCATGACGGTGCGACGACGGAGCGACGACCGTCATAAGCCCGGGTTCAGCGCCAAACCCGGGTTTATGACATGTCAAACCCGCGTTTGTGACGGTCGTCGCGCGGTCGTCGCGCTGTCGTCGCATCGTCATCATGTCGTCGTCAAGCAGTCGTCATGCCGTCGGTCTATCGCCGTCGTGCCGTCGGCACATCGTCGTCGTGCTGCCGAGCTATCGTCGTCAGGCCGTCGGCACATTGTTGTCGTGCCGTCGTCTCCATCGTCATATCGACTCATCGTGATTTTGCATATCTCACTAGCGCATGTCTTTTGAATTATGCTGAGTTAAAATGATAATTGTTGCTGACATTTTTTAACAGTGTTAGAAAGTGTAAAATAAATCAATTACAAACAAAAAATCGCACAAAAACAAGCCTCCAATGAAACATATACTTGCAACTGGCACTATTGTTACAACTCCAACTACATTGGAACTGCGACCACAACTAGGTTGAAACCCAAGGACTTTGTTTGGTTAACATCACAGCTAGAACTGACTATAAAGGCATGGGAAAGATGCAGGCAGCTAACTTCGCTCAATTTACCACACAAATGCCTTGGTCATTGCTGGCGCAACTTTGCTTTCGACAGTCTATCTTTGAATCTGCTGGCCTCCGCGCCAACCTCCCCAGCTGATGATTCCCCAAACAGTGTGTCAACACTGAGAGGTCCTTACGGTAGCTGTAAAGGCCGGTGCTTGATCAGGGTGCTCATTCTGCGGCATTTTTCCTGTAAATTTCTGTGTAAAGTAGCTCTTGTGAAATCTTGACATGCGTTTCCACTGCGCAGACTCGCACAAAGTGTGCGGCACGATTTTGGCCGGGCGCGGCAATTGTCCTGTGAATTTCCGTATAGAGTGCCTCTTGTGAAATCTCGACATACGTGTCGACTGCGCAGGCTGGCACAAAGTGTGGTCCTAAGTTCTGGACCGATCCTAGTCATCCTCGCCCTAATCATCATCACCACCACCACCACCATCATCATCATCATCACCATCATCATCATCACCATCATCATCATCACCATCACCATCATGATCACCATCGTCCTCGCCATCCTCGCAATCATCATCATCATCATCATCATCACTTGTCCTCCTCAACGTCATCATTTTCCTCCTTCTCTAAATCATCCTCCTCCACCTGATCCTCCTCCACTTCATCTTCCGCATCATGAACATCATCATTATCATCATCATCATCATTATCATCATCATCATCTCCATCATCTCCATCATCATCCTCATCCTCACCATCATTATCATCATCACCATCATCACCCTCACCACCATCATCACCATCATCATTATCATCATCACCATCATCTCATCATGGTCTTCATCATCATCATCATCATCATCAGAATCATCCACATTATCATACATTATCCTCCCACTCCCCGCACTGTTTGGTGTCTCTTGCCGGGTAAATTTTTAGAAGGGATTCAGAAGGGCTTCAGTTGATGATTCTTAGAATCCAAGGAGCCTGAATGAGCCTGATCGGAACGTGGGGGAAGAGGCTCAGCGGGAATGGGAGGGACAGCAAGAACGAGTGGCAGAAGCAGTTGGCAACAGCAGTTGAAACGGAGCACCGTCAATATTCCAATGTCCGAAAATGTCCTACAAATCAACCTGCCAAAGAGTGAGCGGGCATTGGCAGCATTAAGCAGCATGGTGTTGCACCATCATTCTGAGGTTCTGTCGCTGACGGCGAGGCTTGTCAAAACCAGGCTTAGGGCCCTGGCACAGATTCCACCGATGTCCAATGAGTGCATCATCTGACATCATCCCCCCATTAAATAGCTATACTTCTCTACCGTAAGTCCTACTACTGATAGCCCAACTTATTTACCTATGGGGCAGCACACCTTGTACGACATCAAACGGCAGCAGATGTTTGGGCACTGGCCTGGGATGCTTGCGATGATGCATGAGGTGCCTGAGAAGTTGGTGTCTGCGGTTGTTTTGGCTGAGTGGCACCAGCTTGCCCAGGAGTTCCTGTGGTTGTTAAATAAGAATGCCTACCTTATTTAAGGTCACCTTGCTTATTAACCTCGCCTCAGGAGACGCTTTTACCTTAATTAAGGGAAAACCTTCGCTAATTAAGGTAAAAGTCTTTAATTAACGACTTTGTTGAGAGAGGTTGTCTTAAATAAGCAAGGTTATCTTATTTAAGCCACCTTGCTTAAATTTAAGGAAGGTTATTGTTTTTTGTTTACATCGCTGTCAAGTGATGTATTTTTCGTAGCAGCATGTTGTTCTTTTGTCGTGAAGAACTTGTTCTGTCACTGCGATGTTGTTACGGCAAGCCTCTAACAAAGGTGGAAAGGGCAAAGCCGCTAGGAGGTAGAAGAGTCCGAAAAGACATTGTAGCGTCCATGACGTCGCTTGATGAGTTTTTCTTGTTTTTTCTTTCTTCTTTTTTCCGAGCGGTTCTTTTAGGCGGTGTTCATCTTCTTGCTTTTGGCAGCAGAACCAGCTCTCAAATTCATTGTTTTTTTGATTTTTTTTTTTTTCAGAGTTCCGTTTTTCTTTCATTGTTCTACGTAGTTTTGCTTTCTTTTCCTATTTTTTTTTTTCCTTGTTGAATTTTATATTTGAAAAACAATTTATCCTTTTTCTTTATTTTCTGTAATTTTCAAAAAACGATAAGTTGATCAACTTGTAAATTTCCGAAAACTTGAAATTTCGAGAAAATAAAAATAGAAAAATATATATATATATATATATATATATTGTATATATAAAGATATATTTTGAAAGTTTCAAAAAATTGAACAATTGAAAACAAAACAAAAAAATAACCAAGAAAATATGATGAAAAAAACGAAGAAAAAATGCAATGTGCACACCGCTGTAACCAGTTCAAGCGAAGGGCAAGCCTCTTCGCCTAGCAAAGGGCAAGCCTCTTTGCTATCGGAAAGGGCAAACCTCTTTCCGTGATGAGAGCCAAAATACATGTTCCATCACACTCTTGAAACAATGACACCTTTCCATCAAGACGCTACCCACTTTCCTTTCCATGTTTCCTTTGGACCATCATGACTTTTATCTAACAGTTTCTGTTTTAAAAATCTTTCCCAAATTCCCTTTTCCATTTCTTTCGAGCACGCTACGCTACATATGGAAAACATATGTGCACGAAATATCACATACTCAAAGCATAACCCTCGAACATCATCCGATTACATTCTGCGAAAACCAGAGGACACAACAAAAAAACCTTGCTTAAATCAAGCAACCTCTCTTACCCTTAATGAAGCTAACCTGGCTTCAATAATTTTAGGATAACCTACCTTAATCTTAATTAACCACCACAGGACCTCCTGGGCGTGCCGCCTCAGCCAAAGGCTTAGCATGTCTGTCACATCTGTTGGGAAACACAACTCAAAGATATTGAAAGCATCTTGATGCACTCCAAACGACATCACAAAACCATGGAGGAAAAGAAATTCCTGTTTCAAAACCTATTCCAAGGACAACAAATCACCGCGTGTCCATGGGGCTGTCTTCTTATTTGCACTTAACTGCTGGGAACGGTCAGAGAAAAGGTCGATGAGGCAGCTCAGGAGAAGAGCGAGCTGAGGAGAGAAGTAGCTCAATGAGAACGTATTTTAGGAGATTGCTTCTCTCAGAAAGGAGGTGCTTGAGGAGACGGAGGCAGCTCGCACGATCATTCAATTAGATCGCTCTCCCAATCGTTCGGCCATTCAATCACGCAGCTTTTGATTGGTCGATTTCACCGTTCAACCATCCAGCCAGTCAGCCAATCAATCATGTTCAATCAATCATCACTACCCTTTACACGGCGGGTTGAAGAGGGGCAATAGCGTCCTTCAAGGATCAGCTAAAGCCTTCCAAGGCTGCAAGCACTAGTTTTCCTCTGTCGGCCAATAGCCAGCCAGTGCAGCGCCTAGTGTGCAAGCTATACCTCTATATCTCTCTCTTGGGCCTTGAAAGCGTATATAAACTGTGCTCATTGGAAATGTTTTCCTGTCCGACATGTTGTTTTCAGGAGCCAAGTGTTCCACAGCCCCTTTGTATTCAGGATCACCTGGTGCACGATCATCTCGAGGTCCTTCAGGCATTTCTGGTTCATCTTCTTCCTCAAATGCTGCTACTTTGATATGCCTGTTCTCTTCCAAGACCTTGACATCCAGACATAGTTCATGACAACTGCCATATGAGATTGGAGTCTGTGTCATAACATGTTCCATGAGTGGTGAATGCGTTTCAAAACTCGTGCGCTCCATCATGAAGACCGTGCCAAAAGAGCTAACTTGATCAGGCGTTTGGTGGTCTCTTTCTGGATCCCTGTCTTCTGCACCAAGAACATTGCGAGAGTTAAATGCACACATCCTCAATTGTTCTTGATGTTCTGGCGTGAGCTGCTGAATGATTAAGTTACCATACCGTTCCTCTGCTGTACGGCCTCTTGGCATAGCAGGTATCTTTGCATTCTCAGCGTGTCCTGCATGCTGTGATGTTTCCTCTTCCTGTTGAGAGCTTACATCTTCTTTCTTTTCTTCTTGTGGTCTTGGTCTGGCCTTCACTTCAACACGTGGTAGGGTATCCTCAACTTCTTTTGCAATATCACTTTCAGTAATTTCAACATCATCTGCTTGATCTTTTGGAACATGCAAAAGGTTGTCCTTGCTACCAATCCAAATGTATCCATCAGGCTTGGTCAATGTGTGGAAAGTTCCAGCTGCACCAAAATCCTTTGCTTTTGTTCTAGCATGTGCAGACTGGTTAAAGGCCTCATGCTGAAAGAATTTGTTGTAGGCATGCTCGACAAAGAACCTGTAAGACTGCAAGACTGAGCGGTCATCATCTCCTGCTTTCTGCAAACCGGACCAATTTGCCATGAGCAAAGTTGACATAGTGACAGAAATGTCGAAGTGAGTCTCTTTGATGTTGGTCAATAGCTAAGACCATGACCTTTGTGGAAAATGAAAAATGAAATTCTGGATCTGGATTGATGGTGTCCTTGCTCAAAGGAACTTCAACTGATGGATCTGATGTGTCGCATCCACAAGTGTTCAGAGTCAGGTGCTCACTTTGGTTTGTTTCATCAGCCTTCTTCACACAGAAGTCACCCCAAAGCCGGTCATTGCTCCTGATCTCAATCGATCTAAGCGAACTTGATCAAATTGGCAAACTGCTTCAACGAACCACTCCATGTCCTCTTGGATCTGCAAATCACGCTCATACAAGAGCCAGTGTTCTGACCATTGCTCTCTTTCAATCTGAAATCTGTTTGCCCATGCCGTTGGCTCCCCTGTGCCTCTCATCCAACCGGTGCCATTCAATCTGCAATCTATCAAAAAAATTGGCAATCTGATTGCACTGACCTGTTCTCATGTAAAATGATCTCAATCCTCCCATCTCCCAGCTACGTGTGAAAACGTAGCACATGTGTCCTGTCCATGGAAGCTTCTCCCAATCAGCTCGTCCTATTGACTGTCTTCTCAAAGCAATCCGCTGATTGGTCCGCAAATATGCCCATTGCCTGGTATTGATGACCTTCTCTCCACGACTATTCAATCTAAGTTGGCCATCTTCATCACGAGCACAAATGATGCCTGCTTCATACAAGACCCAGGGATTTGATGCAGAAATTAAATAGATGAACGTGTTGCCTGTTGAGCCACATAGTCTTCTTCATCCTCTGCTGCCCAAAGGTCAACAACCTCTTCACCCATGGGATCATCTTGATCTTGAGGAGGTATAACATCTTGTCCTTGTGATTCTGGACTGCCTGTTGATGAACGTTGTTGTTCCCATTGATCAGCAGGCTCCTCTTCCTTAAAAGAGCGTCCTGTGCCAGCTGCCTCCAGTTTTGGCTTTCGCGGCGGCATTTGTTTCATAATTATCATAATATCTTTTGCGGTTGCTTTCGCGGAAAACTGCCTGTTGTACATGAATATTTAAACGCGCTTCTACTATCTACCTGCCTTCGCCGCTGCTTTCGCGGCTCGACCTTGACGCACTCCTTTCGCGGAGCTTTCGCGCGTGGAGGTTTTGCTTTCGGGGGGGTTTCCCACATGAACCCGAATACTAAATCACTTCATGGAGGTTTTTGATGCTGCTCAAGTGGACCTGAAGCCTACTCCTTCCACTGAAGACATGTGATTCAGCAAAGTCGCTCCACATGCATCAAGCCTTTGAGTTGTGAGTTTGAAGCCCTTCAAGCTGTGCTGCAGATTTCCCACATCTGTGGCCATGGCATTCACGCGCTGTGTGAGCGAGTTCTGGGAATTCCAGGATTGCTGCATGTCCTGCGACAGCTCCTGCAGAGAACAAGCTTTGAGTTTTGCGCGGAATTGAAAGAGATGTGCAAAGAGATGACGGAAATCTGCTGATGGTTTTAGTCTATTTTAACATACTTTAACACAGTCTAACATACTTCAACACATGTTAATTCAAATCCGCCGGCTAGCCGGCGTATCTTGTGGATCTTGCTTGTTCGTAGTTGTACCGTCTGTCTTGTCCTTTGTCTTTGTCTAGACTTTCCCCTTGGCGCGGATTTTTGCCTTGTCTAACTTGAACCCCCCCATCTCTTCCGTCCCCCCCTCAACATGTTGCTGTTTCCTGTTGTGAAAGGAGGTGCACAGCCCTTAAGGTGCACGCGTCACATGAGTAGAGGCAGCCTTGACTAGTGGCTGTGCTCACTTGTGTGGGTGGGTAGAGAAAACCTAAACGTAGGTTATGAGC
>Ga0126342_10017107_pt1 | contig 12567 bp, 17 predicted proteins | sample Cyp1metagenome_FD_92528 | JGI IMG/M metagenome (GOLD analysis project Ga0126342, IMG submission 92528) | Coral microbial communities from Lord Howe Island, Old Settlement Bay, Australia - Cyphastrea 1 metagenome | ecosystem: Host-associated > Invertebrates > Cnidaria > Coral ...
AGCCCCCTTAATGTCCATGCCGCACCCAAATTTTTGGACCTTCGAACCCTAAACCCTAAACTCAAACTGTAAATCTAAATCGGGCCCCGAAAAATCTATGGAGAGCTGGTCGCAAACCAGCTCGCCAAGCAAGAACTCTCGCCAAGTGAAAATTCTCGCCAAGTGAAAAATCTCGCCAAGTGAAAAATCTCGCCAAGTGAAAAATCTCGCCAAGTGAAAAATCTCACCAATTGAGACACAGAAATCTCCCCATGGGAAAAGGGTTGGATATAATGAAACTCAAAATTCCTAATATAAGTTGGATGATTTTTGAAATGCTTGCCCACTGCGCGCCTCACGGAACCTTGTGACAGCCATGGACTTGGCGTAGGACACAATCTCGGACATCCCAACAGACCGGCCCCTCCAGAAGCTCTCGTCTGCAAAGCTCCAGCACAAGACGCTCGTGCTGAATTGAAGGCCCAACTCTGGTGGCCACACCTTGCAAAAAAGATTCCGACGCAAAAAGGCCATATTGTAAATCTGTGACATCTCCCGAAACCAAGTCCAACAAAAACAGACAATCCAAACAGGCACAAAATAAGACATTCTGATGAATTAAAACCTATGTTCTGACGGTGTCATGTACTTCTCCTTCAGCTCCTCCGGGTCTGCAGTTTCCAAGTAGCCGGCAGCAAAGCACATCTCGGCACTCTCCTTCAGCAACCACGCGCCTTCCTCACCGGACTGTGCTCGCTGAGCGATTTCCATAAAAGTCCCCCCTCCCAAAATCGGAAAGGGGTAAGCACCATCATCACCTGGAACTGGCACTCCCGAAAGAAGCTCACAATCATCGGGTTCACTTTCAAGCGGCCGCTTTGTTTGGAGTCCATGACGCAAGCTGTACATGAATTCTACACACAAAGCAAGATCTCTCTGTAGAGCTCCTACCATGTTCATCGAGGAAGGCAAAGGAACATCGCCCTGCGCCACACCAGAGCTTGCGGCCGGCGCTGCTGCGCCGAGCCCACCCTTTGACCTTTTCCTTTGAGGGGCCATTGCCAGCCCCAATGGATCTAGATAAGGCCTTTGAGCCACCGTCTAAATTTGGTTGGACATTTGTTGTCTTGAATCTACGCATCAAAAACCAAACGCATGTGGTTGCCATGTTTGGCCAGCTTTCAAGACAGCTGATCGCAATCAAGTAGCATGAAAATCGAATCTGTTTTAACCCCCTGGACTCGGACCATCTGATGAATCTGCTAAAGAGTCAGCCTCTGCGACTGCATGAATTTGTGCAAAGCAGAAATTTGCAAACGTTTCAGTTCCCACCACCGCGCAACTGAATGCGTGAAGTCACACAATAGTTCCCGCCAAGCTAAGCCTCATCATGGCTCAAAATGCCGAGGATTCCACATGGCCACAGCCGTCATGAATCCAGAGAGGAAAACAGGCGCTGAGAACCTTAGTCTGTAAGTTCTCGAAAAAACAAAAAATGACAATGGTGAAAAGTAGGATCTGGCTAAATGGCTTGCCAAGCTGAAGAAGAACCGAAAATGACAATGGTGAAAAGTAGCATCTGGTAAAATGGCTTGACAAGCTGAGGAATGCGGCCAAAGGAACGCATTCCCGACCATGTCTGACAGCTGGTGCGGCGACAGATCGGACATTTTGTAACGCATGTACTCGCGAGGACCCACTCCCTGGAACAAAGCCTTTTCCTGGATCATGTTGCAAGGTTAATCTGGCGCAGAACTGTTTCCATACTGGTTTTTGTTTCCAAACTCACTCTGACATGAAGCGCTAGAAAACTATAAAAAGGCAGGTGATATGTGGAAGTTTGCAAAGTTGATTGGGGATCATCGCGACAACTGTCCTTTGCTCCAAGAAGGCTCCAGCGGACAGTGCACATGTATTTGCCGTGGGGAAGAAGGCAAGGAAGTAGGCCAGGGGTCTTTCGCAACCATGTCTGTCGGTCGAAATTTTGGTCCTCAGCTCTCAAGCTGGGACTCCTCACCGATAACATCCCAAAAGCTATTCTGTTTTTTAATGACGAAAAATACCTAACTGCCTTTGATGAAACCAAGTAGTTTAATAGCATCAGGCATTTGTGCTCCGCTACGGCGGGATGGTCTGCAATGTTGTGATCTAGAACGTTGGACACCACTGCCCTCAAAGTTCTGACAGTTGAATAAAGCTTGCATCTTGCAATACTTTGGATACATCATTGCGCAAAAACACATTCAATGCAACCAAAAAGCAATTTGCACCACATAACGCTCTTGATATGGACTGAGGCCTGCTTGACACATTTCCGTGATAGCCACAGCTAGCAAGGCTATCTCCCTCTCAGTCAAGAGAACGGCGTTCTTTGTGAGGACCAAGATTTTTTTCAGGTTGCGATCAACTTCGTCCTAACCAGCTGGCTGGAAACCCTCCAGAAAGAAAGCCCAAACATGGAAGCAACCCTTGCTCCGTAAGTGACCTAGACAAACAACCATGGCCACAACAAAAATAAAAAAAATCCATGACTTGTCAAGATTCGGACCCCAAGCGCTCACAGCATGACTTAAAGCCAGCTTTCCACTTCTCACCTTGCCGCGTGCTCTTCTTGGCCTGAACGGAATCACACCCGACACCAGCAGCATCGGCATCTCGCAAGAAACTGCTCAAACCCAGCTGCTTGGCATTGATCTGCAAAGTGCGCACCAAATCTTCAGCATTGCCAGGCCTGACAATGACAATGCACACTACAAAACAATGTTCAAACTTCAACGAAAATGTTCAGCCCCCCCAAAAAAAAGACTCCCCCCAAAAAAATATGTTCTCTCTGTCTTCTCTCGTTTGGAAGGTTTGGGCTCAAAAAGTTTTTTGCTAAACTTCATTCATAAAAAAAAATCAAGAGCAATGATTACCTCTAAGCCGCCACTGCAGGCCGCAGTCTTTTAGCACCTACATGGGGTACGGGGCATAAACCAAGCCCACACCAAACCAAGTAATTGGAAACCTTTTCACTTGGATATTTTAAAATGTTGGAAGGTATCCCCCTGAACACCTCATGTTGAATGCATGTTGGGCCTAGAGGTTGGGGTTAACGGTTGCACTAATGCAGTATGAATGATGTTGGGCCAGTGGGGCCAAACAAAAACACCTAGACGCTTGGCAACTCGTGTTTGGGCCATGAATGGGGGAGATTGTTGGGCAAACTCTTGGCTCTTGGTCCGATTTTTTCTACAATAAATTTATGAATCCCCCAAGCAACCTAGTTCTGGAACGTTTTCTATCATTATTTTGTGCCTGGCCTGAATCAGCAAAATAAAAACAAAAAACAGCAGTAAATGAGGCTGAGAGACTTGGAGGTGGCAATTTGCGACTTTGCTTGGCCCCTTCAAAGTGTATAAAACGGACCCCACCAAGTCCCCCGAAAAACCTGAGTTTCCCAAAGGAAACTTGACACTTGGTGGGGTCCGTTTTCCGGGGCGAACCCAAGTGGAAAATTGGCACCCACAGGTATGTACAAACATAAACCCAACGTAGGCCCAACATTTCCCCGACATGGCCCAAAAACGGTGTGTTCCTTTTGGGCCGGGTAAAAGCTAAAAAGGAACACGCCGTTCTTGGCCTAACATAAGCTCAACATTGCACGAATATAGCCCCAAACCAAGGGCTCATTTTCGTCATTGACGCTCTTAACAAGATTTCCTTTGAAAGGGGTCCTCGGTCCCAGTTCCTTGGGGGTGGGAAAAACTTTGACGGTAGACCCTCACATGGTTGTGATGATACGACTGTCCCGGAAATGGACGATTTCCTCCTCATGAAGGTATGCCATGTCTTGATCTCTAGATGTTCATTTTGTGAAAAAAAATCAGGTTCCATTTTGGGTATATGTTGTGGCCACTTGTGGAAGCCAAAATGGCCTATGTTGGGCCAGATGGGGGGGTGGAGAGCAACCTCAACCGAAATTTGTTGGGTTGGGGTTGGATTTGGTTCCATGTGGGGTCTACGTTGCGACCACTTGTGGGGCTTTGTTGCGCAATTTTGGTGAAAAAATAGCTTCTGTTGGGCCAGATCGGAGGGTGGAGAGCAAGCTCAACCATAACTTGTTGGGTTGGGGTTGGATTGGGCTCCATTTTGGGTCTATGTTATGGCCACTTGGTACCTTTCTTGGGTTAAATCCCTTCTAAATCCTTCTAAAAACACATTTTGCTTTGGTTCAAAGACTGTGATGCAAAAGGTTCCGGATACCGCGAAAAAGTTTTAAAAACTTCGTACGGAAAAAATCAAATGTTCACCAAACAAATGTTTTTTTTAAGCAAAAGTATAAAATATCACAAAAAACCTTAAGGAAAACATAAAATTCAGCAAAAACGTTGAGACATACATTAAAAAAAAACAGCACACAAAAACACAAATTTCATTGCTAATTTTCCACTTGGGTTGGTCGCACAAAAAAAGCCCCCACAAGTCCCAAAATCTTTCATAAAATATGGGGAAACCACTGTTTTTGGGGGACTTGTGGGTGCTTTTTTTGGTGAACCAACCTAAGTGGAAATTTACCAAATTTCATCAACCATTTCATCATATTTTTCATTTAAAAAAGATCAAAAAAACAAATCATAAATTTTATCAAACTAAAATCTTTAAAACATATATGTTTAACATAAGGCTCCCTTGCTCCGTCCAAAGTCTCAAATATACAATTTGAAAAGACAAGATACATGGGGTATAGCTGTCGCAACCCCAAAAAGTTTCCAACCCAAACACGGATCAGTACCCAAGCCTGACGTTTGTCCCTCGGACATAAAGCACCCAAGCCCGCGCCCGACTTTGAAAAAGCCCAAACTCGGAACTGTTGAGCAGCAAGGCAAAGGCGCATCCAAAGCCAAGCTTCTTCATGGCAGCGGTTTGTATGTCCATGGGCTTTTCGTTGCCAAATTTTCGACGGGTGTGGGACATCTGCTGCACATTTTCCAGTAAGACCCACTGGATTTGTGGGGAATTCTGCACATACCGCATTGTGGCATGATATCCACCCCCTGTAGAAGACCCCTTGTCGCGGAAGCTCTGCGGATTGGGATTCTGCGCCGAAATTCCACAGCAGGGGTATCCAGCGACCAATCCAACAGCCTGGGCTGACACATCCAACGTTTCGACTGCATGCTTCGAAGGGATGAAGCAGAAACTTCAGGACTTGACTAGCTTCAAAAAACAAATTCTACCAGCGATCAAGTCAATGCTCATTGGAACCTAGCAGCGGTCGGGACTTTGATTTTCTTCCCGGTCAAAACATCATGCGCATGTCCTTGGCCCAACTCCTTCATGTCTCTGAAAATGACAGGACAATCTGGGAAAGCCTTGCACAGGTAGTCTGCCTTCCACTGCTCCGACTCGCAAAGAAAGGCCGGCACGAACTGGCCAGGGGAAGCACGGCAGAAACAAAATGTTGAGAATGCCAAGACCAAACACAGGATGCAACAATATCTAAAATCTAGCAGTACGCATGTGTAACACACACACACAGACACACACAGACACGGCTTCAAAGGCTTTGAACATGGGCCTTGGGCATGTCAGGCGAAACCACTGCCATGTGCTCATTCAGGGCTTCCATCACCATTTCGGCTACCCCCCATCCTGTGCACACTGATGCTATGGGGATTCCTTCCTGGAACCTTGCCATTCCAGAGCATGACTTCAAAGTGTCTTGGAATGAGCTTACAAGGCAGGAATTCTTGTGCGCAGTAAGTGCCCACTGCACGTAGCTGTCGACCTCAGCCAACCAAAAGCTCACTATATCTTTAAAAAGGGCCGCATGTTTGAAATTCACCTCTAAAACACGGCATGGCATTCTTGAAATTGTCTTGCGGATTGGTTCTGGGCACCCGACTCCGACCCCGTTGGACAGGAGCAGTGACGCGTCAACGGGTGCAACAGGCTTCTGCTGCTGTGACATCACTGGGTCTTGAAGCTCTTCAGAATCTGACGCAACAAAAAAACCGGAATCCTCACCATCTCCGGCTCCATCAGTGCCGTTCTGCACACTCCTGGGATAAAACCAAATTGGAATACCCAAAAAAAACTTTGGACAGCAAAATTTCCCCAGCATTATTTGTTGAACAGCTGGGCCCCATTGCCCTGCAAAAAAATGCGACAAGTTTCTTCCTTTCATCTTCGCTCTCAAACATCATGTCAGAGCCAGCCTCATCTTCATCTTTGCCGCTCCTGCACCAAGAAACCAAATCTGAAAATGCTTGGTGGAGCTTTGACAAAGTAGTCATTTTCTTTTTTTGGTAATTGCAGAATTCACCTCGCTCACACCTTCGGCAAATCCCAAAGGACATGGTTGGGGTGAAAGGCCCGTGAGTCAGTGGTCCCTCCTGCAAATTACATCAACTGGTGTAAAATTATATAATTGCTCTTGATGTTGCGAATTGAATCTTGCTCTGCCCAACTTCCAAATTTTACTTTTAGGCTTGATTCAGAGCCCGCAGGAGTCTCCAATGTGCACAGTGCAACAGCCCCTTCAGGGGTTGGACTTTGGATGATAAATATGTCTGACCAAAAACCTGTTGTGATTCAAGAACTGATTTAGAGTCTCAAGCGGTGTGCTCAATGAGCTTCTGTTGGACATCGGATTCTTTCTGGCGCCCCGTTTGTTGGAACTGGTCATTTTGCATCTTGCTCCATCAGTGCTGCCATCAAGAAACTCATACCTTTACAAGGACCCACTTCTGAAATCAGCTGGAAACAACACTTTAAAGAACCCAAAAGCCCAGATCACACTGCTGATTCCCTTTTCACAGCATACGCCCAGTCATTCATCCTCAATTGGCTGGTAAGCCTCGTCCGAACCTGAATCACCATCATCATCCTCTGCAATGCTCAAATCAACATGGCGCTCACGACCTCGAGCCTGCCAGGCCATGGTCTGACCAGGACCATCTGCAGGACCAGAGCGGTGAGCCAAAAAACTGTACCTCTGTGGTCTAGCCAGCCGAGGCAAAAGGCTACCAACCCAATTTGTCAAATAGGCCCCGGCTTCATGGGATATGAGACCTTGCTGGATGCAGGCAGGAACTTTGGACAAGACTTTCTTTCGAACTTTGTCTGATATCAGTCTCCTCCTCCACACTCCTGATGGTTGCTGGAAACTCCTTCTAAGGATCGCGGCCTGCTCAGCAGTCAAAACAGTTACAACCCTGTAAGGCTCAGGATCGGCCATGAACTTTTTCGCCAAGAGCAAAATGTCTTCTCCGGCAGACTGGCTCCCGCGAATCTCTTCAACAGCAACTCTCCCATAGGACCCGGGATCAATGTCCTTCCGCATGCTGATTCGGATCTGCCCGACCCTTCCTTGGTGGATTTAAATGCTCAAACCAGCAAACAACAACTAATCCAGGGGCGAAACCAAACAAGAAGTCTGCAGGACGTGGAAACAAACAGGTATCTAAGAATCTAAGATGACTGACAACTTTCACAAAGCAAACTAGCCCAGCTTCGCAAACCCTTCACCCGAATGCCCAGCATGGAAACCCAGTCTTTCCATTGCGCTGCTTCATCAAGCTTGTATGCTTCGCAATCAACTCGTGAGACTTTCTGCTGCTTCCTCAGTTGCTCAGCCTCGCCACCTGCCCGGCCCATACTGTCCAGAATCTCTATCAACTCAGAAGGGTTGTCGAAAACATTTCTGGCAATGACCCCGGCTTGGACTGAGAAAGCTTGATCCACATCCTCGTGGCCTCAAGAGCATGAGGCATTCAGACTCCCCTATGCAAGCCGGGGGTTCTCAGCTTAAAAAGCTTGCACCTAAAGCCAAGCCACTGTGGCCAACTCTGAGAAAACTTGCCATGGTCCATCTGAAAATTCTTAAGGCCACGAGCAATATCAGGAATGATATGCAATGGCGGTTTTTGAACTCGCGATAGGTGTTGTCTGAATGACAACTCAAGCCCAGAGGAAGGAAGGCCGCCGACGTCATGAAATAAAGCGTCAAGTGCTCTCGAAAGCTGCTCAATCTCACACACTGCATCCTTGGGCATGTCCTCGTCACTCACAGCAACATGGAATCTTCTCCCATGTACCCAAGTTGCCGCCACGTGAAGGCGGGGTCTGTACAGCTGAGAAAACAGCTTTGACTTCGATTCCAACCCTTGCACACGTGGACAGCAAAACTTTGCTTGGTCCATGCCGTCTTGCATTACGCACACCAGGTTGGTTGCGATGGAAGCTGCCAACATCCTGGGGATCAATCAAAAAGAAACTGGTCTGGTAAGTAACAAAAAGCCTTTACTAACCCCATTTTGTCAAACCAATGAAAAACCCCAGTCCTCTGGCCAACATCTTGCTGAAACCAACACTGGCTGAAACTTCGCAGTGACCAATAGACCTGACGATCCAGCCACTGGGACAGGATGTGGGAGCTGTATTCGCGGACAATCCCTTCGTTCTCAGCCTGTGCTTGCCCAGATTTGAAGGTCATTTTTCTCTTGAGTCTGGTGCAGGTATCACACTTGCCATGCTCATTGGGTTTTCGAAAATGTAAAAAACCGCTGCGCAAATAGGGGCCAAGAATTTTGTTGGTGACCCGCAAGAACGTGCCATATGATGCAGGCGACACAGACCTACTTTGGCAATAGACCATGTACTCAAAAAATAATTCAGTCCTGCTACCATGCTGTAAATATCGGCGCTCTCCTTTAAAACTTCCTGGTCCGATGAGGTGCACTTCGATGTCGCTGTTGTAAGTTTGCAATGTTCGAACAAAGTGGTTGATGTGCCTGGCACTCAAGTCTGGATCACGGTCCTCAACAAAGGCGGCCTCTTTGATCGCCTCTGGTTTCTTGAGCTTATGCAGCGAATCCGTCGGCATGCACTCAGCGGCCGAATGGTACACGAACCAAAGGAACATGACGACGGAAGGCCACTTTTCGGCAACATCGCCCCTCATCGCAAAGCCAAATGTTGGATGCACCGGGAGTTTCCTGCGACCAGCTGACTTTGTGTACGCGCCTCTGCCAGATCGGATGTTGTGAATGGTTGTTTGGCCCACTCACAGCAACCGGGCACATGCCCTGACGCAAACTGTCCGACCCAGAAATTGCACCTCCTCTTTCCGACGTGTTGCGTAATCCCGCTTTCCTTTGTTGGTCTCTTGCTTTTTGGAGACCACCTCGTCATCATCAGTGGCTGCAAATTGGGATGAACCAGATTGAAAAAAATCAGCACTGGAACTTGACAGCTGACAATCAGAGTCTGTGGCTTCAAAGTCAGGTTGTGCCGGAGCAGCATCTTGAATGGCAAAACTTTCAATCTGGCGTTGCTGCAGTCTACAATTGAAAAGTTGGGCTAAGAACGTCTCCTGCAAGGCAAGTTTTGAACAAGCTGGTCGGCTTTGGATTTGGCAAGAGTTTCAAATCAATCTAGGCTAGAAACCTTGAAAATTAAACTGAAGGGACTGGATTTGGAAGGTCGCAGCCTTCTCATGAGGGGGCAGGCCCTCCAACTCGGCCCTTTTGGATTTAACAGCTTCGATCTCGCTCTGAAATTGCTGCCAACAAATCCGTCTCTGACACTTGCATGGCTGCTGCAAGAAATCAAATGTGCCACGAGCCCCCGAAGAACGCCTGCGCTTTGGATTTACCTCTGCCTGTTCGCTATCAGAAGCAAAAAGCATGCTGCTGTCATTGCAGCAACAAGGGGACACACCCCCAACCTTAGCAAGGCCCGCATAACAACTTGAGCCAAAACCTCCTGGATTGGCAGTGCTTCAAGGCTGGCCCGGTCAAAGTACCCAAGGATGCTGGCTTGTCTTGGCATGATTTCTAGTTCCGTCCTCGGTTAGAAACCCTTTATAATGTGCATTTGCATGCTATGGGTCTGCGTGTGGTATACAGATATTAGACTTGCAAGAATATATCTACACCTGATATTTAAGTTGGTGTCACTTTAAAGGTCATAGGGTAACCCCCTTGTAGTTTCTATTTGCATGTGTATCGTTTCATACTTCAAAAATGTTTTTTAGTGACAAACTCTCATAGGCTTAAACAGTTTTTACTCAAAGAATTTGGCCTCTGCATGAGGAAAAAACTCATGACCTGTCAACAAGACAAGACAGCCTCGTAACCATTGCCAAGATACGCTTGCGTCAAAACTGCGTCATTTGGCATTGGGTAAACCCACAAGATCAACATGCATGTTTTTTTTGACTTCTTGGTGGCTTACAACATGCAATTTGCCAACATCTTCAATAATCTGACATATGTTAATCTCTTATCAGCTAACCACCCGCCCAAGCCAGTCTCCTCTTGGCACATGCCGGGCGCTTCAAAGACGGCTGGGATACAGCAGGTCGTTTCGAAATTGACGCAGCTGGGCGTTTCATGCTCACAGACCGAAACTTTTGACTTGACTGCCAAGCAAAATGCTGCAGTTGAATCACGTCGACAACTCAATACAAAGGAAATTGCACATTGAATTGACAGATGCAATTGATCGCGGCAAAACAAGCCTGGAACACTAAGCACCAGCCCCAGAGGAACGACAGTCACCCGATCCTGCACTCAAGCAGTAACAAGTGATCATACAAATACTACGCATCTGAAAAAAATGCACCTGCAAGAAATGTCAATGAGTAGAACACCACTGCCACGCAACTCCTTTCAAAGGTCCAACCGTCTTCGAAATTCTTGCAATTGCCTCTGGACACGTGGGCACGACTGCGTCTTTTCGGACTAGGACAATTTCTATGAAACAGCTGCTTGATTCAGGCAGACTGTGGCCTACTGTGGTGTTTGGAGACCAACGGTGAGGCGGGATTGTGTTATATGATGGCATCCAATTTATAAAATGTTATGTGTTGTGAATTTCTTGATGTCAGAATCAAAGTGCAAGGCTTTGCCAAAACCTGTGCAAGATGCACGGCACGAAATTTATCAGGCTAAATTAAGAAAATTCACAACACATAACATTTTATAAATTGGATGCCATCTTTGGGCAACTGTCAGGGGCTCGGCAATGATAGGGGCCAATTCATCGAATCCAATGCAGTTCTCCAATATTTGCAGATTCTTTGAGCAGTGGTGTCACTTTCTTTGCTGCCACACCAACCAAGCCTCCACTTTTGATCTAATCTGCAACGACGATGCTGGAGGACCTGCAGGTAACGTGAGATTTGGTTTTAACACTGTGGCCTACAAAATGCACGTGTTTTGATTCATCTTTCAGCTCAACCGCTTCAAATTGTCTCCAGGAATCAGAAATAGCTTGACCGTGTTCTGAAAAAAAATCTCCTCCTTGCATTTTTGTCACAGTTGCAATAATAAGGGCAGGACGTGAAAGAAGGAAGGAGCACCACAGGCTAGAGACCCACAAAGCCGGCTGTCTGCACTTGAACAAATAGAACTGGCCAGAAGTAACATACTTTGCGGGAACGTTACGACAAGTTGGAAAATAAAATCTGCCCTGCGTTGTACAATAAACACTTTCCTGCAACAACAAAATTCATCAAACATGAGCCATGAGCCTGGCCAAAGGACATCAATGTTGGTCCAACTGTTTTGCGCCGATGCTGTCACCGCCACAACCAAACTGCATTGAAAACATGGCATGCAAGTTTGAAAACCATTGCCTTGTTGTGTGCCAATGTTTTTTTCACATGTCAATGTGCTGGCATGAAAATTGGGATTGCTCATAATTATAATATTATAACTTGGCATGAAAATTGGGATTGCTCATAATTATAACTTTTCATATTTTCCACGACGCAAAAGAAAGGAAGCACAAAGCTGCCAATCTTCTTGAGCCCCTACCTCTTTTCCCTTGCAAAACGATGAGTCATCCAATAATCTATTTCAGTCACAACATCAAAGTCAACTTGCACATTTCAACACGCTACAGTGGCACACAAACACACTGGTTGCAAACCATATGTCCACCACGTCAGCATCAGCATTCTTTGAGCCAGCAAAGCAAAACACCCCAGGCCATGAAAGCACCCCAGGCCATGAAAGTGGCATTAGTGCTGGCGACTTGTGAAAGGCATTGGGCCCAAACGGCCCGGGCAGCTTTGGGGACATGGCGCAGGACCGGGGTGTTTGCAGCGCAGGCTGTCTCCAAAGATGGGCCGGCAACTGCGGGGGCAGCAGCGGCAGGGGCTGCCGCGGCAGCTCGACGAGCAGCTGGCCGGCAGCGTGGGTGAGCACAAATTGTAGCGCGAAGAAACCAACCCCCCGCACACAGAGCACAAGTCAAGGTGCTGGCGGACACGGTAAGCTTGAGGGACGTCCCCATCAAGCGTTCCGGCCGCGTGGTCCTCAAGATGGGGCCTCATAGCGGCATGGGAGGTCCAGCCGCGGCTGCCAGGCATGCTGGCCGGGCATCCTGGGACAGGGCAGAAAACGCGGTCAGGGGAGCGCTGGCCGGAGGGGAGAACGTTCCCGGCCATAGCTGCCCGAAGCGTCGACTGCCATGGGCTGCCTCTCGCCGCCCAGCGGTGTGCCAGGGGACGGTGGCCCCGGGTTGGACGCCTCGCCGACGTGGCAGCCAGCAAAGCCGCAGCGTCGGCGGAGTCGCTGGACCCGACGATGAGGA
>Ga0126342_10017108_pt1 | contig 12566 bp, 20 predicted proteins | sample Cyp1metagenome_FD_92528 | JGI IMG/M metagenome (GOLD analysis project Ga0126342, IMG submission 92528) | Coral microbial communities from Lord Howe Island, Old Settlement Bay, Australia - Cyphastrea 1 metagenome | ecosystem: Host-associated > Invertebrates > Cnidaria > Coral ...
TACGTACATACGTACATACGTACATACGTACATACGTACATACGTACATACGTACATACGTACATACGTACATACGTACATACATACATACATACATACATACCATCTTTTTCACACACCATCTTTCTTTGTCACACACCATCTTTCACATACAACTTTGTCGCACACTACTGTTTTTACTTCTCGATCCTTCACCACCTCCTTTGTCTTTCCTTCCTTCCCCGTCCCGCTACAACATGTGTTGCTCATTATTGGAAGAAGTTGACATGTGGGGTTATCCAATCCTTTATTTTTTTTTTGTGCTTGCATCATGATCTGCAGCCAAACCACAACAAGAGCAGCAGCTCGCTGCCGAAGTCTTGCTTCAGGGCCCGTAGCCATGCATAGCTGAAGGGCCTCCACACAGAAGTGACGCGTCACCCCCAGCTCGGGATACAAAGCGTCACGAGTAAAGGGTTTAGCAGCAAACAGCAACATGGTTTCCAAGAATCTGCTGATACGCCAACAACGATCTGGGCATCCCGGGCTGCGGCTCATCACCTCATGATGATGGTGGTGAAGATAAAGGTCATGATGACGCAAATAGTGATGTTGCGCGATAGTGGGAATGATGATGTTGAGATGACGGCTACAAACAATGAGGGTGATGATGATGATGACCAGCATGGCAAGAGGACTATGGCCATGGAGGGGGCCAATGACCATGATGATGGTGATCATGATACTGCCAATGGCTCGATGCAATGACCATGAATTCAAGAATTCGTGCTTGGCAAGCAGCATTCCGTCATGACGAGCTACTTGGGTACTTCTAGAGTTGGGGCCACAGGTCCTCCTGTTTGGTTTCATCTAGACTGCTTGTTCTTCTACTATGCGACTGCAGCACATGGGATCACAAGTTGCAGGAGAATGAACCTTTGCTGTTCAATTTTCCGGGTTCCAGAATTATTTGACGTGCGGCATGGCTGTGCCCCCCAGAAATCTGCCGCATGGCTTCATGCATCACCCCCCCTCTCAAAACCCTACTTGGACAAACGACCCTTGTCTTTACAGCTCATGGTCCAAGTTGCTCCCTGTGCTCTTCAAGTGTCCATAGGACATGGGACATCGAGCCCTGTGGAGCAAATCGGTGCACGCAATGCTGTGTGAGGTTTGAAACTGGCACGCCCCTGGGTTTCTGAGCAGGGGTGGGTAGCTTGTGTGTGGCCTAACTCAAGCAAAACAGCTGCGGAAAGCAGCGGTGAAAAGCAGCTCAAGTCGGTGCTCAAAGATCGACCCCTCATGCGCTTTTACAACATCACAAGATCAAAGGCGTATGATGGCATACTATGGATCTGATGGGTTGCGAAAGCCAGGGCATCCACAGCCAATGAAAAAAATCATGCCATCGTGTTCAATCCGACCATCATGTACGGAGATGGCTGCACGATGATGGCGAATGAAACATGATTACAATCAGTTGACATGATGAAGTACCCCAGAAATGGTGACGGTGAGAACGATGCTGCTGCTGATGATAATGACGAGGATGATTGTCCCATGATTTGAATGACATCAAGATTATGGATAGATGATCGGGATGAGGATGTGACTGGCGATGATGAAAACGAGGAGGTTACTGAGGGCTCGGGTGATGCATACAAAAAACGCGCCCAAAATGGAAGCCATGCAAGGGAGGAAAAGCCGAGAAAAAAACATGCACCACACTCTTCGAACCTCTGCCAGTTGGTAGCAAGATGCTGGAACAGACCGGCAATTGAGACCGCGACCATTTGAGGACTCTCCCCCCCCACAATCATTGAAGAATCCCTTCTTGATCAAAAGTCATCTTGTGCCCTTCTTCGCCCCGAAAAGAAACATGTGGTAAAGCATGGAAAACTCATGTAGCCGACAAAACCTCTTGTGACCATGGTGACAATGATGTCGATGATACTGGTCACAATCAGCACTGCTATGCTGAAATGGTAGTTCCAGGTTGGCTTGCGGGCACAGCGATGCAGATGAGGTGACCAACCCCCGCTTCAATGGCGCGTTGCCATGTCAAATGCTGCAGACTATGACATGAAAAAGGAAGCGCAAACACTTCGCCGGACGATCTGCAATCAATCTCCTTACCATTGGACCCTTTCCCTGGGACTTTTGATGCCGACACTGTATCATGCAAAACAAGACGTCTACATCCGCCGGTCTCTGAAACAACTTATACGGCACAAAGGTTGCACCGCACGAAGCTCAGACTTGCGCAAGGAGCACTCGCACGATGGGACCCGCGAACTACGGCCACATCGCCGCGTCTTGGACGTGGCGGTTGTACGAATTCAAGGGTTGAGCAAGGGATAGTCCCCCTGCGGAATTCTGCAGCTGAAGAAAGTGGTTTGCAACCAAAAAACAGAGCGTAAGGAGTATATATGGTTACTTTGCAGCGGCTGCTTTGCAAGATTCAATCAGATTTCTATCTGGGGGGGACCTCCTGATCACATACCAACAGCAACATGTTTACCTTTCAGAAAAAACGCAGACCGAAAAACTTGGCAAACTTTCCGTGTCAACTTCAGCACAGTGCCAGACCTGCGCCGAACACAACATGGCTCCATGATGGGCAGTAGGGACTTATATACCTTTCCAAACAAATCTGCAAAAGAGGCTGTGTGGGCGGATAGAGACGGAGGGATTTCCAACAGATCTGGAAGCGAAATCAATTCTACTACATGCTAAATACCCCGCTTTAGGTTGCATTCATATTTGGTAGCAATCGCAAGGGTCCAAGGATTTCTAGAAAACCGTTTGCAGATTGAATCTGAAGAGAATAAGGAATCCCTGATGTTGGCACTGTACAGTAGACAGTTGCGTGGCAGAGGGATTTATTTGTACTATGCCTGGTCCAACTACAGTGGAATGAGAAATAGCAAAGAGACCACGCAAAATCACATCAGAAAGCTGCTTTTTGCACAAATTGTTCCCGTTGAGAGGACGCTATCTTGGCGTGACAAGATGCGACAAGCATCCTGTGTGCATCCTTGTTATCCTTGGAAGCCCGTGCCTTGTAGGATCACTGCCAGGAGCGTTGATGGCACCAAGGATTGAGCGCCGGCCGTGGTAGCTTAGCCGCCGTGGCAGTGCAGATCAGCGATACATTCAGAGGCACTTTGACTAAAATTAGCTACAAAAATGTCTTGGAAAATGTGGATTTTGACTCTGCAAGTGTTCTTTTGCTAAAATTTCATGTGATGACAGTTCCGCCAGTCAGCTGTGCGAGTGCGACCCCAGAAGCACACATTTTCACACAATGCTGCAGACATGTTAAGAGAAAGGAAAATCATGTTACAAACCTCACGGATCAATAGTCGAAGAAATCTATGCCTGAAACGAACCAAACACTACGGCCCGTGAGAGTCAATAGACACCATGTGGATGCTTAATCATCCACACAGCACTGGGTAAACCCCCAAATTTGCAACCGGAAAAACGGGCCGTGGTTGTTCAACAGCTGCGAATGTCCCCAGCCAATTCACCGGGACACAGCGCAATGTACCCGTTTTCTGGCGCCATCTAAGGCGCAGGCCCTGAGCGAACGGTCCGTAGTCAGGCCTCAGCGATGCGGCCTTGCCCTTATCTGGGTGAGGATATCCTCATGATATGAAATGCAAAACAAGACACTCAGCACACTCAGCACACTCAGCATATATATATAATTATATATATATATATATGTATATATATGTATAGATGTCGCAAAAATAGTCGCCGGAAAGCTTTCAGCAGCCCAAATGGGAGTTGAAAACGATAGTCTAAGCCATCACAAGAACAAATCAACATTTGGTGCATCCGGTGATCCCAAGTCCAGAGCGGCCTGAAGCTGGTCTCGGGCGGGTTAAACCTGGGCAGAATTTTTGGGACATCCGTGATCCAGCCACGCGCAAATTTACCAACTAAGTTCCATTCATCAAGAAACAGTGATTGTGACGTGATGCAAGCGAAAGAAAAATGGCAAAGGCAACTGGACTTCCAAAGAAATTCAAACTGAAATGATCCCAACAGCGCAACATAAGGTTTCCATAATTGGACCTTACCCACATGCTCTTGCGCTCTTGCCCAAACTTCACCCATGACTTCTCGGGCATTCTGCGGCCATGGCTGCACGATGTTTTGCGGATCGCAGTTCCTCCTCATGTTGTTCCACTGAAAGTGCTCCTGGCTGTGAAAAGATGAAATGGAGCACTTTCAATGGCATTTAGCACGGCATTTAGCACAGCAAAATCTTTACAATATTCAACTTTGCAGGACAAAGTTGAGGTGTAAGAACACCATCACTGTTACCATGTATGTATCATCTATCCATCTGGTCCATCTCCATTTTTTATTTTTTTGTTACCATCTGTTTTTCTCTGTTTCTTCCATGTTTCCATGCCTTGTAATCCTTGTAGCAGTCGTAACCTGTACCAGGCCACCGGCACAGCAACGACAGTGACTGCGAGCACATTGAGCTCCGTGCCAAGGGTCTGGTAGCGCTTTTGGCAGGCAGCGCTGCATCTTGGCATCCAACCCATGGTTTGTTTTTTGGCCGAAAAAAAAATACACCAGCAAAATCGACATGAGGATAAAACATCGCGAAATCCTGCTACAAGTACTACAAGTACTACAAGCAGCTTCAAGAGCACAACAAGTTTCTCAAAAGCAAAACACACGTGTAACACATGTCATACCGTGAGTCATGCCTTTGTCATACCCAACTTGTCTCTGTCCCATCTGAGGTTCAGGCGGCTGATCGGACCTCACGAAGCCGTCCAACAAACAAGGCCTCAGCAGCTCTCCGGTGCTCCGTCTCCGGAAGTCTCCGGGACGGCTTCGGAATCCAGTGGCAAAACGGTGACAGCGCCCTGGAAAAGAATGGAAAAGATAGACAGTGACAGTGACAGTGACACATGACATGGCTGTTCGTAATGGTTGAAAGGGACTCTGGTACTCTGGTGGCCAATGTGAGAAATTCAGGTGCGGTGTTTGGCATCCGTCTCCCAAATTCTGGTGCTCTCAGTGTTCTGATCATCTTGGTTCACATCCCAATTTGCCAATGGTCCTAGGCCTTGCCATGGTACCATACCAGCCCATAGCTGCTGCCATAGCTGCCACTTCCGCAGTGTTGAGCCAAGTGTCGCCATGGGCTGAAGAGGGCAGCAGTACATGTTCTCAGGGTCTGCTTCACAGTCCACCTGCTGCTGGAACCATCGAATCTTATGGAAGTTTAGTAAGTCAATGACGTTTACCTACTAAGGAGATCGTCGCGAAAAGGTTCTATCAAACTGATTCTGGCTCTATCCCGGCAATGGCAAAGTAGATATGTTCAACCAGAGCACAGGACATATGTTGAGTAGATAAAGTCTGGTTCTGCGTTGCTACTTTTGTTATCTGGCTCTGAGTATTGCACTGTTTGGAGTTGCGCCAATGAGCGCAAAACCTGGAGATCACGGGTGTTTGTGCAGGTGGCCTTGATACACCAAGGAGGCCGAAAGAGAACCCCCTGTCATTCTGTCATTCCTTGTCATCGTTTTACTATTCCTTTGGACTTTGATTTTTTGCTGTGTTTTTCATGTGTTTTCATTTCGCTCTTGTCACAAAATCAACATCAATATGCAACAGGAAAGCGTGCTGAGCGGATCCCTCACCCATGTTTGCAAATCTTTCGATACACAAAAAAATCACAAGTATACATGTATATTCACACGGACATGTACCTACATGTAAAGTACCCTATCCAACAACTCGCAATGTTTCGATCCACCCAACGTACACGTACTGCATTGGTGTTGCCTGAAGGGCGCTGAGTGCGGCAAGGAGTCGCAGCTGAAGCGACATGACCTGGAACCAAGGCAGATGGGGAAGCAACCTATGGCCACATGGGGAAATCCATGACAAAACACATAGAGATGGGGTTGTGTTGGGTTTACTGTAACAGTAAGGATTTTTTAAAGAAATATTCAGCCAACGGAACTGAGGCTTCAACCAACAGAATCAAAAGAAATGGGATGAATTGTGTGTCTTGAAGTCAGGGGCTGCAGGGTGTTGGTAGGTCAACAGGTTGATCCAACCAGCTGTGCTGAATAAACAAGTATCATCTGTATATTTGGTGGGGCCATCCAGTTGAAGTGGATTTTAAAAGGGGATGTTGCAAGTAATAGCAGGGGCATGACAAAGGCATGATAGAGGCAACAAAGTTTATAGGTCAATCATGGTCAATCCACATAGACGACTTGCGATGTGTTGGTCGATTTGCATTAGATTTCCTGCCTATCCCTGCCTCCTCTTCTGCAGCTCCGGTGGCCGCACTTGTCAGGGAGGTATCAGAGCAGTTCAGTGGGCTGAAAAAAATATATGGACCGTAATGATACCCTGAAGAATCTACAAACCTGACAAAAGCCACCAGATTCACTGTGTAAAAAGTGTGCAGAGATAAGATTCCACAGGTTCAAGTCATATACTGACAAAGTTCAATCGGCCAATTCACAGCCGAAATCTGCAGGTACTCCGTAGCTATGCAGCTGAAAGATAGCAGACTAGTTTCATTTTGATTTCAAGTCCTTCCGAAACCTCATCTGTGTTGAGCAAGCAACTGATCAGTCTTGATTGGTCTGAGTCTGAACTATCCCTGTCATGGGCAGAACATATGAAATAACAAATTGGACCAACACAATCCAGAGAAGCACCAGGTGAAAGACACACTTTGCTTTTCATCCCGCTAGGCTCTGTCTCTTTCCGTGGGACGAATTGGTTGTAGCTCCTTTCGAACGTCTCGGACCTTTACTGGAGCCCTCCTGGGTATTGCAACACCCTCAGATTCTCAACAGGTTCACGAGGCATAGACAACATCCTCAGGAGTCCAAGGCATTCCACAACTGACAACTGCACTTCAACAGCATCGAAGAACATTTGAAACCACAGGAAAGTAAAGCGGAAGAAGAATCAGCTGCAGCATCCGCAGCCCCAGCGCCGGAAGCAGGATCATCTGCAGTTTCGTCATTCGCAGCATCGGCATCCGCAGCCTCATTAGGCTCATTACGTCGATTAGCCCCAGCCGCAGTAACAGCCGCGGCTCATGATCCTTCCAGATCGAAATGCCAGAGTCCATGATGACCAAAACTACCAAGTAGTTCCACCAAAAAAAAAATCTGAAAAGGCCGATCTTCTTTGTTCGCAAGGTGAGACGCTGCAGTGTGCCAGTGCAGGTGATGGATGTTGATGCTCCATACCAGGCCCACGGAAGCTGTCAACCGCTCCTTGGCACCGCACACAGAGAGGACGGCCACGCGCAGTATCACCACACCCGCCAGCACCATGCAGTGAGGAATGGCCTTGAAGGTCTGTTTGCGCGACAAATGAGCACTTTTGAAGGTCTGATGTGCAAGGGAGGTAACACTGAGAGCCCTGCTGAAGCTTGAATTAAGGTGGCGTTGACCACGAACCCTTCTCAAACATCAGTTCTTCTGAAACCCAATCTAGGTATACAGCAGAACATTCTCTTGGGGGGCGAGCCATCATAGGGTAACGTGTTTGTGTCTATGATGTCTATGTGGTATGACAAGGTAGCACCAATGGCGTGGCCAACAGTTCTGTGGCGCTGGCAATTGTGCTCCCTTGGGATCCCTTGGGATGCTCAGTGGTTTGGAGAATTTTTGGTCAGCTTCAAGGTGAAATCAGAAGGGTTGCTGCAAAGAACTTCCGGATTTTTTGTCACCGGCCAAGAGAGACTCCTCTGTGACGGTCTGTTTGACGTGGGACACGGAAGTTAAGCCACTGTAAGAGTCATCCGCGGTCAGTTTCCAAACTCCAGCCCCCACTGCCATGACTTCAATATCTTCAGATTTGGCACCAAACGTGAAACAAGAGGCCAGCGCAAAGGCGAACATGGAATTTGGGCACAAAACTCTGCAGCTGCAACGAATGAACACACCAAGCAAACCATCGTGGACACCTTGAAGCACACCCCCACGGCTGGAGCTATGCACTGGCAGGCCTCTTTTTGCACTTCGAAAAAAAGCACGAGAAATTGTTTTCTTCTCATTTCGAGCGTGGACAGAGGAAATTTCTTTGCGGCAAAAGGTTGCAATGCCTAGGATCTTGGCCATACTGTGGTTGTGCTCCGCGTTTCCTCTATCAACAGCAAATTTCTTTACACATTAAGTAGGGGCAGGGCGCGATGAGACTGCCTCACTTCAAGAAATTCCTGGCACTGCACCGCCCGGGGTGGCCATGGTGAGAGCAGCCTGTGTTGGTTCCAACCTGGTTCCCTTGCGTCAAACATGGCAATGGGAAATCATCATTTCAATCCGAAAATTTGCTGTTCATTGGATGAAACTGTGGAATTCTCCGTTGCCAGGTTATCAGGGGGCTCTCAAAAAATCTCTGGCTGCCAAAAACCCAAAGCCATCAGCTCGCACGTATCCACTTTTCTTCATCCACATTTAGGTTTGCTTGAAAGCGAGACTCCCCCCCATTGCCATCATTTCCTCATGAAAATGAGAATAACTTTGCTCAAATCATGTTAAATCTATGATTTTGGACAGCCGCATTTATCCGTTGAAATAGCACACTGCCGGGGACCCGATGCCGTGCCCAGCCGACCTCCAGGATCCGTACTCGGTGATGTCTGGCGGCGGGTCACCACCAACACCCACCACTCCGTGGCTATTGGCACCCACATCCACCTTCCGGCGACCGTGAGAATGAAAGAGGTCCCATGGAATTTCCAACTGCATGAAAGGGAGAAACTATGCCAAATAAATTCCGCTGTCAATCATGGGCAAATCGGATCTTTCCATCTGGCTAAGGCTATAACAACCATGTTCATGAAGCAGGAGTCTTCGTCCCAAGACGAGACAGGATTCAGAAAAGGGGCATCCCCACAATGATCCGCATTTTTGAAAGCTTCTCGCAGAAGCTTGCGGTCATGCCCACGGCGGCATCTTGTGATCTGGGCAAGTCGGATGGAATGCACATTGGCATCAAGCTGCACACTGTACATTCGTCGTTGCCAACATGCCAACATGCCATTGCCTAAAGGCCTAAAGGAAGGCAGCTCTTCCTGCGACAGACTTTTGGTAGTTCGTGCGCTTTCGACCCAACTTACCCTCAGTCTTCCTTTGTTGTTTCTTGAGCTGTGCAAGCTCGGCTTTCACCTCATGTGGCAACCCCCTCAGGGTCGTCGGGTCAATCTCCGCACTGGCCGGACAATGCTTGGCCAATGAGTATCGACCGTGGACGAGGCCACGGAGGTTCTTCACGGCGATGGTCTTCTCCAAATCTGGCCAGCGACCAGGCACGTAGAACCTCAGTGAAGTCTGGGTCATCTCCAGTTGGCCACCGGCCTCGGATGCTATAAGCTCCATCCAACGCCTCACACCATTGAACTCTTTGCAGCTCCAGTCGAAGATGCTCGTCGGAGTTTCAAAGGTCTTGATCAAAACAGACGCAACCCTCGTTTGCCTCTGTGGTGCAATCTTCATTGCTGGAGTCACATGTCCTTTTGCTGCCCTGACTTGTGAAAGAAGTCTCACATTGACAGCTTGGCTTTTGCCACAGGAAGAATCAATGGCGATGTCAAAGGATACCTCCGTTTTTGGGAGCATATCGTGGACATCTGCATCGACCAATTTGGAGAAATGCACGAACACATCTTGGGTCTTTTCGGTTCCAGCCACACCGATGAACCCAAACCCTCTCTCAATGAAAACCTTTTTTAAGGTTCCTTTGTACATACTCGGATGTTCAACCAAAAAACCTGCCGCCCGCCTTACAACCCTCAGCTTGGGCCAAAATCCAGATAAAGGCAACTTTCAGAGGCGACTTTCAAAACGGACGTCGGATGTGATGCGTCAAAAATGAAACTGAAAGAGAATTTGCACCTCTGACATCCACAAGACAAGAAGCCAGTCTCTCTTTCCCCACCTGTCGGAAGCCCTGCACTCGGCTACCATCGTCCAATTCGATCCAACCGATGCCCAAGGGAGAGGCAACCAACCTCGGCCAATTCTGGATCGTCCCTTCGATATCAGAAGTATCCAACATCCCAAAAGGTTTGGTGTGCCACCTGACCAGTTGTTGGGAGCAATTGGATTTTCATGTGCAAACAACAAGGTAGTATGATCATTTATGACTTGGGGTGTGTTTATCCTTGCGCCGCCCTTCCCATGGCCACTGTGTTACCCGGCTTCATGAAACTACCGAAGGCTGCAGCAGGCAGTTCCTACTGGCATCAACTTCACTTCCAAGTTTCAAGGTTACAAGTTCAATCCATAAAATGGTCGAACAACAGCGATATGAATGGGTATGTAACACATAAGTAGAGAACAATTAGAAAACATTATACCATTAGGGATACAAATCAAGACAAATTGTGGATGTATGATCCATTAACAAACGGGTGCGGTCACCAGCAATAGCATGCAATAGCTACGTGTTGGTGGAACTAAGCAGGGCAAATATGCACAGGTGGATGCACAGCCATTCCGGAAATTATGGAAGAATACGCAATGAATACCTCAAAAAAGAAAGCATATTGCAACATTGAAGATTGAAACCTACATCATCATGTTGTTAATGAACTGTCTTTCACCGGAAGTCACAAAACAGAATGCAACATCCCAGATATCACATGATATCAGCTTCTTCTTTTTAAACATGTTTTACATATCATGTTTTTTTGATGTTCAATCTTCCCCCCATTTTTCACCCCCATTCTCAGTCTACCACGACAGCGGGTCCCAAATTTCCAGCTCGATGGCTGCACCATTGCTGGCGTCCACCAGCCCGGGCCGTGGAGGTTTCATCCCATCGAAGGCCACCAGGCGATACCTGTCCGGAGGCATTGGGAAACATGGCAGAATTTTGAAGAAAAACATGGGGCCAATCAGGATCAGGAAAAAAACACAGGGTGATATGATGCAAGTTTCAACTGACAAATCGCAAGGAAAACGGGTCAGTTGACAGTCAGTTGACAGTCAACTCATACCAAGTCATGTAAAATCGCAACTTCCACCGACACTTCAGGCTCCGCTTCGGCCCTTCCCGCCTTGGTGCCGTCTTGGCGGTGCGCACGAAGCGGCCGCCGCGCTCCGTCAGCTGCCAGCTCAACGCTAGTCCTGGAGCTGGGCGAAGATGCGGATGTGAAGAATAGACAGTATACAGTATATATTACAATACATTCAGATGTTGGCAATGTGGCATCTTCAAAATGTAGGTCACAAAATCTACAGTTGGAAAAGAGACTTGGCAACATGCCAACAGTTTGTTCAACATTCCAAACTCTGCCATGGTTGGCCTTCCATGTGTGCGCCACACACTGCGACTTCAAACCTCAGTGACTCAGTGTCTTAAGCTGGGAGCCGCGGGCAAGAAAACACCCAGGAAAATCCAGTTTTTGGCCAAGGACAAAACATTAAAATGGTTGAGAGACATGCATCATCATGTTCCTAAGGCCAAGGATGTCAGACAAACAAATACATCAAAAGAATTTCAAAAACTGGCACTAAACGTCGCTAACATGTTTATAAAACAAACATGTAAAACACCCCTAAGAATCTAAGGAGCCCGGTATTTTTGTCTGCTGAGGCCACAGGCGATTCCACATCCGATGGCAAAGGTCCATAGTATTTGCCATTGGAAACCTGAACCCAGCTGCAACTTCCCAATGATAATCATCCCAGGCATCCATATATATCATCCCATATATGGGACAATTATGGGAATATATATATATATATATGATAATGATAATCATCCCATATATAAATATCATCCCATATTATGACTGTGATATACATATGCACTGAATGCTGTGATCATCCCAGGCATCCCAGGTGACTGTGTGGCCTCCACCGCTTTTTCGACATCGTGAACTGAAGACTCCATGGCACCAACCTGCGAGGTCTTCTGCCATGGCTAGCATCTCCTAGCTATAATGTCAGGAAACATGACGGTATCCCCATGGCCCATGTACCCATAAGAATCCATAAGAATCCATAAGAATCCATAAGAATCCATCAGATACATTGAGTAAATCAAGGTCCATATGATTCGTTTGATCCATGCAGCCTTCCGTAGCCTTCGGCCTTCCCCATATCCACTCACCCCGAACCGCAGGCCTTGAGTTCTGCTGCTCCATGGAGCCTGGATATGAAAATCGATTTGCTATTGGTCGATGTTGGTCCTAGACACAGAGTAGATATTTGATCCGTTCTCTGACACGGATGTCAACGAATGTTAAGGCATAATTATTCAACATCCTTGAAACTTGTGTTGATCAAGTGTCCTGGGATGGCTGCTTGCCACGTGTAAAACTTGGTTTTCAGGTCACTTAGTTTCCATAACAATCGTCAACTCAAATCATCATTCCTCCTTGAAACTTGTGTTGATCAAGTGTCCTGGGATGGCTGCTTGCCACGTGTAAAACTTGTTTTTCAGGTCACTTAGTTTCCATAACAATCGTCAACTCAAATCATCATTCCTCCTTGAAACTTGTGTTGATCAAGTGTCCTGGGATGGCTGTTTGCCACGTGTAAAACTTGGTTTTCAGGTCA
>Ga0126342_10017109_pt1 | contig 12565 bp, 12 predicted proteins | sample Cyp1metagenome_FD_92528 | JGI IMG/M metagenome (GOLD analysis project Ga0126342, IMG submission 92528) | Coral microbial communities from Lord Howe Island, Old Settlement Bay, Australia - Cyphastrea 1 metagenome | ecosystem: Host-associated > Invertebrates > Cnidaria > Coral ...
ATTAGATTAAATAATATTATATGTTTTATATTATATTATATTATATTATGTTATATTATATTATATTATATGATATTCATTTATATTATATTATATTATATTATATTAATTTATATTATATTCATTTATATTATATTCAATTAACTTATATTATATTATAATTATATTATATTATATCATATCATATTATATTTTATTATATTATATTATATTTTATTTTATTATATTATATTATATTATATGCATTTATATTATATTATATTAACTTATATTATATTATATATTTATATACGTAATTATATATATATATACACGTAATTATATATATAAGCGAATCTAGCGCCCTGCCTGCACACTCAGTAGCTCGCTTGATTGGTCCGCCCCAGCTCGAATGTGCCAAACGTGTCCAGGATATGTCAGCATGCTGAGGCTTCCCTGCGCTGTCATGGTCAGGATTCAACTGCATTCAAACTGAACAGTCGCAAACAGCCACAAACCATCACAGAAACTAATCGATCTGATCGTTTGGAGGGCATCTCTACTTCCCGTGGGTCTGCAATACTCCCAGACATTATTTTGGTCAGTTCATGTCAGTTCTGGATCAGTTGTCCGACCGGACGCAAACCAGCAGGGTCTCAGATTGTCTCAGTAGAAAGGGATGCCAGCTGTACTGACAATCAAATCATGCATCATATGTATGCTGGGTCTGAACCTCATACGTCTTTGCAGAGCCACCTGCGACCTCACGGCTGCCAGTGCCAATTGTCGAAGACAACTAAACCCCTTCTCCCAACACCCTTGACTGTCCTGGGATGGGATTTCCCCCATAAAGGCTTCCGAGTCCCTGTCTGGTGGCTTCCAGAACCTTCAAATGTCACAGCTCACATTGCTCACGCATGAAGATGCATTTACGTTGCAACACCGGGCGATAAAATCTCTCAGGAAGGATGTAGTTCCAGGATATTCCAGGGTTGCTCTTCATTTGTTCTTTGAACTATCTTGGAAATGTTCGGTCACCATCTCAATGAAGTCTTAGTGAGCTGTTCTGGGATCCTCGCTGCGCAATATCCTGCAAACAATTCTCAGCATTCTCCAGATGTCTGGCTGAGACTCTCACAAGTACATAGGGAAGTACTGCTGGTTGGTGAAGATGACCGTGACATTGTTTGCCCCTTCTACCGACGCGCTTGCCACTGACATCTCTCCTACAAGTAGTCGCAGTTCAAGCTCAAGTCAATCTCAGGAAGTTGCTGCAAAATCAATTAACTACAGGATATGACATTGGATTCTGTCACCAAGCTTCCGCTGTACTCATCATCTGCATCGGCATCTGGCATGTTGATCTCGAAGGAGCGCGGCTTGTTCCAAACCCAATAATTCGCAGACCACTTTTGTCCTTCTTCAACCGGACATCCTGAATGCAAACTGTTCCTGAGAGTTCAGCTCTCTTGTGCGAACATGTGCGAACACTAGTGGCTTGACATCCATTGCGTCAAACACGTGAGGGAAGAACCCTTGCAACGGAAGAAGAACTCAGAAAGGAATCCACCTTTGCTTCTATTACAGAAACCATTGAAAACTAAGGCGCTTGCCAAAAAGGTACTGCGGAATGCAACATGCAGTGACCCAAACGGACATGGACAAGTAAGATCCAGTAAGCTTAAAAATGGGAACTGGCACGACAAGGTGCGGATCTGAATTGCCGTTTGGGCGGAGGGAGTACCAGAGCACTACAGTCCCAATCTCTGGGCGAATCTTCAGACCGTGCCCGCAGCTGTGCACGTCCTGCATCAGGAATATCGAAAGGTCGCTTTAGGGTAAACTGTAGACATGATAAACTTTCACAAGCCCAACACAAACATACAGAAACAGGACTAACTGTGTCCTCGGGCTGCGGCAAAGCGTTTGCTCGTGGAAACGCTGTTTCACCGCCTTTGGACACGTTCGTCAAATACCAAAAGACTGTGAGCAATCGATTTCTGTGACCTTTGTCAATGTAGTCCTCAGCTAGTGATGGCATCACGATGCATCACGGATTCGAATGATTTCTGGATGTCCTCCATAGGTTTTGTAAGGGGCATCTTGTCAAAAACTGCTCAGTGCTACTGTAAGGGGCATCTTGTCAAAAACTACTCAGTGCTATTCAGCCGTGGCTTTCGCACTCACCCTCAAGAGTCAGGGCTCAACGCTAGTCTGGTAGAAGGCTGGGTCAAAGTTGTCATTGTGAGCCGCATAGAACTCGCCAGTGCGGTACCTGAGGACTTGCACCTCCTCGTTGTGCGAGACAGGGACTCGTGTGAGGTTGCTGATGCGATGGTCTAGTTCTTGTAACCTCAGAAATTGCGAACCTTTTGCGAGGTGCAACGTTTCAAGATGTTTGACAATTTTGGCAAAGATTTGGCATTATATATTTGTATGTATAATATATACATATATACATCACATATACATATATACACACTTAGTCTCTCAAACGCTCTTCCATGGCACGACTTGTTCAATTTCTTAACAAAGGAGCAATGGGCTTTCTGAACTGTTCATCCGTGTTTGCGTGCTTGTTCTGAACACCTTGGCATCCAAATCCTTATCGTGGATATCCATCGGCACGACTGGTGATTCCGACATGTTGGCCTTTCCCATGGCAATGATGACATCGCACTCCTGGTGCAAAGAATGAACACGGCAAAAGTTGAGACGCACTGGATCAATTCGATCTGCACTTGGTTTTTCCTCAGGTATCCACTCTTTGTTGCGCTGCCTGACTCATGTTTCTGCTGTTCATCCGGAGTCCTCTTCACGGAGAAAGCCTCTTACTCGGAAGACAACAGGCTGCACAGCTTCTGTTTCAAGCCTCATTTTCTGAGGCAATGCATCACATGCGACCAATTGACATTGATTTCTACTTGTACATGCTAGTGACGAACATAAGTATATACAAAAACATAGGACAAAATACAAATATATGTCAGCATGTATAGTAGGTATGCAGGTACGCAGGTGCGTAGATTACGTAGGTACGTAGGTACGCATGTACGTAGGTACATATAGGTATGTAGATGCGTAGGTACATAATGGTACATAGGTACGTGGGTATATGTGATTGTGATTGGTCATCTATGCTGTCGCATGATTATGTACTATCTATGACTATGCGTAATTCACGTATGATTATGTATGTTGGTATTAGGATGTTCACATGCCCCCTCAGTAAATCCGCGTTTCCTTTTTGCTATGACGACAGCCTCCCGTTTGAGTGCCGGCCCATGGACATATGCGATATATCCAATGGGCACATCCCTAAAGCTTATTTAGATACTAGGGATGGGGTACCGTCCTTGGTGCGACCAAGGAATTTCCTGGGAGGGGGGGGCAGGGAGCAGGAAATTCCACTGCCCTATCCTAGGGGTCCGAGCCTAAACATCGGGGGAGAAGCAAACGTTTACATGACCAGTCATGAGCACGTTCACATGCCCCCTCAGTAAATCCGCGTTTCCTTTTTGCTATGACGACAGCCTCCCGTTTGAGTGCCAGCCCATGGACATATGCGATATATCCAATGGGCACATCCCTATTCCAGTCACTCACCATTTTGGGAGGACCTTCGTCTTTCCCTTCTTTGCAGCGCGGCTGCCTTTCGCCGCATTGGCGAGTCTCCTCTCTTCTTTCAAAGCCTGTACCTCCTTGTACAGTTCTTCTCCTCTTTGCTGTACTTCACCTAATACCCTCCATACAATCTTTTTCTCCTCAAAGCCTTCTCTCAGCCTCGTATCGAACAGGCTCCAATCTCCGTTACTAAGCGCATCTGCCTGAACATTCTCCTCTCTCCTCAACCACTCCAAGTCCAACCTCATATTCAAGCATCTCAACTCCTCTGCTAGTTCCATGAGGAGGATTGTCAGAGGGAATGTTGTTGACATCCCCTTGGCTAATGCGAAGGCATTCCCTCGGTTGTCTGTGAAGGCTTTCATCTTGCCTTTCAAGCCTCCAGGAAACTTGCTTCCCCACAATTTCACTGCCACAAGTGTGGCCAAGAGTTCCAGTGCTGCTATCACTCTCTTGGGGTTGCCACCTTTGGAACGCATCCACGGCGCCAACTCTTCGGTCACCTCTATGCTGAACCAGGGGCATTGCGTCAAATCTTCCGAAATCTTGAGGTAGCCCCCTATGCAAGCATCTTCCTCCGACGCTCTGGCATCTGTGTAGAACACTGCCTCGCCTTTTGCCCTAGGGGGCTCCCATCTCACCTCTTCCATCCTCCCTCCTGTCTTCAGCCTCCTGGCCAACCAGTCAAGAATGGCAAGCACCGCCCATGGGACTATGATCCTCCCTGCCTGACCCCTCGTAGCAGAGGACCAGACATACAAAGGCCCGAGGAAAGGTTTCTCCCACGGCAAGGCTGAAGAGGCGAAGCCTAGCCGGCCTAGAACCGCCGCAAATTCTCGTGGGTCTACAACCTTCTTCTGGCACACCCTTCCATCCAACTCACCAACCAACTTGCACGCCTTTCTGAAAGCCCCAAAGCGTAGCGGGAGTAATCCGTAAAGAGGCCGATCCACTCCGTCTGGAGGCCCCCTCTCTGCTTCTTCCACTTGAACGGGGCCCTCATAGCTGCCATGAGGACATAAGCAAGCACGAGGCCCTTTCGTCCCTCCTTGCCGAGACCCATCGTTTCCAGGTCGTCTGCATACAGTAGCATCTCAATTGGTACCTCAGGTCCCAAGAGGTAATGGACCAGTCTCAACAAGGCCCCACTGAGGCGGGACCACCAGTACGGCGTTGAACTCACTCCGAAAGTTCCAATCTTGTTGACGTAGACATAGGGGTCAGAGTCAGACACCTTGCACGCTAGGTATCCATGCTCCCTGCTGCAGTACTTGAAACGGCGGTGCGCCTTCTCAAAGTCCCCTATCAAGGAGAAAACCACATCTTTTGCCTTCTCGAACTTCTCCAGCAAGCACCTCTTTTCCCTTCCTCCAGGCATCCTCAGCTTGTCCTGGCATCTTATTCTATGGTTCACCCTGACGCCATGCGATGCATCATGGATGACCCTCTTCTTCCCTGTCTCCTCATCTTCCACCAAGACAGCCAAAGCTGCCACTGCACGATCCGGCCCAAACCTCCTTTCAAACTCCTCTACCTCCAGCTTCTCCACAAGCCCTTCCTTGACTTCAGCCTCTAAATGAGACCTCAGATGGCCCTCATGTTCCGCCGCGGACGGATAATTGCTCCTGGCCAGCTCACACTCCTCTGTTGGGTCGTCCACCAGCGACCACTCCGTCTGCTTCTCAAACGCCACCGGGGTCCTGGGCATCTGGCTCTTGACTCCCAGAGGAAGACCCGCCTTGGCCTCCTCCAGGAACTCACAATCTCCATCCCCCGCTTCCTTCAAGAGGGCCTTCATCAAGCTCAGCCTAAAGGGCTGCCCCTGTGCCACATCCTTGAGGCCTTCTCCTCCCTGGCAAAATTTTACCAGCTCCTCCACGATGGCTGCCTCTAGGCCTTCATCTTTAACCAGCCTGCAGCCCTCATCCCCCCTAGCCATTGAGAAGCACTCCCTCTCCAAGGACTCTTCCCCGCCAGCCTTCCCTGCCACCAAACTCCTCAAGCGGGCCCTGAGCCCAGCCCACTTCGCCCCCCCCGGGTAGACCCTCTTCCCCAGGTCCCACCTCCCCGGAGAGAGAAGACATCCACCATCGTGGAAGGGGACTACATTCCCTTTCCAAATGCACCCTCTCGCAGCCCCCACTCCACCCATGACTGGCGGAAAGAACGGGTCCACGTCCTCCTCAACCACTTCCTTTCTTTCTTCTTTTCCTTCTTCCGGCCTGCGGGGAGCGTCCCCACATGGCTCACCCTCCTTTCTCCTCTTCTTTCCATCAGGACCTTGCTCCTGGCCCCCATGCTCCCTCTTCTTCTCTTCTCTCATCATCTGCTCCTGTTCCTGCTCCGTCCCTCTCTCACTGTTGCTAAACGCGGTCAGGAACTGCATGGCAACCCACTCACACAATTGTGGCGGCCAGCATGCGGATTCCGCAGTCCGGAATTTGCCGTCCACCTTGCCGATCAACGGCGTCCCCTTCATTTTGGGCAAGGGGCCCATGTAGTTGCCTTCAGCATCGAGGCAGGGCATGCCCGGAAACATGAGGGTGCAGCGGCCCCGGCACTCTCAAAAGCAGACGCGTGGGCTTAACACTCTGTGCCAAAATCAAGCTGAGCCAACGCAACACTTTCAACCTCTTCCATTGGAGCAACCACCTCATGTTGCGGGAATTGCCACCTCGAGGCAGGCCGGTGCCCAGGTATTCTGGGGGTTGCCGGCTTTCCCAAGTCTTCCGGTTGCTCCATGACTGCAACCGTGCTCTTCCTCCTCAGCTGACGCTTCATGGCCTCAAATGAGAAGTCTGCCATAATGTTCCCAAGCTCCGCCTTCTGCTTTCTTGCACCTGAATTCCATGTGAAACCTCGCGGGCAAGCTGAGGATCTCAAAGGGTATGGACCCTCGTCATTAGCCCATGCTGCCCTGCTAAAAGTTGAACAGGGCGGTGTGACCAGCAGGGCATCTACCCCTCCGGAGTCTATCAACTGCAGCCATTTCCTTTGGACGGCTGGCATCGATAAGTCTGCCCGCTTGCCATGGCGGATATCCACCTCTATTACTTCCACCCTGACGTGAAACTTTTTCGCAAGCTTGCGCACATAGTACGCCACCGATCTCGTCCTCTTTCGTCCTGAAAACAGGTAGAGGACGGTGAACTTTCTTCAGGCCGCACCCCCACCCGCCGTATCTGGCGGTTGCCTCTTGCTGGCGTCACATTGGTACATAGGGTGCTTGGTTGAGAAGCATATGCCACAGTGATGGCTGAACTTGCACTTCTGCAGTTTGCACTTTTCCCCCGCGGTGTTGTAGCGGTAGCATATGGGGGTCCCTTCTTTGTTGTGCGTTGCGCACCCTGGCAATTGTTTGCCTCCTCCCTTGTTCTTACCTTTTCCTCCTTTCTGATCCGGCCTCAGCTTCTTCTGCGGAGGAGCCTCCTGCGCCTTCCAGGGTGTCGCCTGGGGGGCTGGCCGCTTGGCATAGAGCGCCAACGGGGTTGTAAAGTGGCGCTCCTTGGTCGTAGGATCCCTCCAGGCCAACTTCAGCGCCTTTGGGAAAGTCTCGCCCTCCTTGTTTACCCTCTGCACCGCATCTTTGCGGACCGCTTTCTCATATGCCAGGACCAGCCTGAATGGCGGTGCAGCTAGAGTGTAGCCGTCCGCATCCTTCGCATTCAGCCCATACACATGCTCTCCCAGCAGGTACTCCTTGAACTCCTCAAAGGCCCTGGTGTAATCACCCTGCAACTCCGGGCGATTTGTGTGCTTCAGCATTCAGCGCTATCATCTGGCACCCTTCTTTACAGTGAGGTTGCCACGGGCATCCCACTGAGGCACCAACGTGTCCGGATCCACTTCGTCCCGGCTCACAACTTCGGACAGATCCTCTGCCCTGTAATCGCCCGCCTCAACCTCCTGGAGCTTCTTTTCCACATACTCCTTTGATGGGGTCACCTTATCGTCCAAGGCGCCCACCACCCTTTCCAAACCACTCTTCATAGCAAGCCACTCTGAGCTTACCATTGGCTTGGTCCATTCCTTTGTATCCATCTCTGCCTCCACTTCGGCAGCCCGTTGCATGCGGGTCTTCGCATTCGACCATGCGCAAACCACCGCAGCCACCTGGACTCTTTCCTCCAACGACCTGCTTTGGTCAATGTCCAGATGGTCCTTCAAGACCTCTGTGAGGTCGGCCACATCCTTTGCTATATTTGCAAATTTTTCCATGGTAACCACACCAATATGGAACCACTGAGCCATCACCCTTGCTGGCACATCGTTCCTTTCCAACAGGAACTTCAAGTCTGCCCCCCCCTTTGGGAGGGCAGCTGCCTCCTGTTCGGCCGTCAGCACGAGGGGCGGCATGATTCCCTCTCGAGCCCGCGCTGCGAGCGTCGCTGCATCAGCCAACCACCAGCACATGATAACCCCCTGGGGAGGGCGCGGCCCCCCCACCTTATACCGTCCTACCTTCCCCATGGGCTCCATGGGGGGCCCCGGTGGAGCGTCCACCAAAGCCAACTACCTTGCACCGACCCTGGGTGCGACCCAAGGATTTCACACAAGAACCCGTGTTCCCCCTGGGTGCGACCCGGGATAACCACCGCTCAGCAACGCTGCTGCTAAACTTTTCACAGACACGGTGGTTTCACCAGAGATCCCCCGACTCCCGATCCTCGGGACTGTACAGAATGTCGCCCAGAGGGGGCTCTACCGCTCCGCCCTCGCTCACTTCGTCTTCGGAATCGCTCGAGGACTGGTCACCTTCCTTCTGCGGCCAGCAGAGCCTGCAGCGGCTCGTGTACTCTTCAGGCAATGGCAGCTCTTCATAAGCCTTTGCCCTCTTGAACTTCCTTTGTTTGGCCATCCAGCACCCTCCACCACGGTGGAGTCTACCTCGATCGATTCTGTTGTACACAACCACGAACCCTTCTTTCCTCACTTCGTCAAGCCTCTCCACGACCCTTCTCCTTTTGGCCTCAGGGCCTTCGGACGTGGAGGACTCGCTCGACGAGGAGCTTTCCGCACTGCTGGCTGCCACCTTAATGTGCTTTTCGGCCTCTTGCTCCTTCCCCTGCTCCCTCAGGAGGTCCATGAACGGCTCATCAGGCTGTATCTTGACCTTCCAGTTGTCGACCGCCCTGCTGGCGACCTCCCTGCACACATTCCACTTCTCCACCAGCCAGGTCTTCATCTCTTCCAGTACCGCACCTTCATCATAGGTCTTGTACCCCTCACCTCTTCGGATGGGCTCCGCGAAGGTCTTCTGCAATCTCCGGACCACTGCATTGTAGGTCCGAACATATTGGTCTGATCCTTCAGGCTTCCACCTCCCAAGCAAGTCCCGATCAGTCTTCGGGGTACCCAAAGCCGCTAGGCAGCTGGTCATGGTGGAGCGCTCACTATGCTCAGTCCAGAACCTCTCCCAGCCCTCCGGGAGCAGCTTATGGCCGGCCGTCCCCTCCATTTCTCTCATGACTTCACCACTCCAAGCCACCGCCTCCTGGTAGGGCATCACCGCATTGACTGCGGCGCCTGCGCTCGCACCCATAGGGACCACCAGCTCGAAGCTACCCCCAGAGCGCAGCCCAGGGACTTCAAGCCCTCTTCTAGCCAGGACGGGTGTGCTATCCAAGCCTCCTCTGAGATGAAGAAAGGTAGCTCCTTCACTCTCTTGCCTGCCCCAGTGGTCTTTGTCCTCTTCATGAGGCCTGCAAACTTCCCCTCATACGTGGAAATCATCTCTGTCCTCATATGAGCCATGTCGTCAAATCTCAACGACGCCCACACCTTGACCAACTTCATCCACGCTCCCGCTCTCATGCAATGGCTCTTGGCAGCATCCATCACAATTTCCTCGAGCGCCGGGATGAAGCATGTGAGCATCCTCGGGGCCCTCTTTCGTGGCGGGGCTCCACTCTCCAGCTTCCGCAGCAGATCGCGGACAACCAACCCCACGAAGGGGTCACTACTCATCCACTGGCTCTGCTCGAAACCGGCTAAGGTCTCAAACCACGCCACCGCCTTCTGCACAGACAAAGGGACAGAAGGCCCCATACCCTCTTCTTCTCTTGCGTGGAAATAATCCACTAGTTGTGTACTCACCTTCGGAGGCACATCAGAGACCGACAGGGTCCACTTCCTGAATCCCTGCCAATAAGCCAGGTACCTCCGTACCGTAGAGGGGCGATACTTCCCCGAGAGGGCACGCCTGGCTCTGGCAGGGTCAGCTGCTTCTGCTGCCTTCTCCAACACAGGTGCCCCTACCATCTCCAGCTCCGCCAACAGTGCCTTCAGCACTTTCTCTTCCTCAGCATCTTGGGCTTCTTCTTCTGTCTGCCTGCGGCCCACACATATCCTTTTCATTCGGCCGACCTTTGGTATCACCACGACCGTCGGCTGCTGTCGACTTCCTGAGCTCGGACCCCCCTGCTCCCGGGACTTCAGCTGGCTAGACACCGCCTCCGTGATGGCCTGCACTGCCGGGGTTGCCATTCCCCCGGAGAGCCTCACATCCATCTCAACGGAGTCATAGGCGTCCTTGACTTGCCCCAGTCACCAGCCGGCAGATCCACGGCTGGTACTTCAGCCCCGCTCTGTCCGCCAGCTGGTGGGACAACTCCTCCTCCTCGCCCAGCTGCAGGGCCAGGAAGGGACCTGTGAGGCCCACCTTCCGTAGGAGCCCCAGGATGGTCCCGACCTCTTCCGGCGACCCCTCGGCAGCATCGTCCTGCTGCTCCATCTCCATTGCAGCAGGAAATTCCACTGCCCTATCCTAAGGGTCCGAGCCTAAACATCGGGGGAGAAGCAAACGTTTACATGACCAGTCATGAGCACGTATTAGGTAGGTAGGTATGTAGATGGCTGGCGGCTTGTAGAACGCCGCCAGCTTTCGTGTGCTTTCGTGCCTGTGGGGTGGAGTAGGCTGGGGTGGGGTGGGTAATAACGTCTTGTTGACACTGCTTCTAACACGCTCTTGCTGCTACGCTCTTCACGTCTTCAAGTACCTTCCAACACGCTCGTATTGCTACGCTCTTCGCTTCGTCACGTACCTTCCAACAAGCTCTTGATGCTACGCTCTTCGCTTCGTCACGTACCTTCCAACACGCTCTTGATGCGCTGCTACGCTCTTCGCTTCTTCACGTACCTTCCAAAGTGCTCCTGATCTTCACTTTTTCACGTAGAACCTTCCAACACGCTCTTGATGCTACGCTCTTCGCTTCGTCACGTACCTTCCAACATCTTGATACTACGCTCTTCACTTCACGTACCTTCCATTGCACACCATTCCCCGTCATTTGTCCCTGGTCGCGAGAACACAATGTATTGATCGCCATTGGCGAAGTTTGAAAGAATTCATTGGAACCGGTTTCCCTCGCAAGGTGAAGGGATCTAAGCTTCACCCCGAGACCGACACACTGGTCACACAATGGTTGTTCAGAACGTGGCCACCTTCCTCAGGCCCAAATGATGTCTATAGAAATTTGACTCAAGTCCTGAAACGCATGTGCAACAAAGGCTTGGAAGTCTGACACAAAGATTTGTTTTAAGAAAAAGTAGTTTGCCGCGGGATTTAACAGAGTCAAAAAAAAAAGACCCAGACACAAATCATCACAACTCCTTGAGAAAACACACACAAAATGAACTCGCGACGGTTGGAATTCCAGGCGGCATTCTGTGAGCCGCTTACCATCTAGATAGGTAGGTATGCAGGCACGGAGGTACCTAGGCACGTAGGTTGGTAGGTATCGGTATAGTAGATATGTCGGTATGTAGGTATGTCGGTATGTAGGTATGTAGGTATGTGTATGTATGTAGGTAGGTATTTGTGTGTGTGTGCGTTTTACAAGCAGATGGTCAATCACTAGCTTTCCAAGTGACTTCTTGACTCTGCCCCAGTATCATTGCACTCCGTGTTAAAACCGCAGATTTTTTAAAAAAATGCTTGCTTTTACCATCAGGAGATCTTTGAGACTTGAGAAAACTGTTTGGACGCCTGGCCTAGTGCATGTAAGAGTGCAGGATGCAGACGGGAAAGACACCAACACTCAATCCCATCGTTATGGTTTCATGGTGATGTATTTTTTGACCTAGTGGATAGTTTCAATATGTTTAAATGACGTGTTTACTGACGACAAATGGCAAAAGACGGTGCTCAAACAATGAATCTTACTGTGCTTTGTTAGCTGTGGCTAAGCGTTTTGGTGTCTTATGGTACAGCGTGGCGTTAGGGCCTCAAATGGGCTCACTTTCGTACAGAGAATGACTGGTTGACACCAACCGAGGGCAAAATCTCTAGGGGTGAGAACCTTAGAACCTTGATGTTTCTGGAGGAGGTACTTACCAATGGCACCAGAAAACAAAACACGCCTGAAGCCAGTGTCGCGAAGTCCACACATAGCCACTTCCCATAGCCAATGGACAAAAACATTCAAACCGATCAAAACGTTTGGAACCTGCCTTGTTTTTTTTGGCTTCGACCATTCCCACACAGTGATGATGACAAAACACATGCTAACAAATCTGACAGACTGACAGGCTGCCATGGCTGCCAAACAGGGTACCTTATCATACTTTATCCATATGATATCGTATGGACCAATCGAATGCAGAATGTTTGGTCATTTTGGTCCAAATTAACATAGCTCCTCTCCACCAGGCAGCTGGTAGGGTGTGCCTGGGAGGTCCCGCACGAAGCCCACACGCACCGGTGGCCAAAACCATTGACCGCCTTCTATCAGCAGCACAAAGCCTGCAGCCAAGACCTGCGAACATCGAACAGCTGCCACAGAAAGTTAGAGAAAGTGTATTGTGCCAATCTTGTGTGATATTGTCAAGTGGTTTTTATGCGCATAAAAAACCACTTGATGTCACATCAGGTCCTTGTGCAGATATGTGGAAAGAAACACTTACTGCATATTGGACCGCAGCTTTATCCAATTTCGAGGCAATTGCCAGGAAGAGCCCCTTG
>Ga0126342_10017110_pt1 | contig 12564 bp, 9 predicted proteins | sample Cyp1metagenome_FD_92528 | JGI IMG/M metagenome (GOLD analysis project Ga0126342, IMG submission 92528) | Coral microbial communities from Lord Howe Island, Old Settlement Bay, Australia - Cyphastrea 1 metagenome | ecosystem: Host-associated > Invertebrates > Cnidaria > Coral ...
CGACGGTGTCGAGGGCGGGGGAGAAGGGGGTCGAGGAACGACGCCGCCAACGCGCGCTGGGTGGCGATGCCGAGGAGGGCGGCACATCGGTGGATGTACGCCCCAACGGTCGTGGGCCGCAGCCACGGGGGGGTGCCCCGGGCTTTGGCGTGTGCGAGGGCGCGCACGAGGTCGACCGCCTCGGAGCCCCAACGGCCGCCGGTTTCCATCGCAACAACCACTAGCTGACACCGCCTGTTTTGGGCAAACTCAGGGTAGGTGGTGGTGCGCTTTCGGGCGGTGGCGCGCTGAACGGCATCGCCGCGGGGACCGTGGCGGCGGTCAGGGTGGCGTCAACTGCCAGCTGGACGCGGGCTAAGGTGCGTTCCATCGGGGCCGCGCGAACACGGAGGTGTCCGGAGGGCACGCGGCCGGTGATCTCCGTGCGGGCCAAGGGCGCCGCCGCAGCTGCATCGGGCCGGGGCGGGGTCGAGGGGGAGGCGCAGCCGCCGTTGCAGCAGGATGCGGAAATGGGGGTTGTCGAGGGTGTATTCTGGGTTTGTGGGGGCCGTCGTGAAGGGAACGGCCGCGTGGGCCAGCCTGTGACAAGAGCAGCGCGCGCTCGTGGGCAGGGTAGGTTGGTAAGAGCGCTTCAAACTGGGCTTGGTCGCAGGCTAGGCTGGCAGCCTGTTGCCATCCGGGTTGGTTTCCAGGGGCGGGTGCTCAGGGGGGAGGGCCCGGGGGTGCCGGCGAGCAGGGCAGACCAGGCCAGGGGCTCGAACCCGGCGCGGCGCAGGTGGGCAGCAGCGTGGGTGGCGTCGGTGACGGCAGGGGGCGCGGCTTTCCCCCATCAAGAGTTGGGCGACGCGGTCGGCGACGGGGGGCCAATGTTGGTGTAAGGCGGGCAAGGTGTCTGCCCTCTTCAGTTTCAGTTAAATGATGTGTTTGGTTTGACCAAGTTCTGCCATGTCACTTGACCCGACGTTGATCAAACAATATCCCTATCTCCCCTGAGAGTCGATGCCGGTGCTCAAGTTCCTCATCCCCTAATGGATCAAGTTGGATAATTTAAAGTAAATCACAGGTATATCATGGTTTATACTGATCTTCTCACTAATTAAATGACTAATTACATTATTAAATGGCCATTTTGGGGTATACCCCATTCTCAGTCACGGCCAATTTGTGGTGATAAACATCCCCCTGACCTCCTTGCGGTAAATTTCCGTGAATCAATGTCCGACAGGTACGTCTTTTAACATGTTCTCAGCCAACTGGAACAATCCGAGCAAATCAGCACATCAAGCAAGGGATGCCAAAAACAAGGTCAAGCCGCCCGCAATGACCCCGCTAATTGTCATTTTTTTTCTGCTACCAAGTCTCTGTTTCACAAACCCTTCCAGGGTTTCGTGTCCAGAGCATTTTGTGTAGACTTGCAATTCGGTTGGTATTTGCATGACGTCGTAATCGCTTTGATGATTTTACATTGGCAGCAATATGTTTTTTCGGTTCCCATATGTTAAACAAAATGTATGTTTATTGTTGTTTTTCACTTGCAAGTCTTTGCCAACGTGTTGGATGGCCATGAAAGTGTTCACAGCGTGTTCGATGTTACATGAATGCGTTCAGAGCGAAGCACCAAGAGTTTGTTGGATGTTACGTGAAAGTGTTCAGAGCGTAGCATTAGATATTGCATGAAAGTGTTCAGAACGTAGCACCAAAAACGCGTTTGATGTTACATGAAAGTGTTCAGAGAGTAGCACCAAGAGCGTGTTGGATGTTACATGAAAGTGTTCGCAGCACATTGAGATAATCACAATACAAAAGACTTGAGGCGTAACATCAACAGCGTGCTAGATAATTACAAGACAAAATTGTCGAGGCGGAGCATCAACGGCGTGTAAAACAGAAGTTTGACAAAGTTTGAAGCACCTGCCAAAAGAAGAGCGACAAAACATTATTGCACCCCCCACCCCCCACCCAAATGAAAATGCAAAATATGACAGGTGACCAAACAACCACCAAAAAAAGAACATGCAAAATATGACCTGTAACAACGCAACGTTGCACAAATTAACAAATTAGCAAACTGCCTGGCGCCGCATGGGGTCGTTAGAGGCGGCGTCAGCAAAAACAACCCCAGTATAAGCTCAGAGACCCAGGAGAACAAATAAATGAGATACACCATTTACAACTACTGTAGCACCAAAAAAAAAACATAAGAAAAATATGCCACAGGGTATCCACCAAGAAATCCAGCTAGTAATCCATTCATTTAACATCATTTAACCCTTTATCACTGGGGATATTCCATATTTTCCCACATCTTCCCCAAGCCTCCGGAGCCTGGTTGAACCCGCCAAGGTACAAAAACCACCCGCGTGCTTCGGCTGGAGGCTTCGGAGGAGAACATGTTGGCCCGCGTGATGCGTGAGGATGGCTCCGATGGAAATGTCCTGAACTTTCAACCGCCAGTGCTTTTTTTTTGGAGGAAATCATCCTTTACCTATTGTGTGCATAATATAAATATATATATATATATATAAATATATATATTTAAAAAAACATGTAAATTATTGATGATCTTTCATAACCTTTGATGATATTGGCCAAAGCATGCAGGAATTGCTGAACAAACTCGGTTTCAGGATCAGCTTGAAATAAGACTGTTTGCGAATTCACTATCATTTTGGTAAGCAACTAAGCAATGGGAAAAGGACATCTATGCTGTCTATGCTGATGAATTTGTTGCGTTCAATGTACTATCGATGCAGAAAGCTGGTGGATTCGGTGGATGTTCTTTGCCCCATGCGGATATATTTGTTTTTGCCCAATACTTTTGTCCTATGCGATCACCTGGTTCAATGATATGGCTAGCTCATCATTCAGCATTCAGGGTGATACAGCTGACTCATAGATGAAACAATCTATATATAATCATTATATGTATATATATATATCATCACACAAATAATAAACGTGGTGACTAATCTGGTAAACCCAATAATAATGCACCAGCCCTAACATGAACATCAACAAATGGTAAGAACATGTATGAACCATCCCCAAATGGCAGTCGTTTATGGACTGATTTGGGTTTACCACAGTACTTAATCAACCATTTCCTTCCGGCAATCAATTCTGGTTTGCTGGAAAATGATCCATTTAGCTGAATTATTTTTCATGATGTTCCCATCAAAACCTTCATGTAGTTCAGGAATTTCCTCGCCAGCCACGCTTACCAAAGAAAATCGCACCCAAATATCTCATAGCTTTTACACCCGTATCTCCACTGTATCCCATTTTACATGGTTAAATCCTCCGCCCCCCAAAAAACAACGGAAACAACGGAAGGACATCCAGGGCTGAGGCTCTTTGGCCAAGTGCTCGGAGGAAGCGGGGACATTTCCTCCTGGTCATGAATGGATTCTTATTGTCTTACTGTATTACAATTCTATTATGGAACATGGGCTCTATGATGTTCTATGATGTTCTATGTTCATTTGCATGTTCATTGTTCTATGGTATGTTCATTGTTGATTCTCAATAGAAACGATGGTTGAATATATGTTCACTGTCATTGTTGTTGCTTGGTCTTTGACTGGATTTACGCATATGTATCAATGTATGTATTTACCATTTAGGTCCTATAGGCCTATAGGTTTACAACGGTTTATAATAAAAGTAGTTTACGCCGTTCCCCCCAAGAAAGGTGAAAACAAATTCTATTCCAGTGTGTTCTTCTGAAGGAGGTGCTGACAAAACTCCTGTAAAGAGGCCCTTAGCGGCTGGCTGCGTTGCGGCGGACAGGCTTGTGACTTTAACATGCTGAAGCTACTACTGCCCATCATTCCTCAATTTATAAAGTGATACTGATTCAACATATATAATTATATAACTTGAACATACTGTAGTTAAAAAATAGTAACAACATAAACCAAATAATTACACCCATAATATCGTAATCATCTGTTCCACAACCTCAGAACATCCAATATTCAAAATCACCAAATTCTGCCGCCATGATCTGCCTCCCTTAATGCCTCCATGGCAAATGGCTCCTTGGGTCTCAAAGGGCCGTACGTTTGCTTTAAACTTAGGGCTTCATCCAACTTTTTCACGATGGTATCCAGCCGCTCCTGGGTGCGAAACAATGGCTGGGTAGAGATATAAATACATGTGTGAATAATGTATGTAAATGCATAGATAAATACAGTACATGTTGTCTATACATATTTGTATATATTACACATACCAGTATATAATACATGTAAATATACATATATTTGTGGAAAATGGCCAAATAGAATACATACAGATGAATCATGGGGAAACAAATATATATATATACACATAATTATATACATATGTGCATAGTATCCTGGTTTGTATGGATTTGTATGGTATATAAAGACGAAAGGGGAGCTACTGAAGACATCCTTTGTGGAGATGCCTTTGCAGGATAAACTCATATTTCCATGTGAAGATTAATCTTCAATAAGTGGTGCATGATGTCTAAACTAACACGGTTTCACCTAGAATCCAAAGCTTGCAAAACTACGTGTGGATATATGATATACATTGATATACGTATAGTATGCCTGATAAAAATGACCATTATATACTTTGGAAGTCTTGACCAATAACATGATATCTATATCTATATAATATATATATATATGAACTATCATGTGATCTCACATGGGAAACTGAGTAGCTCCTTGGCCCCACATACGTTCATATACATATTAGGATAGCCACAGTTCGCTACATCCATTCACCACCAAATAGTGGGTGCAAACGGATGCAATCATTTGATTAAAAAACCGCCACTCGACCAATCTCGACCACCGAAGAGGCCTCAATGCGAGTGAGGGGATCGCTCCGTTTCGCACCGGCCTCCATGAAAACAAGCGAATCTCCCGTTCCAGGAAACATGACCAAACATGGAACCACAGTGAACCACAAAACAAGGGTTGCAAATTGCAAAGATATTGCTTCAAGCACTTGATATTCTGAATGCAACCTGGCCGTGCGTCCTTACACCTAAGTGGCCTGGCAGTGCATTGGTTGGTACCTACATGGTTACATGATGTTACATGATTATCGTTTAGTGACTCTCACATAACATTGTTAATTCCATATTCATCCATGTTCCAAATTATCTAAAACACATGCATTTGGCTGAAGGTATCTAAACGATGTTTAACAAGGCCAAAATGGCTATACAACCAGTGCCATTTGTTTGAGCCAGGGTAATGCATCTGAGGAAGCTGACTATGTCCTGTTTGGTGGGTGAGCCAACTTGAGACCATCAACCATGTCGTATTTATGTGTGTCACATGATTGTTGCGCATCTATCTGTCCGGTCAAAAGTGGTGAAATTCAAGATTGCATTGTTTCAGATCCTACAGATTGAGATTTCATCTGCGGTTCCGTGTTTTTTTCAATTTGACACCTCTCACAATTGCACAGAGTTCCAGTCTTCCTCTGTTCTTTCCCCATCATATAACAATTTCCTGACCAAACAGAAGCGTTGCTATAAAATGTTATAAATGTCAGCACCCCTGAAATAAAATGGTTTCGGAGGCGTGTCCGCCTAAAACCGGAAGGACAATGAAGAACACTAACATGGCAACTACGGATGGGAACCATATGAAAAACTAGAGGAAACAAAAAACATGAAAATCCTAAGGGAAGCTTCAGAAACTGCCGCGCCAGACATCCAGGCACCTGTTCTTTTTCCTTCAAAGAAGTTTCAGCTGGACCCAGCTCAGCAGACTCCACTTGTCCTGCTCAAGTACTTGGGAAATCCTCCTTTTCCAGGAGAAAAGTGGGAAACTTAAGGTAAAATCATCGAATACATTGGGGCAATTGCTTGGAACCCGCATATGTGAGAGTAATTTCACATGGTTTCTCCATTTTCTTCACGCAACTTGGACATTTGGTAATGTTTTGAGCATGGGTTTGTTTCACGGGTCAAAGCGCTGGTGTTGGCTTTATTTGGTGATAGATTATGCAGTATTATGCAGCCTTAGACGTATCGTGCAACATCCCAATGCATCTTGCTTCCATGCTAACATCACTTGGTGGTTTGTTTTAGGGTTTATCATGGTTTATATCTATCTGATTTCTTTATATGGCAAGAGTTCAATACCTCCTAAATTCTTGCCGATACCCTCTAAAACCATCGAACCTAAGCCACTAAGAAAGACTGGGTTTGTCCAAAACCACATGGCATATCCAGGTCCATGATAAAATCATGAGAAAAAATATGTTCTATATATGTGTCTATTTATCAATTTATCTACAGTATCTGTCTGTCTGTCTGTCTATCTGTCTGTCTGTCTATCTGTCTATGTGTCTGAGACTGTCTATCTGCCTCTCGATCTATCGATTGATCAATCTTTGATTTAAGGATCTGTTGATCTATCGATCTACCAATCGATCTATCTATGTATCTATCTATCCCACCCTGCCCTAACCTGCCCTCCTACCCTATCCAATCCCGTTCTATCCGATCTATCTTATCCATCCTATCTCTCCTATCTCTCCTATTGATGCTCTTTTTCTAGCCTATCTAGCCTATCTAGCGTTCCTATGTCTCTCATACCTAGCTATCTTATCTATTATCTGGCTTACTTATATAGCGTATCTGTCGGGCCTATTTGATATATCTAATCTATCAAATTGATCCAATCGATCCAATATATCTCATCAAGATGTCTAATCAATCAATCTATCTATCTATGTATCTAATCTAACCCAATGGAATCTAATCTATCTATCTACTTGTCTAGTTGTCTATTTTTTACCTATCTATTTGTCCATCTATCCATCTATCTTTCTATCCATCGATACATCGATACATCGATCCATCTATCCATCGATCTGTCTGTCTGTCTATCTATAGTTATTTTTATTTCAAACAAAATGTGTATGTTGTTTTTGTTTTCTTTTGTTCTTTCTTATCTACTATATCCTTCCTATACTATCGATCTTCCTATGCATCTTCTCTGTCTATGTTGCCTGTCTAGTTTATCTATCTTATCTCTCTGTTCTATTTCTCTAAATATCTAATCATTTTGTATTACTATGTAGTTTGTTTATCTTATATATCTAACAAATCTATATTCCGAATATATCTAACTGTCGCCTATCTGTCGGAATCTGCCGTATATCTGCTCTATCGATCCAGTCCACCTAATCCATCTCATCCATCCCCTCTGATTTATCGCATCTATCTTATCTTTTGAATCTATCCATCCATGCAGCTATTTATCTAATCTATCTAATCTATCTATATATATATATATATCTGTCTGTCTGTCTATCTATCGATCTATCTATCTATCTATCTGTCTATCTATCTATCTCTCTGTCTATCTGTCTATCTGTCTGTCTATCTATCTGTCTATCTATCTATCTAATCTAATCTAATCTAATCTAGTCTGTCTAATCTAATCTATCAATCAATCAATCAATCAATCAATCAATCTATCTATCTAATCTAATCAATTTATCTATCTATCTATCTATCTATCTATCTATGTCTCTCTCCCTATCTCTCTATCTATCTATCTATCTATCTTTCTATCTATCTATCTATCTATCTATTTAAACGTATATATAGATACATGTGATATAAATAAATGAACAAACGAGTATATACACACATATATATATATATATACATATGGTGCATTTTCCGTCCCAAAGTACCAACCCTGGAATTCCCACCTGGCATCGGGGTCGCCGGATTGATATCAGCATCCGCCATGATTCGCAGAGCCGAACGGCTGAGGGACTAAGCCACGAAGCTCTGCTGGTTTAACGGAGTTGTTGAGAAAATGTACCGGAAACAGTCAGGAAACCATCAGGAAACCAACGGATTCTTGCAATTCAAGGGTTTCTCGCATTCTTTCACGGGAACAAAACAAAAGTTGTGATTTAAATTTATGGAGATTCACCCACAAACGTTGACTATATTTGACACTAAAAAAGCAGACATGACGGTGAACAAATTGGTGCAACTACATATATTGTAACGCCCAAGGAGAGGGGTAGAAACCTAGACTAGTCGATGATATATTTGTACTAAGTACTCATGATGGTTGGCTGATGATTTTGGGGTTGTTATGCTGGCCTGCGTGAGGATTCTCGTGGACTCCGGAACTGGAACAGTGGCACCGGATTGATGATTCCATGCTAACCACACATTAGTATAATATATATATAAAGGGTGTAATGGGTTCAAAGAAACTTAATATATATATAATATTAATATACATATTATACTTTAATATATACAGTAATTATATAAAGGTATAATGGGGTTCATACTGAATATAACGGGGGTTCAAAGAAACCTGGAGCATGGTATATGGAAGCTTGCGAGACATGCAGTAGGGGGCAGCATGGCGCCATTGTCGAAAAGCAGGCTACGTAGAAATATGTGGAAATGGGAATGCATGTTCAATGCGTATAACCCCGGAAGGTGTAAATCATATGCTATCCCTAAAATAAACATTAAGGCAATCAGCATCAACTAGCCTGTAACTTGGTGCAGTCCAAGTTAACCCCCACCTATGGGAGATATCCCAGTTCACCATGCTTACCGGTGAAGATTTACGACCAAGTGCCACAGTGCGGCATTCCAACATGCAAAAAGCCACCTGATTCACTTCATCCAAAATCTCCTGGACCACATATGGCCTGCCACAAGGTGGGAAGCCATGGAAAAGCAAAAGCTACAGCTGGAGAACATCGGACGCTGGTGAATGACAACAAAACAATAAAATTGCCAATTGGCATTGGAATCCTCTGCGTACATCTATGAGATAAGTCTTTGACCAGGCCGGCAAACATCGGCAACCATAATCGGAACGAATCTTTTGGTTTCAGTATTGTTTTCGGGTGTTTGCAGGTTTAAAGCCTGATGTCTTCAAGATTTATTTGGATGTCAGTTTGGTTTGCTTAGACTTTATACACATTCTTGCCTTGGCCAAAGAATACGTACTATAAACATCTATAAACGAAGAGATGTGCCAACTGCTGTGAATGGGGGCGATGATCCGAAGTGCAACCATGAATCCAATGCCGACCAGGCATAGGCTTATTGAACGATGCCATGTTGCGTTTGGAAAAAAATACTTTGTCCTAAGGTTGCAGTGTGTTTCACGGACAACATGCCACCATTGGGGGCCTATCCAAAGCCTGTCCACTTTAAACCTTAAGATGGCTGGGGATGGTTGACTTGGGAACATCATGGACGCAGAACCAAGAACAACTGGTCGCAATGCAGGGTTATGACCCTGCCAAACCATGTCAAACCTCAACCCTCTACTAAAACTGCCAAACAATAGTTCTAGCAGCACAGGGTACTAGAAGCTCACAAGAGCATACAAATACCAAACATCACCAGAAATGACATATTGCTTTCATTGATCAATATTTTGGTAAAAGATGTTAAAAGGGAACTTAAATAATCTACCTCCAATCGCAGGACGCAAAGGTTTCCTGCAGATTGTCCCTTACATAAAAAAATATAATAAATATAAATGAATCATAATAAATCGTATGCCAAAGACCACCTGCGGTAGCCAGGCACCCCCACAACAATTCGATATCAAAATTCCGCAGGGCTTCCTGCAACCTCTACGGAAACACGGTAGCCACGGTGGGATGATCCGGATGGTTACCATGACTACCATTGCTAAGTCCTGCGTGTCTTGAGACATCTTAAGACCCTTGATGTGTTACTCCATTGGTCCATTGAACGTCAATCTCAATCACACGAACGTCAGATCGAACGTCAGAGGTTACACCCAACTTAGTCATGGAGCTGAACTTCCAGGATGTATCCAAGCTCTCTGGTGGAGCCACTGGTGACCACTGAAGCAGTCAAATCCACTCTCATATGTTCAAAGGAATTTCTTGATCAACACAAAGTAGACACAACCTATCTACAAATTTGCTATGGCTCAAAGATGGATGAATAGAAATAACAGCTAACTTATTGCGTTCACTGTTCACCTATCTTCAATTGCGTTCACTAATTCATGTTCAATGGTCGTTTGATCAAACATGTTTTCAGTTTCAACACTCTCCATAATATGTTTGATTGCAACAGGCTCTCCCAAAATATGTTCTGGACCTTACATGATGATCCATACCCATTTTGGGGCCTAAGATTTGACCAGTTGCTTCTTTAACCACCTTGAAAAACACAAAAAACTCACCGATTGGGGATCATCATTCCATTTCAAATTTCTGGGGATTTCTTTTAAAAAAGGAGCAGCATTATGTCAAACCACCAAGCAAATCTGTAAGTGGATTCTATCCCTGCGCATTGGTGTCCACGAACATACATATTCATGTGTGTTTCAAACAAAATGCGGACGCCTCTCCACCATTGGTTTCCCTTTTAAAACAAGGACCACTAAACTAAACTCGATGCTTTTGCATTTTTTCCAATTAAGGAAATCCCATGAAATCCCCACGAGTACTAAGGCCCCGGCAAATTTTCACGCGATTGGTTTTTGGGGGAATTGACAGGGAGCCATGACAGCCATGACGGTACCTTTTTGGGGGGGGTCGTGCACATGTTCTCTTCATGTGATGCTGGGACTGATGATTGCAATCAATACTATGGAGTCCATGGAGGTTCACTGGCTCACATATTCATGGTGCTGAAACAACAACATTCGAACATCTCCAAAACATACTCATTGCTTTAGATTATACAATATTATACATCTCTATTCGGTTGTTTCAACTCGCCTGGCGAAATATCTTCGTCATTTGGGATCATCATCTAGGGTCGCCACCCCCCACACAAAAGAACATAAAACCACCAATTATTTGGCTGCTGGGCTTGCCATCCCAGTAACAAACCATTTCGGCGTCACTGTTCATCATCAAAAATAGTGGTACGCCCAATAAACCAAAACTATGACTACCCGCTAGCAAACCAACATAGCTGTGTAACGTGGCCCACTAGATAACTTACCTCAACAGGGTTCCATAGTTGGGTTAAATTTTACCCAAGGGTGAACACCCAACAATCACAAACAGCTCTGCACTCATCACCGCTAAGGGTAGCACGCAGGACCGTCCATGAGGCCGCCGACCTCACATCGCATTGGATCAGCCCAAAATCATGGGTTTTCACAAAGAAACCCATCCAAAACCTTCGGGACTTAATTGCAACAAACATGCACACGCACATATATACATATACAATATACATAATATATATATACTATGTACAATATGTATATACACAATATTATTATATAAAAAAGTATATATATATATATTTATTTATTTATTTTTTATTTACTATATATATATATATATACATATAGACAAAAAATATATATATATATATACACATATACACTATATAAATATATATTTACAATATATATATATATATATGTAAACATGTATATATATATATATATGTAAACATGTATATATATATATATATATGTGTGTGTGTGTGTGTGTATGCGCTTAGACTACATATATATAAATATATACACACACTATATACTACTGTACTGTAAACTGTATACTGCATATACTGCACTGTATACTCTGTACTGTATACTGTTTATTGTTTACTGAAATCTATCAAAATCAATTGATCAATTTTTTTCAGTACCCATTACTTAAACAAAACCAAATTAAAGAGGATCCAAATTTTTTTTGGGGGGGCGATGCTAATCAGGATCCAACATTATATACATATATATATATATATATATGTGTATAACTATTTATATATACGGCACATGCCTGGGCTTTGCCCGGAACCGCAACCACGACAGACAACGCATCATCATCATCATCATCATCATCATCATGATCATGATCATCATCATTAAAGATCTTCAAAAATGTAGTAGAATTTTAACAGGAAGTGGGAGAATTAAACCCTTTTTGAAGAGCTTCAATGAATGTAGAAGTTCAAAGGGGGTGGGAGAAATAAACCCCTATCGAAGATCTTCAATGAATGTAGAAGTTTAACGGGGGTGGGAGAATTAAACCCACACACACACATATATGTATATATATATAAATGCGCGAGGGGACTGAGGTTCTCCGATGCCATCAGCTGTGTTTGAGTGTCAACATGTAAAAAAACAGCTGGCGCCTAGGTAATTTGCCAATTTTTCACTAGTGGCAACGTCCTTTTCAGCATCATGTTGAACGGATCAATGTTTTTTCGTCCGTTTTAAAGCAGAGTCATGTTGTGCCATAAATCATGTTCTCAGAAGTCAGAAATCGCATATTTTGGTGTAAACTTGTGAATTTTCATCGTATAGTCATGGCGTGGTCATGTAAAATTGAGCAAATGTACTGTGTTTTCTCAGGCATTTTGCGTCATGCTACTTTCACACTGTTATTTGCAACGAATTGGCAATGTGTAGAAAATTGCAAGTGCTGACAGTTAGGCGATTTTTGTGTTTTCATTCTATATAGTACACTGTGAACACTGAATGTTTAGTCAGCAGCACGCACGCAACAACGGTGAAAAGTTTTTTTCACTTTTCCCACGGAGCTTCGAGGAAGGCC
>Ga0126342_10017111_pt1 | contig 12564 bp, 11 predicted proteins | sample Cyp1metagenome_FD_92528 | JGI IMG/M metagenome (GOLD analysis project Ga0126342, IMG submission 92528) | Coral microbial communities from Lord Howe Island, Old Settlement Bay, Australia - Cyphastrea 1 metagenome | ecosystem: Host-associated > Invertebrates > Cnidaria > Coral ...
AGGGCATAAGGTAAGATAGGAAAACCAAAGCAAAACACAATGGACAGGTACAAAAAGAAAATGACGTCAGGCACCCTCCACCTGGCCACTGTTGGACCTACATTTTGCAACTGTTGGACCTCGTGCTCCGGCATTTTCTTTTGGGCTGATCTTGTTTTGTCTTGTTTCCTTCTTTGATTGGTTTTAACCATCTTTGAAGGAAAACCCGAAAACACCCAAAATGGCAAGACCCAACTGATCTGTACAGAATATATCCTACAAAAAAATGGGGGTGCCCAAGGGTAAGAATAGCATCCTCATGCGGGTGCCTTAGGGGCCCCCAATTTCTAGTGGATGGCAGCGCACGGGGAAGTCTGCATATTTCTTCGCCATGAAATTATGAATCTCACCAGCATACATGATTCCAGGCTTAATATCTAGACACCCTTCATGCACCCGTCAAAAAGCTAGTGGTAAGTATTGACAAGCCAAAACAGGCATCTCAAACCAACCCCCAATATAGTGACCTAGTCTGGAAAATTGAAAGAATATATCCTACAAAAAAATGGGTTAGGCACCTCAAAAAATAAAATGCTCCCACAAAATAAAATGCTGGGGTCTGACCCATTTTATTTTTATTTTATTTTTATTTTATTTATTTTAAAAGGGGCTCCTGCCTCCTCATTTTATTTAGGTACCCCAATGGGGGGTCCTCTAGGTTGGGCCCAAATTGCCATGTTGCTGTCTTGCTCTCCAAGGGGCTGTAAGCTTTCTCAAGGCTGGCGTTTTGGGCCAGCTGTAGATACTTCCTGACGGAGCACCTTGCTGGAGGGTCACCCGCAACTGGTTGGTGTTTTTTTTGTTGATTCGTCGCAAGTGGGATAATTACCCTCCAGTAAACTAACATTGCTATTGAACATGGCCTATTTATAGTTGATTTACCTATTAACAATTGTGATTTCCCATAGCTATGTTAGTTTACCAGAGGGGATCTAAATTATAGCTTACAACTTATAACATACAAACACACTAGACTTCAGGGCTACAGTGCAGGCAGCCAGGCAATTTCGGTCCCAAGATTGGGTGCCCCAAGATTTCATGGTTCATCATCCCCATTCGAATTGCCATTTTGGGCATCATAAAAATCGAACCATAGTAGAATTATCATGAATTATCATTTCTTATCATGTGTTCATATACCCTTTGGTAAACTAACATGGCTATGGAAAATAACAATTTTTGATGGCTGGGTTGGCTATTTCTATGCGCAATTTTCGGTGGCAAACTGTTATAAATTACCAGTGGGTAACTATTTCACATATTCATATCATATCACATCACATCATATCTTATCACGTCTTATCTTTTTTTCATAGTGTTGTTCAATCTTCTGACTGAATCTTTGGGAAGTGTAGCTGTTCAACTGACCTCATTTGGGCCAGGCGCGGAAACCGTGATAGGAGAAGTCCAACGCGGTGAGCTGAGTGGCAACCGACAAAATGCTGCCTTGGCTCAATGGCGAATCCCCGTTTTGGTCCCTTTTTTTTCAACATGGAAATCCAGGTGACCAGTTTTTGGTTCACAAATCCCCAGCTGGTTCACTTAAATCCCCAGTGACCAACCCATGAAATCACAGCTGTAAGCCATGACCAAGCAACTTAGAGCCCATTCCACATCAGCTGCGTCCCTGGCCGGCGATTAAAAAACTGGGTCTGCAGGTTTGACCGTCTGAGACAGTCGGAAAAACAGCGATGGCAATGCCCAGGTGCCGTCAAAGGGTATAGTTATTACATCATCATACTATCTCATAGATTATATCATAATTTGTATGTTTATACATAGTAATTATCATAATATATCATAAGATATCACATATATATATACATAGAATAATTCATGGATCTGATATAATATATGATATATATGATATGTTTATATATACGTTTACAGTATGCATGCCTCTGAAGGAAGCTCCCCAAACCGTCCCATCGCCCACCTCCCATGGGGAGCCCCCGAGATACGGAGGTGCCGCAGCGCCGGCAACTTGGAGAGGACGTCTGGTAACCAACTGCCTTAGAGCTCCGAGTTTTTGGGAAACATGGCGGAACTTATGGCGGAAATGCCATGGTGAAAATGGGATGATTTGTTGGGAATTCTAGGAGTATTGAGTATATGTACTATTCTGTACTGTATACTATGCATACACGTATTCAATCATATTCATATTCAGTATGTATCACATCAATCCACATACATGGATATATGATGATTGTAATTTATTGGATCATATTGGATCTGTAATCTATGGAATTGCGAACAACAAAAGAAATGGAAACAGCAGAATTGGGATATTCACCAACAACAGAGCACTGGTTGGGTACAACAAGTGGAGAGGAAACACACACTTGACATGGCCTTCGAACCGGGAACGTCATCCATGATGAAGCTGAGTAGTGTGAGGTTGTTAAACAGTGAAGTTTGGCAACGATGTTTCGGAGGTTGGCGCTGGTATATGTTTCTAATCATGAAAAACTAGTTGGCTTTTTCTCAACATAGGTAGCTCCAATGATTTGTTTGGTTCCCAAGGCCCTGTGGAATCACCCTGAGTTGGGAGGCTGTTCCTGTTCTCCCAGATATGAAGCTTAGTGGTTTCTCGATCTCGAGGTATTTGAAGCATTCCACAAGAGCAGATAACAACGCGCGTAGTGTAAACATTTCTTGGTTGGGAAAAAGCTGAGGATCCACTACCCTCAAGCTGAACAATATTAAATCATATTAAATCCACGTATTGCACACATCAACACTTGGCAGCACTTCCTGCAATTCTATCGATTTATACCCAAGAATCCAACTTGGATCGCATGAGACACTGACAAGATTGGATACTCACTAACGAATCAGGCTCCCCGCTCTCAGATGCACAGTTACGAGTTGACGTTCCTTCTAGTTTACATCATTTTACCATTTAATGTAATCTATATTCTATTGTTAAAATAAACCACATTATATCACAGATATACGTATGCAGATAAAACAACAAAACGGATTTACATAGATATGCAATGATATGCGAGTAGACCTAGATAGAAATCAATAGATCTGGGTAAATTGTAATAGTTTACCATATTTTACCTGAAAGAAGGCCATTTGGGGATGATTCCCTTTACCATTCCAGTGTGGTCGACATAGAAATCCACGAGCCGTGGACACCCCCGAATCCAAGCGACAGGGTTCGGCGATTTCCACGTGCTCCACCTTGGGCGCCGCGGCGCCCACTGGAGACGTAGGGTCCATAGAACTGGAGATATTCCTTCCAAAAAAATGAAGGTTTCACAAGGTTTCTTAAAATGATTTGGATCCCCAAGTCACCATGGTTTCAATATGTTTCAATACTAAGTCATGGTCGTTTATGACTTGGATGATTTGGCGGTACCCCATTTTGGGGAACCTCCATATATTATATGTAACTGGAGGGATATTCCATATATCACTTGGATTCACTGGGTGTGTAACGTGGTTCGTAAATGTTTTTAGACAACGGATTTTTTTTTCGTAAACTGTGACACGAGTTTCGCATATATCACTGGAGTATATACTTGGCTGACTCTTGAAACATGTGAAAATCAATTGGCAACAAATAAATCAATATACAAAATGAAAGGACTAAATTGGGCGATGGGTCAAAACGCATGGAATATCCTGGGTTACACCAAAATAACTGGTGGATGTTCATCCGGTGTTTGATCCATCCCCCAAATGGTGCGCCACTCACGACAGAGGTGCTTTCCCATCCACCTTGATTAATCTCTGGGATCACCAGTCCATAAAGATTGGATGGAACTATGTCATGAACATTTTATAGTGTATAATATATATATATACACATGCAGTAAGATATAATATAAAGTTAAGGTGTATAGTATATATATATACATATACATATATATAATTAATATAATATTATGAACTATTATGAATATGTCATGAACAAATTGGCAAACACTATTTCCACAAAGATCACAATCTCACCTGGCACATCGGGCATGGACCACAATGCTCAACGGCACACTCACACCCTCAAGCATTGAATCCCTTTGCCGTACAGCCAAAATAGAGCAGTGGATTTCCCCGTTTTGTATTACCTGGTTGCTGGTTTCAACCCCTCTGAAAAATATTACTCAGATGGAAGTATTATTCCCAATATATGGAAAAATAAAAAATGTTCCAAACCACCAACCAGATTACTCCATTGTACGGGTATCGTATTGTCATATTGTATCTATTTTACTTTAGTTTCCTTTAGCCGATGACACAGACCGTTGTTATCGCCAAAGGTGCTTCCTTGAGGCAGCCGCGACCAAGGAGTTTCTGTAGCCCCATGGGTGGAGTGCGTGGATCAGATTTCTCAGCGGAACATGCGGTGTACTCACCTTCGTTGAATGGCGAGATGGCGTTGAACGGCGGGGCGATGAGCTAACAGGGCCATAGGGTTGAAACCGTCAGAGAATACCCTTCAAATAGTCATCAATAACCAGAAGTTTGATGTGGCAGCAAGGAGTCAGGGACCCAACTTGTCCAAGGAAAAACAAACCAAACATCAAATACCCGGTCACTTCAAGCATTCAAAAGCCTTAAGAAATCTTGAACCATCTCAAGACTACAATATATGAACACATGGCACATGGAGCCAAAATGTCCAAATGTTTTACAGGGGGAGGGTGCCTCCCAAAGAAACACTGGGTCACATGACATGAGCTTCTTTGACGTGCACTTTTCTTTACTTAATTGAAGAATCCTACAATAGACACATGATATTATAATTATCATCACTGTATTTGTTGAACGTGTGCCTCCCCCAACATCTCTCGTCAACATGGGCATCAACCAAAATTGAATTGCGCTTAGACATGCATGGCTAGCCGAGAAATTGCCAAATTGTGTGAGTCTCTGGATGTCCCTGGGTTTTGATTTTTTGCTCCATATCACTATCACAATAGACGCTGGTTGCAAAAAACTGGCAAACCAAACTCATCAAAACAAACTACACCATGACTGATTGTGCTGGTTTCCATGCATGGAAAATTGGTCAATGAAACATGCCTCAAGATGGAGAACCATACTGACAAACAAAATTGGGTGTAGGGCCATCGGGCTGATCCTGGGCCTTGCCTCTTGAAGTTGTCTCAAAATATGAAACAAACAAAAATCCATGTGTTCTCATCATGTTTCATTCATTTTCCCGATTAAAATACAATCATTGACATTTGGAGGGCTGTTTGTGCATATTGAGACCTCTAAAAATGGCATCCACATGACATGTTTAAATCTTTGCATCATTTCTGGTCCAGTGCCATGTTCGCACCTCGTAAACGCAGATGTCCTGCAAGGGCACCCGGTTGCAATGCTGCGAACTGCCACAACCGTCCTGACAGCGTGACCCGTTCCTGGGATCTGTGTTTTTTCCCAAGTGCTGCACCGTTTTACGGAGCTACCCTCTGGTAAACTAACATAACTATGGAAAATCACCATTTTTAATGGGAAAATCCACCATAAATGGTCATTTTCAATAGCTATGTTAAATTACCAGAGGGTAGTTGCAGCATTATGGAGCTCAAAGTTATACCATTTCTACGTTTGCGGCATTCAAATTATTTGCAGCATTATGCATTATGCAGGGCACAGTTACAATTTTAGGGTATTTGCGGCATTCAGATATTCAGCTTGTTTGCAGCATGATGGAGCTCAAAGTTATACCATTTCCACGGCATTTTGGAGTTCCGGGGTTGGTTCAGATTAAATATTCAGGGTTGGTTTCGGTTTTTTTTACAGCCGGTGTAGGGTTTGTGGATGGTGGGATTACGCTATGTTGGGTTGGTTTAGGGGTCATCGGGGTCATCGGGGTCACAAAGGTCCTGTCATTGCAGGTGGCGGAAAATGGCATACACCAGTTCTAGTTCTTGGATGTTGGATGGTCTTGGATGAGATGTTTGTGCATCTCAGGGAATCCACGTGCCCAAAATGTGTCAACTGCGGGGGCTCTCAACTTTTGGGGGAAAAACCTATCATGTTAAAGCCTCAACTACACTAACTACGGGTGGTTGGAGATGGTTTGGTCTGTTGGAAATTTGAAATCCAACCAGTACATCAGTAGAATCTTTCTGGGATGACAACCAACAAGCAAAAGCTGTTGGATCTATCCACGGGATACCCCCACTGCAGTGATCATCAATTTCCCACCCCCATTGCAGTATCAATAATACCATTGACACAATTAATGGCATGCATTGGCATACCCTGCATTGAAGCTGGCATTCCCGAATCTTGGTAGTAGACATCAGTACTAGACAATCTTTTGCAGCCAAGCAGCCCAAAGCTGTGACATTTCTCAGAGTGTCCTCCACTGACCCGCAAGCTCTAGTTGTTTTGGAACACCAATCAGCTGATGGTTCGTGGTGTCCCCCATCAAGCAATGATCAATTGGGATCAATTGGGTAGCAAACACGGCATAACAACATCCAAACATTTCGACATACTTCGACAAGTGATACCCTCTGGTAATTTAACATAGCTATTGAAAATGGCCCACTTATAGTGGATTTTCCCATTAAAAATGGTGGATATTTCCATAGTTATGTTAAATTACCAGAGGGTAAATATTGGACACAAAAAAAACCACAGAAATCTTCAAAGGAAGACAGGGCCCCTCGTTCTCAGTGGGCAGGATGCATAGCGCCATAGGGCAGTTCTCAGGAGATGGTTACCCCAACTATTCATGGCTTCTCTGGGCCAATCTCTGGGATGTTTTTTCACATGAAAATTAGACAGGGTATATATAGTATACATCAGACATAAAATATCATAAAATGCTATGTGAAGTTCACAATTTGGAGCTTTCCTGAAATGGGGGTACCCCTAAATCATCATCCATTTCTAGATCAGATGTTCAAATTTTCGAAATAAACCATCCAGCTATTGGATTTTCATAGGAATTCATCCATTTCTAGATCGGATTTACCATGATTTTCCATGGTAAACCGACCAGCTATTGGGGATCCCCCATGGAAATCCCCAGGGATCCCCCTGAAATTGGCATCAAATTGCTGTGCTCTCCTCGAGCGGCAAGAAAGCAAGCGTCCCTTGGAACAAACGAGAAAGTCAGACGGGGACAGTCATGGGAAATCACCAAAGTTAGATATTGGTGATATAAATGTGGTGTATATATAACTAGATATGAATATATATATAGATATGATATATCCAATATCTAACTATAATATATTGATATCTATATATATACACATAATATATACATATATTGGATATTATAGTTAGATTCATTGGGGTTTCCAATAGCTGGTTGGTTTATATTGGACAATCCGATCTAAAAATCGATGATGACTGGAGGTACCGCCCGTTTTAGGAAACCTCCACCATAGATCTATCACTGGGGCCCTTTTTTTGCGATGAAGATCTTCAGTCTCCAGCTTGGGGAAAGACATATCCAGAGAGGTCTCTCCAAATGGGGTTCAGATGATTCCTGATTCCTGATCAAACTGCCAATTTTGGGCTGGAAAACAGAAGGACTTTGGGCTAGCAATTGCCAAATCCACTTGGGCTGGTGACCGTGGCAGCTTTCATCTGACCTTTTGGTTTCTCTGAAAATGTTGGGAAAAGCTCATCGGCTCATCCCATCCGTTGGTTTGCTATGTTTTTCCCACACACATTCGACCCATCCCCCATTTTGGGTCGAGCCCATTCGTATTCTTTGCATCTCTTTCTGATGTTCCGTTGATCAATCTCCAAGGTAGCTCTTCAGCTTATGACTGCAGCTCAGTAGCCAACAAGCACAGGTACATGGCTTAGAGCCTGCTCCATTCCAAACCACCATTGCCGGCAACCCGGCAACCCGCTGTGCTTGGTGCTGTGATGCTGCTGGCTCGATGTGGGCTCAGTTAAACTTAACCCCAGGAAGATACCACAACTCGGGTGAAAACCAGGCTCTTGCCATTGCACGTAGGGGCGGCTAAAGTGGAAGAAGGGGAATTTCAAATGAATTTCAAACTACTCATCAGCCTCATCAGCTAGTATTTTGTGTAAAACATGCGCGTCTGCAACAATCCTGCGCGAAAAAAACTCAGGGCTGCCAGAAAACAGCCAAATGCGAGCCAAGTCCAGCAATGTGTCGCAATTGACTTGCTTCACAAAATCATCTTTTCCAACAAGTTGCCTGATCGCTTTCTTGGGGTGTTTTTTTTCAACCTGGAGGATCAAATGGTTTAGAAACTGCGAAATTCGTATTATCATGTGAAAATCATGTGGTTAGTAGCTGTTTGGCTCCACATCTGATGGGGAATATGGATACACATAGCTCCGTTGCCCCCAAATCATCCAAAATCCATTAGCTGATCACCATTTTCCCCACCTTCCCCATTCGTTTAATGGATTTTAATGGCCATAAATCAAATTCTTACGGACAAACCTCCCACTGGGTTCCCAACACTGAGACGTCACTGGCAAGGGGCGGCCTGCGGCAAGCTGCTTAAGATCCACAAGCTGCTTGAACTGGCCCAATGTTTGGCCATGAAAATCATGGAATTTTGCCACAACCAACACCCATCATTTGATTTATGGCCATTTAATGGATTTTAATGGCCATAAATCATGAAACCAGAATTTGAAGTTTAACTGACAAGAAATGTGGAGTTTCGCCGCAACCAACACCCATCATTTCAGCGAGCCGTTGAAAAAGGATATCTCTGGTGGCCCCCCGCGGCGCTTTGAGATCAAACACATATGAAACACCCCTGGCATTCCGTGGCTAAAGATCAATGAATTATGGTTTAAGGGAAAACCGAAAACCGGCAAATCTCTTAGTACCTCCAAATTGATTGGGATTTGATGGGGTTTTCCGGCAAGTTCTCCCAGCATTTCATCTATTTCTTGGCCCGCCGCCGCTCATTTTCACTCCAACAGCTCTCTCTGTGCTCGGCTGAGGTCAACCACTACCTTAGTCGAGACCGACCCTACGTATGGTTCGAGAAGGTCATCCCCCAACTCCACCTTACCCAAACAGAAAGAAGGGCCCATTTGTTAAGCACTGAACATGTAGGGCTTGGGATGGTAGTTGTCAATGAGTAATAATGAATCTCGACGCTATGAATTAATTATGTATCTATCATCAATTGTAGGGATCACGGTATACAACTATCAAAAAGTTGGATATTACTTGCTGTAATGACCAAAAAAATGGGACTATATTATGGTAATGTTGATTCATGCCCGCTGGTTGATTCACATCACCCAGAACCGCCCAGGACGAAAAATGTCGGACATTCTTCAACGGCCACCGGTGGTGTTCGATTGAAATCCACAGGATCCTCCAACCGGACATCTACTAACCCAATTTACAACATAATTTACATAAGAACATCTCAAAACAGATCTATAGAATGATGATTTTATGGCCGATTCCCCGATATTTAGCGCATCATGTGGCTGGCGAGCTCCCTTTCTGCAGCAGAACAATTTGTCTGCCTCTGAATGGCTCAACTTGGTCGAGTCGTTCAGGGCCAGGAACAAAAAAAGGTGGGCTTTTTGGCGGGGTTTCAGCGGCTTCAGCGTTGGGATCATTTAAGGCCGGCCGCTGATCCTGATTTAAGTTTTCCTGATCTCAGCCATTTAAACACCAGAGTTGATAGGTTATTATGGGGATATTATCGGGTTTAATGGCTCATCATTTGTTCAGCAAATGAGTAACATTTGAGTAAGTCTTGGAAATATCTTGAAATGGATACATTCTCTCTTGTTCCCACAAGGATACAATGTGATGTCATGAAGTGAAATCTGCTTGGCTTCTCAATCTGGCACGTGAAGTTGGTATTGCTGAATCCAGGTGGAAAACACTGATATGACATATGATATATGTGACATATGAATGTACATGACATAGTATGTGGTACTAACTATGCCTGATACGTATAAGTATAGTTAAACAACTTATATACAGTATCTAGATTATAGATACTGATTAGGTGCTACTCGTTCTTCTTGATATGTTCAGTTTCTCACCTTGTCAAAAGACAGCCATTCAATCATTAAAAAACTTGAAAAAAAAAACGTTCGCCAAAAACATGTCCTGCAAGGTGGCCCCTGATTTCCAATGGTCAAACGCTGAAACCCACCTACTCTGCGCGCGGCTCAACGGTCACAGAATATCTCTAAGACGTCCACAGCCCAGTTCCTGCATTTTCGCCCATGCCTCCTGCACGGTGGGAGACTCGAAAGTGTCTAGTCATGTCTAGTCACCCTGGAGTAGATAGAAAGTGGAATTCTCAATATGATTCCCACTTTAGTGAGGATATTTTGAATTTTCCATATTCGATCTACTTCAGGATGACTGTATATATATAGATATATATATATATATGCATTATAATATATGTATATATTGTTTATGTGTACATATGATATCATGTGATAAATGTGTTGATATAATAAGCTTCGATTCGCTTAAGGAAGCCCAAAAACATACACATATTCGCGATAGATTCCCAAAGTAACTAGTGCATTTCCAGTTGGGGAAAAACAAACCACGCAAATGTGTGTGTGGATTTTATGCTCTGTTTACTATTTACTATTGATGTCCAAGCCAGCCCCCCCTCATGTATAAGGCCACATACCAACCAACATCTGGCCGTGAGGTGGTATTGAACATATCTTTCCAAAAAAAACGTGTTTCTAGATTGCAAAGCAACAAGGATTGGAACATATCTATGTATAATGTATGCTGGTTGGTTTTTGTTTTTAATAAAGACACACACACACATTTATACTATATATGTGTAATATATCCATATAGATATATACACCTCTGTGTGTGTATGTATGTCTGTGCATGCATGCATGTGTATATATATATGATTGTGATTGATTCTGTATGAGTGTGTGTGTGTGTATGTATTGTGTATTCACAGTGAAACAATCATCCCCTTCACAAATCTTCAACACATCCCCACATACATCAAAGTGCGGTCAGTGGAACCCTTGGCCAACAAGTCAAATCATGACTTAAATTTGACTTCAAGAATCCGACGGTGTCCTAAACGTCTTCAATCAAACTGCGGTTTGGGACCGGGATTTGTCTGAAAATTTGGTACTCTATTCTATCAATTGGTTCATCTTATCTTACCTATTATTTGATGGCCAAAAAATTGAAGTATACAGTACCCCATTTTCACGCACCCAAATTCGTCAGATCCCATTGTTTGATTGTTAAGTAAAATCTAACACTTAGTCTAATTCTCATGTTTGACCATATTTTTTTTTGATGTTTTTCCCTCGGAAAAACAGCGTATCCCTTGAATCGAAGGTATTTTCCTCAGCGTCGCAAAAAACGAGTTGTCGCCTTGTAGTCTTCGAAGAAGGCATTTTGGTCTGCCGCATACTTTTCCGCATACCTCAAAGGATCATCCCTGGGGAAAAGCCATCAGAGCATGGGGGATCCAGGAGGATAACCACTGAACTCCAGAATCAGTAAAATCCATCAGTAAAATCCCGTGAGGAAATGGAGGTTTTGAGGTTTTCATTGGGAAATAATGGGAAAATCTACTCAAATTATGAATTTCCATGACATGTTGATTTACTGGAAGCGATAACCACTACTCTCCCCGCTCCCCCAAGTGTCACCAACTCAAAAACCATTCGGAAAAAACCTGTACCATGGTGAAAAACATGGACATGCTCTGCACGCCAATATATGGTACAGATATATATATATATATAATATAATATATATAATATATATTACATTGAGAAAATAAATATAGATATGTGCAGATACCTCTACATCTATATCATTATATAACTATTTCTACCAATAAAATATACAGTAGGTGACTCAGTAGGTGTGATTGTATCATATTGTATCTATGTTTTCTGCCCAGGGGCGGTTTGAATTTTGCGTCCTCAATCAATACCATGTCTGTAGGAAGCATCATGGTCTTGCCACTGACATACTGAATCTTGCCGTTTTTGGCAGTGGCCTTTGTCCACGTCTTCTTCAACAAATCTCTGAAATAGGAATTGTCCTCGAACGCAACACGAATCGGCAAGGCACTCATCGATTTTTTGGCATTTTGGGCAGCTCGTCAGCTAGGAGCCATGAAAATTCAACAGGTAATGACTATAGTCAGTGGTTGCCAAGGAAAGGCTGCATCCCAAATCATACCATAAAAAAGGGCCTTAGAGATCTTCGTGATCAACAACCGCTAGGTATCGGGCAAAAACCACCCAAGAACCAGATATGTTTTGCCTCTGGTAATCGAAATATATATATATATGTATGATACTGTATCTATACTTGATCTGTCCTTTGAGATCCTCCTTGATGAGCATGCCACGGAAGTCACTTGGCCTGTTGCTGACAAAGTGGTTGAGTGATGGGGTTGTATACATAAAGGATTGTGCACAAATGTATGAACCCTCAAAGCAGCTGGGGCACCTTTTATCCGTCTTGAGCCAAAACATATCGTTAGGCGGATATAGGTCTACACATGTTATGTAGGAACCCATACCTAAACACCCCTC
>Ga0126342_10017112_pt1 | contig 12564 bp, 11 predicted proteins | sample Cyp1metagenome_FD_92528 | JGI IMG/M metagenome (GOLD analysis project Ga0126342, IMG submission 92528) | Coral microbial communities from Lord Howe Island, Old Settlement Bay, Australia - Cyphastrea 1 metagenome | ecosystem: Host-associated > Invertebrates > Cnidaria > Coral ...
AACATTTAAACTTCACTCGATTTAGCTGGCATACTGCAAAAGAAACATTTTCTGGTTTTAGCGTAACAAGACTTTGGCGAAATTTGGTCGAAAATTGAACCAAACCTCTTTGGAGGTTTGGGGGCTTTGATCTGCAGTTGATTTCTTGCCCCAAAAAATAACTCAACCCCAACAAGCTGCAGCTCACTTCTAGCACACAGAACGCGAACACCCAAAAAACCATCCGCAGAACCAAAGAACAAAAACATGACTTTTGCAGAGCAGCACAACCAGAAAGCCGGTTGGAATTGAATTGAACATCTGGCCACCGGGGCCTAGAAGACAATCTGCAGATCACTTCTGGCAGAAAGAACGCGAACCCCAAAAAGCCATCCGGAGTTCAGTCGACTTAGCAAGAAAACGTAATCTGAAAACCAGAAAGACATGAGCACCTAGCCAAATAGCAAAGGCAACCAAATTACTATTTGTAGCTTCTATCTGGCAAAATGCGCAACAACACGAACCCCAAACACCGTCTGGAGTTCATGCATTACTTGCCAAAAACTGCACAAACAAAGAAACATTTAAAATCTGCACTATCCATGGTGCCATAGCGCGAATTATTGCATGGACCAACAAAAATATTTGGACAATTGTGTGAGCCAAATTGCTGATATTTGGGTTCGTTTGAGGAAAACATATCCGAAGAAAGTTTTCAAAGATCGAAGCGGTGGCTTCTTGAAATTGCGCTTGTCCTGCACTTTTTTGCGCTGATTTTCTTGGGTTTTGTTTTTAGCGGAAATTCTTTGGGCCTGTCGTTTTTGTGGCAACAAGTGAAAAGGACAGGGGCGCGCAAAAGCACCCGACGGGCCAGAAACTCCTTGAGATCCTTGAGAAACTGCTTGTGATTTGTGTATGGCTTCATCAAAGCATGGTTCGAATTAAACCATATATTCTTCAGCAAACCTACAGGATTGAAGAACAAAATGACTCGATTTAGCTAGAATCCTGAAAAAAAATGCATCACTGGTTCTAAAACAAAGTTTTGGCAACATTTGGTCGAAATCCATCTGCATTCCACACTACGTAAATGTGCCAAACCCGCAAAAAAAGGAAACCATACGCACATAGTTAAAGACAAAACACGCCAAAAACAATGCGTTCATTTTTCGAGGAAAAAATCGCGAACCCCAAAACAACCATCTGGAATTCATATACCCAAAAAAGAAACCATAACCGGGCAACGGTGGAATTTGGCAGCTGGCCAGAAACAAAGCACCAACATAACGCACTTCTGGCAAAAAAAAAAACGAACCCCAGAAACCCTTCCGGAGTCCATGTTGCTGGCGAAAAAATGCAAGCAAAAAACCGATTCGACACAAAATCTGATCAGAATCCGGTCTCTAAAAAATGGACAACACACATCAACACACAACACACTCCAAAAACATTTGTAGCTGGCTTGCAGTAAAAAGGCCCAAAAACCGTAAACCCCAAAAAACATCTGGAGTTCAAGATTGCTTGCCAAAACAAAGTGGCGCAAAGCGGAACCAAACAAGTATTTTTTCATTTGTCCATTGTAGTACTTGCATATTCTATCATATTTTCTTTGAACAATTTGCTCGTGGGGAAGTTGGCTTGTTTCAGAATACATGCGCCAGGTAGATTTTAGAGGATCAAAGTGGCCAATTTCTTCATTTGCGCTCCTTTTCCCGGTTCATGAATTTCGGAAATTCGTAGGAACGGCGGTAAGCAAATGGAAGTAAACATGCCCCAACAACAAGTTTTGGTTTACTTTTGCAAAGAACACGCGGAACCCCAACAACAACCATCCGGAGTCTAGACGGTGCGACTTTTCAGCATACATGTCAGCAAGATTACCGAAAACGATTGAATGTTGTTACAGTGATAACATATATATGTCAGAAAAAGTGACGGAAGACGCTTGAAAATTGTCAGAATATATGTGCAGAAAACGTGTCAGGATATATTTCAAGATAGACGCCGAAATTCGCGCAAAAGAAACTGTATAAGCATCCATCTCCTGAAATATGTCAGAATACATGCGTCAGAAACTGGCAGTCAGAGATATCAGATAGTCTTCTGTCAGAAGAGACACCGGACCAGAAGTGCGGCAATATATGTGGCAATATATGCGCACCGTCATGAACGTGGCGGATCGGAAACAGCCCAATGTGTCCTGAAGGAACGCTAGTAGCGGCCGCATGAAGCCCCTGCCAGGGGCCGCAGCGGCTGCCACTAGCTCCAAGGAGCCCCCCGTGCCGTCGCTGACAGCGACGGCACAGGGGCAAAGCAGGGTCTCGTCGTAGACCACGACGACTTGCGTGTCCAAGGAATTCAAGGCTTTCGCCAGGAAGTCCTTGGACAAGCCTCGGAAATGATGTTGCCCTACACACACACACATATATATATAGAAAAAGATATAGATATAGATATAGATATATCTGGGTGCACTAAAGCAAGGCTACGTCTGGATACATCCTCCTCCTCATCATCACCATCATCATCATCATCATGATCGTCATCATCATCATCATCATCATCATCATGCTGCCGTTGCGTGTAATTTCCTCCGTGTCGGTCACAAAGTACTGATTGCGAATTGAAAATATCAAAATCCAGGCTCCCCAGGGCCAGGAACTGTTCAGCTCCATCACTGGGTTGCGCAACTTTGAGAAGGCCCGTGATTCAGTGCCCAGTGAGTGACTGCACCTTGTTTCAATGGCTTCATTGTCAGGGTTTCTCAATCTTCAGCCAGCCCGTGTCTTTTGCCAGTTCTCTAGCTGCAGCTTTGGCCCGAACGAGGAAAGTGACACTGATGGGAAGATGGTGGCCGTCCATCACGTTTGGCATTTGAAAGAACCATGGGAAAGATGTGACTCGCAGTGAAAGGTCTCCTACGCGAGGACCCACTTTCGATGGCAGCCAACAAGTGTTCCACGAATGAGATTTACACTAACTGCAAGATTCAAACCTTTATGCGTCTTTCATTGGAGATCCATGCAAGATCTCTCAAACGTTCAGTTCCACCAAATGACTGAGAGTGTCCTCGGAATCAGCGGGATGCAATGATGCCGTGAATATCCTTCACACCTCCACCAGACGTGGCAAGGGAAAGCAGGTGGCTTTCCAGCAAAGGATTGGAACGGCAAAGGCAAAGGAGGTTGAGGGTTGTGCAAAATGATGAGGTCGTTGCGTGGCCTGGCGGCACCTTTGCTTAAAGGTTTGAATCAAAGGCGTCGCCAGGCCCCAAGCGGGAGGGAGGAAGGGATGGCCAGGCTGCCCAAGGGCAACCTGCAAAATGACCGCAGTAGGTCAATCCGTCAAGACGTGTTTTTCCCGCAAAAGCCGAAAGGTTGTCGAAGTGGGCGTCTGGCTTCAATGCCTATATCTCAAAACGGTATGCTGAACCACATGCCATGGTTTTTTAAATTTCACGGGTGCAGAGTCGTCAACTAGTGCCTCGACGGTCTGCCCTGTGGGGCCCTGGCTCCGCCACCGAGTTCCGCCAGGTCGCTCGGGTGAGAAAGAGAAGTGCAGAAGCAGTTCTCACAGCGAATCTTCAAAATCAATTCTCATCCCGCCCCACCTGAGTTGCGGTCAGTTCTCAGCGCCTGTGGGTGGACGCTCCAGCCACAGACCCTGGGGCATTCGAAATTGCAGTTTGCTTCTGCCTATGGCAACGAAACAGTTTTTCTTTGGCCTGCGGGAACAGTTAAATGTGGAGTCACTCAATGAAGGAATGCTGTTTGCTTCTGCCTGTGGCAATGGAACACTGTTATTTCAAATGTGGATAGATACAACGCGGAGCCATTCAGAGTGCCACTTCCTGCAATTGGATGATTGTGAGTTCTGAAACAACATGGCAGGCTCCCTATTTCTTTCTGCAGTAAAGACAGGACTTGGGTATGTGCCATGCAGTCGTTCAACTTCTAATGTGAGCTGGATGTGGTGAAACTTCGATATTCAAGCGATTGCTTGAACTTTCAGACTGGGGACATGAGCGACGGTCCTTGTGCACCACCTGTGCACCTCCAGGATAACTTCGATGGTTGCCTCGCTTGAAAAGAATGCGGATTTGTTTAGAGTTTAGAGCACCAAGTGTCGTCAGTTCCCACGCATGATCACATGTCTATGTGTGTGTGTGGCACGCATGGCTCGTTCTTTCAGCTTAGTTCGATTCATTGATTGGCCGCATTCAAATTTCACCGACAGCCCCATGAGCTCTTTTTCTTCTCCTGACGAAGATGAGCCGGAAGACCCTGACATGGCTGTATGCTGGAAATATATGATTCAGCACTGGAGCAGCTTTCCCCTCTTCGCGCATATGAAACGCTTCCTGTCTGCCGAAGAAGTTCGTTGCAGTTATTGGTACATTCCTTTCTAGACTGCCTGTCAGTCAATCGTATATACTCGTTCATTCCCAGGCTTGAGCACCATATCTTGGAAGTTACTCGGTTACTCTCCTGGCCAAAGTTTGAAGAAGAGCATCTTGAAAGCAAGGCTGAAAATCTCCTGTCCCTCCGCAAACGTATTGACTTGCAACTTTTCAATCTTCAGAACTTCAGAATCTGAAGCGTGGTGGACGTATCATCAGATTTGCGGACAATCCTTCATGGGAACGACACCCATCGCTACGGAGCTTAGCTTGAAAATATTGCGATTAACAAAACGCCTGTAGTAAAGCGGTGCCAAGCAGCTGAATGATTTTGCGCCAGTCTGAAGATGGCACATCATCTTCTGAGCGAGTCTTTCTCTTAGGCGTATTGGAAGGGCTCTGGCGCAGTGTGAGGACTTTCATAACCTGGTGCCTCAGCATCAGTTTAGAAAATAATTTGTGAGATTCATTCATGGATTAGAAGCGTCTCAGTTTCTTTCTCAAGTTGCCCATGAGGAATTCAATTGGAATGTGGTCCTGCCCACGGATGGTCAGATGTGGATCTTCTATTCGAATGACTGCAAGTTCCATCCGCCTATACTGCTGAAGGCATGGATTGAGATTTGACTTCAACTCACTAATCTGGGATACTTCTGATTCGGCTTGCCCCCATGTCAGGCGACCCGGCAGACTTCACCGTTGAGGGCTTCGTATGCTCCTGCAAAGACAACCCAGAGAACCCAAAAGTCCTTAATGAAGAAGCTCCTTAATTAAGGGTCTATAGATAAAGGCTTAAAGCCTTAATTAAGGACTATAGGTGCAGTCCTTAAACAAGGCTTAAAGATTTTTTTTACACGGAAATATAAAAGCAAAATGAAAGGTGTTCATTTTTTGCAGGAGCTCCTGCAGAGATGTGTGCATGATTACATTCAAGTTCAAGAATCATTTGCAAAATTTGTGCTGTGATTTGGTTGAAATCAATGCCGTGCATTTTTTACGTGCTGTGGCTCGAGCTGTGTTGTTTTTTGGTCAAGATGGCCAGAGCTTCAAATAGTGCTTCTGCCAGTAATATGACCAAGTGCATCAGGGCAGCGTGTCTCACATACATCAGGCTTGATCTTGTGATAGCAGTGGCCATCATTATTTGAAGCTTTTAGTTGAGAATACACAAGCCAGGATGGCCCAATGCATGAGCACAAAGCATTGGCTGCAAAGGACTATATTGTTCAGAATCCTTTGACATAAAGCCAGGCTAGAAAGATTAGAGCTTTGTTGCCACAATGAAAATGCGAAGCCATTTTCTCAGCAAAGGCAGCCCATGTGGTGGAAATATGTTGGTGGCTGTGTTTGAGGTAGCACTTGTAAGAACTTTTAGTGTTTGGATCTGTTAGGTCTACAAAACAAGGAGACCCCTTAATATAAGGTGTCTCCTGCTTTTTTCTGGTTGGTACCATGCAAAGCAGGAGGTTTCAAAGCAGACTCCTCTAAGTAAATCTCAGGAATTGTGTTTCTTTTTTTCTTTTCGGGGGGTGGTGGTTCTGATTTCGTTTTGTATAGCAGCTAGTAAAGGTTCAAAGCAGCTGTGGCAACCACCCTGCTTCAGTTTCCTCAGTGCCTCCAGCTCCAGGGAAAGCGCTGCAGATGAGACCATGAGGAAATTTTTCTTCCATGACCATGACCTAGTGTTTTTTTGCAAGAGCAAGGGCTCTTCGAAGTAATTAGGATCTTCGTGGCCATGTTTAAGACATGTAAAAAGCATTTTTTGGTTTATGTTGAAGTGATGTAAGCCCTGACAGGATCTTGCTGCAGCTGGCCCAGACTCTTGCTGCCACCAATGCTGCCCAGCAGCAGGCAGCCACTGCAGCAGCTGCTGCTACTGTGCCCCCACCACAGGGACCAGGGGAAGGGCCAGCGGAGGGCTATAGTGCAGTGCCACCTTGGAGGAATACAAAAATCTCAGACCATGGGTAGCTTGTTTACATAAGAGATATTATGAAATTGTTTCTCAAGTAAGTAGCTATAGCGTGGAGGTCTTGGCCATGGGAATTTTCATTCACTTCTTGCTTTGCTGAGGTACTGGTGCTGGTGCCTCGGGTTCTGATGAGCAAGGAGGAGATCGTGGAGTTTTTCCTGAGACGTCTGTGTTTGGAGTGGAGGGCGAGGAGTATGAAGGACTGCAACTGGCCGTTTTCATGCTCAATGCCTGTTTAATAGTAATTGCAGCAATGGATGTTTCAATTGGGCCCGATTCTTATTGCGTGATATCTCCTGAAACCTTCAAAGGAGATGAGGATTACCTGCGACAGTGCGCCCATTGCCTCCAGTGGTCTTACTGGAGGTGTTGCCTCAACCCCTTTTGTGTATGTCGTCTCATTTAGGCAATGCCACAATGTTGGTTGGATTGTTGACAATTTTTCATGGAGTGATTCTTGATGAAGTAGCTTAACTAAGTCCTTGGCTTGGTACCAACGTGCCGACCTCAACAAGCTCAAGCCGTGGGGGAACAGAGATAACCAGCAGAACTTGGCTATGGGCAGCTATCTGAAGACTCAGTCCAGAAAGAACCGTGGTGACTTTTCTGCATGTAAGTAAATAGATTCAAAGGAGGCTCCTCTAAGTACAAGGAGTCTCCTTTATGCAGGGACTTAGTAATTGAAAACACACATACACCATACTAAGCCAAAGTCATATCTGGTTTATTGATTTGATAGACGCTTGAATTTATTTGGTTAATACCTCGCCTCACTTGTCTGTACTGAGGCCAAAAGCGCAAGAAGAATGACTGGTGGCGCTGCAAGATGGCCAAGCTGGGTCAGCGAGAAGGAGTTGGAGAAGCCTATGGGTGGCACTCCTCTGATGCCAGGTGGTGAGGTGCAGGATCTGGCAGGGCTCCTAGTGTGAGAGAACAGCTCCTCTAGGTAGACCAGGAGTTTTTTTACAAGGAACTCATACTATAGTGATTTCACTTCATGAATTGTAGTTGCACATGATTTTGAAGGAAAAATAAAGCATGAATAAAATATGCAATCATGGTCAACCCTCAGGAGATGTTTCCACCTCTGAATGAGGAGGAAGCCAAGACAAGGGAGAAGGAAGCCCAGGAGAAGGCTGCCAAAGAGGAGAAGGAGAAAAATGATAAGGAGGACAAGGATGGTAAGGACGACAAGGACAAAACAGTCTGAGAGAGCCCTGCCTGCTAGATCCTTAGGTTGCTCTGATCTGCAGTGGTCAGCACATTCGTTGCTCCTAGCATCGGCTACCCCATGTGGCGTGATCAAGGCAATAAATTCATCCAAAGTGGTCTGACCACTTGCAATTGGCAAAGGCTGCAGAACTAGCTGAACATGAGCCTGGCAAACTACAAGGTGCTGGTGGAACATTTGGCGCTAGTGCCATGCTTGGTTTTCTGTGACTGCATGCATGTCGTGATCCAGGCATGCCATGGACAGGAACCATCATACTGTTTGAAAACCGCAATCAGCAGAAAATCTGTGCGGAAAACTACTTGGAGACACCGGGATGTCATGAACTCCAACTGAGTTCGCAAACGCTGTAATGATCAAACCTTGGTGGGACCTAGGTACCCACGAGGCGTACTTGTCTTCATGTGGCATGGCTGCAATGGGGAACCAATGATCTTTATGCAAGATCGGAACAAAGGCTGCATGGGCTTGGCCTTCAGCAACGTGCTGCAGAGCACGTAGTGCTTGTTGCACAATGCGGTATTATCCAAAACGACCTGCGGAGGCATGAACATTCCTGGGTAGCTATTAGCTGCCATTGGCACATAGAAGGCCATTTCATCAAATGCAACCCATCCGTGTCGTTGCGGCAGAAGGCTTTCCCTGGTGTCCTGCTGCAAATATGGTCTCTTCCTGAATACGGCAGGAAGATGCCGTTGGCATGGTGGTTGTCGTGATGCCTTGATATTAAACCAAAACTGCCGGAGTGAGATTTGCTGCAACCGCCATGGGGGTGTGGATTGTATATCCGGCCTGTGGCCATGGTACGAAGCTCCCCGGGGACGGGGTTGGCGTTGTGAGGCGTATCTCTGGCTTCTGGCCATTTGGTACCACGGGCTGTTTCAGAAAGATGGGAGGCCGAGTGTTGCAGCTTCTGTTGTGGGCTGTGTGGTCGCGTTGGGGGTGGGAGTTCTTTCACTCTGCTTGTATCGCTGCGGTTTGTCCATCCAGTCATCCATCCATTCATGTCCATTTTGTTTCATTTCATTTCGATTCACTTCACTTCATTTCATTTGATTTCATCCATCCATTTCATCAGTCCATCCATCCGTTCATTCAATATTTCTACTGCAGGTAAAGACATCGAACTTAGGCCCAAAAAGACCAATAAGAGCAAAACAGATTGAGCAATCCTAATCAAATATGGTTGAAACTGGTTGTCTTGTGAAAAAAACAGACAATATAGCAGCTAGAGAACTGACATAGCCATAGCCATAGCATACATGGATGTAGCCACATGTAGCCATGCCATAGTGCACCCATATATAAATATGAATTATATAATACAATATAATAGAATATAATATAATATAATTTAATAAATAAATATATATATATAGATACATATACATATATATGTATATCTATATCAAGCACATAAGCATTAATAACATAGATATAGCACAAACAACTATATCAAGTTAACAATTTCTAGTATATAGCCGCACGTATTCAAGACTTTTGCAAAGAGACCGTTGGTGACTTGGCAGGATCAAAATACGTTTCCGATTTCTAGATTGTCAAGGTAAATCCTGACTCACACCATTCATCACCAATCACCATGAACAATTTAGCGAGTGATCTTTGGGCTAAGAATAGCGTATGCCTTTACTATCCCTTTTACTTTAGCCAGGAGGATTGGTTATTACCACATATAAAGCATTGCAGCGACGAACGATACAAAATGGTAGGACAGTCAAGAAGCCAAACAATGCTCATAAGAGACCATTTTGTAGAAGCCGTGCGGAAGGGTATGCAAAATCATCTGGGCGGACTGCGTCTTTTCACTTATCCCAACTTGGTTTCAAAGTTGGCCAAGCAATGCTTCCAACCGTTGGCCCCAACAAAAGCAACAGGCTGAATGGCCCCACCATCGACCAAATAGAACCCTGGGCTTTAAGTGTTTAGGCGCTGGAGGTATGTTTTTTGGGCACGTTTGACATGCTGCGGTGACCCAAAGGCACCCGTATTTCCAGTGTTTTTAGCCTCGACGCATCATGAAAGCATCGCAAATATTGTGGTTTTTGGCATCTAAGCCAGGCCATAGTCAACGCCCTTTACAGCATCGCCGGTGTGCGACCCTCTACGAGAGGTTATAGGTATCATTTAGCACAGCAGCCATACACCTTAGGTTTTGCCTGCGCCGGCTTGCAACCTGGAACGCCGTTTTGCATGGCAGGCGCAAACATTTACGCAATGTCGTACGCAAATTTGCCAAAACATTGGCTCGAGTCGACATAAGAGGTGGTTCCGGGAATCATTTTTTGTGGCAGGCGCAATTTTTGGTCAACTTGATTGGACGCTGTTTTCAAAGCGTTTTATCCTCGTTTTCTGAAGCTGTCAGTTTTGATTGGTGCACGGTGATAATTCTGCGTGGCGAACGCGATATTTCGGTTGCCTGGGCTCATCTTCTGCGACAAGCTCAAAAAAACCTGGAGGAAAAAAGTGGCTATGAAACCTGGTAGAAGATCCTCTTTCCGCGTTTTCACACTTTTAATTTCGTGGTGTGCATCAGGGACGAAGGAACGGAAGCAAGAAAGACAAGCGGAAGCAGGAAAAACACAGGACAGAGAGGAAGAAAGCACGACGGAGAGAATAAACAAATGGGGGCAGTACATCAATCTAGGAGATACAGGCAGTAGTTGCTACGGAACAGTAGCAGGTCAGGTAAGACATGATTGGAACTGCAGCAGAGCAGGAATGTGTTTTTGTCACAAGAGGCAGCGCAATGTCTACTGACCAGGGCTTCATACTTGGACCTCTTAAAGAATTTCACAGCAGGTCCATGGTAAGGAAACCCCGTATGAATTTGCTACTGTACTACCACTTTGATCTTACCATTTCTTCCTTATCGTTTTCCTAGCTGTCAGCACTCAAGCAAGCTATGAGAAACTCACGCACATACGATAACAACTAAGAAGTCATTCTTAATCACTTTTTTGCTACAATGTCTTCGCTCAGCTCTCGTCAAGTTTAATTACTCTTCATATCTCTGTATAACTTCATGGGGTTTGGACCATCGTGTTCAAAGCAATTTTTCGGGTTGATTTTGTGAGCCTTTTTGCAACCGTTTTGTTGTTACCTCCACGAACATAGAGCGAAATGCAAAGCATCTGACTTGCGCTGCGTACATGAATCCCTTATCAGTAACAGGACGTTAACGTACATATATACTGTGGGTTACCTTTTTTTCCTCCTTCCTTATCGTTTTAATGTGAATGGGCGATATCCAGTACGAACGGGGACCTGCTTAGCTAAGCGGACGTAGTTTTTTTTTTACTTCCTCACAACTCATAACAGTCAAAGACCATCTAGAGGCTCTTTTGCAAGACCTTCATACAAAAACCTCCTAGCAAAGCATCCCGCAGGAGCTTTCATACCAGCACCTCCAAAACAGGGCATCTTCAAGACTTTCATGCAAGGACCTCTAAGAAAGGATTTCAGTACGATCCCACAAGATCTTCTTGCAAGGACCTCTGCGAGATCTTCATCATCAAGATCTCATACCAAGACTTTTGAAAGAGAATCTCACAGGATCGTCAAAGAAGGACCTGCCAGAGAGGATCTTACGAGATATTCATGCAAGAACCTCGAAGAACATTTCATGAGCGCTTTCGGACCGGCATCTCCGATACATGGCATCTCCAAGATCTTCGTGCAAGGACTTTGTGGAAGCTTTTGCCAGGATCTCCACAACATGCAGGGACCGTTTACAGGATTTCAGCAGGATCTCTACAAGATCTTCTCCCAGGAAACTGCTTGGACGATTTCAGCCATTCCAGCAGGATCTTCACAAGATCTTCTCACAAGGGCCTCTGCGGAGTCTTGATCGGGGTGGGGATCTTGCGGGATCTTTTGACAGCAACCTCCTCTCAGATCATCCGACAAGAGCTTTGATTCATACAAGAATCCGTCATCTTCACAATCTTCACGCAAGGACCTTGTAAGGTAGAATTTCGCCAATCCCCACAAGATCTTCTCACAAGGACTTGGACTTGAAAAAGATCATGCACGGGTTTCTTAGAGGATTTCACCAGGATCTTCACAAATTTCTCTCTCTCCCATCCTGTGCAAATCAGCTAATGAGCTTCGCGCCACAACGAGAGCCGTCCAAGGCGCACAAAGTATAAGTATAACGAGAGGGTTGCGCATGCGATATCAAAATTAGCACCACGCCACAGCAAGAGCAATCCGACACGCACAAAGTGATGAGATCACTGTGCCACAATGAGAGCGATCTGACGCGCGCAAAGTAACGAAAGGGTTGCGCGAGCACCAAGCCAAGCCACCATCTTCTTGGTCCAGCGGGACCCCTGCGTTGACCAGCTCCTCCACGAGGTTCAAGGCAGCGATCTTCGCTGCCTTCACCTGAAAATATCACCGGTATCTATGTCTGTCTGTCTGTATGTGTGTCTGTCTGTATGTCTGTCTGTCTGTATGTCTGTCTGTATGTCCGTCTGTATGTCCGTCTGTATGTCTGTCTGTCTGAATGTCTGTCTGTATGTCTGTCTGTCTGTATGTCTGTCTGTATGTGTGTCTGTCTGTATGTCTGTCTGTCTGTATGTCTGTCTGTCTGTATGTCTGTCTGTCTGTATGTCTGTCTGTCTATATGTCTGTCTGTATGTCTGTCTGTATGTCTGTCTGTATGTCTGTCTGTCTGAATGTCTGTCTGTATGTCTGTCTGTATGTCTGTCTGTCTGTATGTCTGTCTGTCTATATGTCTGTCTGTCTGCCTGTCTGTGTGTGTATGTAGTGTATGTATGTAGTGTATGTATGTAGTGTATGTAGTGTATGTAGTGTATGTAGTGTCTGTAGTGTATATAGTGTATGTAGTGTATGTAGTGTATGTAGTGTATGTAGTGTATGTAGTGTATGTAGTGTATGTAGTGTATGTAGTGTATGTAGTGTATGTAGTGTATGTAGTGTATGTAGTGTATGTATGTA
>Ga0126342_10017113_pt1 | contig 12563 bp, 13 predicted proteins | sample Cyp1metagenome_FD_92528 | JGI IMG/M metagenome (GOLD analysis project Ga0126342, IMG submission 92528) | Coral microbial communities from Lord Howe Island, Old Settlement Bay, Australia - Cyphastrea 1 metagenome | ecosystem: Host-associated > Invertebrates > Cnidaria > Coral ...
TGGGTTATAGACCGACCATTTTGTAGGATGGAGACCCTGTACCGGAGCCATTTTGTAGAGACAGGGGTTGGTTCACTACAAAATGGGGCACCCCAACCCCCCCCAGGGAATGGCAAGGAGGATATATATATAATATACATATTATTATTATTACTATAATTATTATTGTTGTTATTATTATTATTGGTGTTTATTATTATTATTTTGTATATACGTGTATTTATATACATATGACACATTATCAAGTGATATATCAAGAACATAGAATCAAATATCAAATACAATCAAATATTTCAATTAGAATGGTATGACTGATATATCTTGATATACATCATAAATATTCTATATCATACCCCAAAATACTCGTACAGCCTCATACCGGTACGGATCAAACTTGCGCACCCCAAGACATAGGATTTGGTTGCGATACCCAATTTCAGTCCTTCCTAAACCTTGACCCATGTCATCTATCAGACACAAAACCATCCAACAACCTGTTGAAACTTACCATTTCCAGCCAGGAGTTGAAGATGATTCAGATGAAGAGGAATATTTGGCCACCATGTAGCTAGGTGACGGCTCGTGAAAACGGCTGGTGGTCACCAATGGATAACACATGCCAAGCCACTCTGTGGCATCTGTTCAGGATATGTTGCGAGGTGGAAATTCAGTGAATTAGTTGGGATGGATTATCCTGGTGAACCACCGGGTGGTTTGAGCCATTTCAGAACGTTGTGTTCAGTGTCTTGGGTGACTTTGCCAAAGTTGCAGATGTTTCCCACCGTTGAAAGGTGGCAGGGAAAGAGCTAGCTAGGGACCAGCCTTTGAGCTGATTACTGTACATCTATGTACATCATTGTACATCTTCATAATATGTGAGCAGGGTGGACTATGGTGGACTCTAGATCTTTGGATCTGCCTTCCTTGGGCTCCATAAATGGAGACATCGGAGAGAGTTTCAGCGGCGGTGGTTGGAGCAACTAGTAGCTTGAATACCTTCAGTCCTTGAGTGCCAGGTATCAAACTGTAAGAAAAAAACTCAACTGATCAAATTGATCAAATTGATCAAATTGATCAAATATGGTATTTCCTCAACGTTCAGATATCGAAAGATCCAAAGTCCGCAAAGTCCTAGACCCTGCTGAGCCGGACCAAAGTTGTGGCAGCAGAAAAACACATCAGGTGGCATCCCATAGCAGGGTTGTGTTGCAATCCTTTGATGACTTAGGTGCCCACAATGACCCGGAATGATAGGGAAAAGGGAAGCATTGATTCCCAGAGATCATATCCCAGATATCATTCACCATTCAACGGAAGAGGAACTAGACTACTAGACATGTAGCTTTTTGCGAGGTCACTACTGGATCTGTTTAGGACGTTGAGGATGTAACAAGAAATGGAGATGTCCGCCACACTACTACTGGTGATGCGATTAAACTCCAAGGTGGTGGTGGCGCAGAGCCCCGTGCTCTTTGAGGCTGAAGCTCTGGATCAAATCCCCACGCGGCTAAGATCACACGGTGTCTTTATGTTAAAAAAAACATTATTTGGGTATGGATCAATACCTATTAATACCATTTTTAGTGGGATGAACATCCATTTACCAGCTATTTTGATGTTCACCAGGGGTACCAGGGTTTTGACACACTGCCATTTTACTATGTCTTCACCAGAATCACCTGATTTGGAAAACATGTCAAAGGACCTGGTGACATCTGGTGACCGTGGTGCAGTTGATTGTCATGAAAAATCGCCTCGAAGGGGAAGCCACTGAACCCACCAGCAAATTCTTCTGGAAGGCTCAACCACCAACCAGTGTACCGGTAAATATCTTATGTTTCATTTCTAAATCTAATCATGACAAGTATAGCTACGAGGCTAAGAGCAAGATCGAAGTGCTAAGTGCGAGTACTTTGTCGGTAAGTTAAGATATGTTAAGATACCGTTCATATTCCCATGTTTGACACGAAGGTTCTGGAAAAGATGCCCCTGACGGAGCTGCCCAAGGACCGCCTTTTTATGGATGTCCCATGAGGGGAGCCAGATTTGTTTGTCAGGGACGTGATATGGGGATGGGTCAAAACCCTGGTACCTAGTGAACCCCAAAATAGCTGGTAAATGGATGTTCATCCCACTAAAAATGTATCTATAGGTATTGATCCATAGCCATATGGTGTTGGATAGATTGGTGGAACAATTGCAGGAAACCATGGTTGTTTTACATTTTACAGACATATTTTTGATATTTTTTGATATTGTTTGGGAGGGGTGCTGTCAATTGTCCCTTAAAGCAACTCTGGAATGATGTTCATATTCATTGCTGCTTAACTTTCCATTTTCACTGGCTTGAACTCAATAATTAGTTTGTCTTTTGGTCAATGATCTTGGGGTCTCCTTTGATATTCTGGTAACCCCAACACAGGCCCAATATACAAGGTGATCATCGCAAACTATATTGGGTGATACAGTCCCATGATACCCATGAAAGGTGTAATGTCATCAATGAAATATGAGTAGAGCGGGTACAACAACTATGCGTACAGAATTGCCTGGAAACATATAGAAATGTTGATTATTTTATGTAATTATTACTGATTATATACTGTAGTTAGTTGTTTTTTTACATCACCAAGAATGATTGATATGGCCCTAATGTTACAACATATGGCGATCCATTTTGGTCAAAATCGTGGTCAACAGTCCATGGTTTGGGCCTCCAAAACCCATCAACACCAGGAGAAGATCTCGGCAGCCTTGATCCGTGTGGATGAACGGATTTCCCAGGAGGCTACGTGTGGTGTAGCCATGGGTAGCTTATTTTCAGACAAACACAGATTCCTATGGATTTCTTGGTTTCCTTTTAACTTTTTGAATGGGGAAATCAAAACATGTCATAATTCATTCTGTTTTTGTGGGTTTATACCTTCTGGCAGTCATTTTTCCTGAAAAGTAGCAAGGTGAGAAAAGCCAGGTTGATCAGGTGACGCAATTGCCGTCGAAACAAACGGGGAAGCTGGTGGGAAGCTGGTGGGAAGAGGTATCCCATCAGACTGAGTTTGGGGGGCCATGGAGGCCACCAAAGCTGGTAGTGGAGTTTTCAGTTCACCCTTTTTGCGAACTTCAGGATCTCTTCAGGTGAACAGTTGGATACTCATTTTTTTGAAAACATCCCAGCTGTTGGATGCTTTGATCATGTTTGATTTTCGAAACGGTACCCCAAGGGCCCCAACGACTCGCCAGTTGAACAGGTATGGCGCAGTGTTTTGCAGTTCATGTACCAAGGTGCGGGCCAATATGATGGTGTGCAAGCGACCAAATATAAACGCATACAGTACAATATGTGTATGTATGTGTATGTAGTATATACGTTGGCATATAGTGTTATATATATATATATGTTTGTATTTTAAACCGTGTTAAAACATATTAGCACAGCAATATACACTATGAATAGATGCAGATGTTTATGCTTGAGGTTCTGTTGATTATACATCATTCATTCATGGTCTTGAGAGATTATGTTTATTTGTGATTCCACCCTGGACGTAAGTCTCCCAGTTGGTCAAGTTGACCTTGTTCCTATTGCCTTTCTTGAGAAATCAACTCAACCGACCAAGACAATCCATCAAGATCCCTTTTCCAATATATATATATAATTAATAATATAATATATATATATAATTATATCTATATACATGTATATATATATAGAGATATCCAATATATATCCAATTATCCCCATGTTTATTTTGACAGATCAGTTCAACCAATGAGGACAGAAATTCACATGGCCCAACTGTGGCAGGAACCATCTCTGTGGAGCATTGCTCTTACCTGAAGGACGCCGGGAAGCGTTGACCTCAGCCCATGGTGGCGAAGATGTGCTGGAATGAAGCCGAGCGATCTGCTGGCATATATATATATGTTTAATGGATATTTAAGAGATTTGTGATAAATCTAAGCTTATACATTTTCAAGATGTTTGAAGATTATATATATATATACAATGTTGTATAGCTGCCAACGCATGATTTTAGTTGAAGTGAATTTCTTACACGACCAAGCGTCAGTACCATTGACCATTTGAGCAGGAACTGGAAAGGCTGAGGGAAATCCACTCAAGGTCAGGATAACCTTTTCCCAGGTTTCAGGATGTTTCAGGATGTTTCAGCCATTTCATGATTTTTCTTCCAGGATTTTATTAATATCTTATCAGGGGTTGCGAAACCGCCAGCTTCCGCAAGCTTCCGCGGCGTTGTGTTGAATCCGATGGAATCCAACGTCTACAGAAGATTGGCTTCACATATCATACTATTAGAATCCATTGGAAAATGGTGACTTAACTATCAAAAATGGTATTTACCTATCAAAAATGGTGATTTAACCACTGGAAAATGGTCATTTACCCTCTGGTAAACTAACATAACTATGGAAAATCACCATGCTATTAATGGGAAAATCCACTATTTCGATTGGGCCATTTTCAATAGCTATGTAACAAATTACCAGAGGGTAGATGATTTTGACCCCACCATGGGCTGTTCCCCTTCAAATTACCATGGTTCATGATGGTTCATGGCGATACTATGATGAACCCATGGAATGGAGGCGTTCCAGCTCCTGAGGTGTGTGGAACTTCTGCGTGCCTGCTTGCTGTACAAGTTCCTTGGAGAGGACTTGGCCAAGTTCAACATGTTCACTACAGATGGATGTACACCACATATCGACTTTAAATGCGTTTCACTACAGATGGTGTACACTACAGATGGTAAAGCGCCCGGGAACCCCAAGGATCAGCGTATTTTGGACCTCTCCAGGCTGACTTGACCTAAAACCGGCCGTTTTATTTCGCCGTCCCTTTGAGGCTGCCAGAACCGCTTCTGCGGTTGGCACTGCAGGGGCGCCCTGTTTTCAGGGCGCACTGGGCGAAAGACAGAGTTTTGGAGCCACAAACGTTACAAATTGGTAGGAAAATTGGTAGACATTTGTAGAGCTGTTTGTGGACCCGTCCAATTCAGAGGTTTGGAAGGTAGAAATGGAAGATTGTTTGAATTCGAATTTTGCAACATACGATGATAGAGGCTAGCCGAAAACCAGTATCGCCTTCCTTTGCTGGATGGTTTCGACCTTGTTTTTTGATGATCCAATAGTGTAGCAGGACCTGGGATTATTTAACCGTTTTACCTTTCGCTTCCTGTCGGTTTGTATATTTCAGGGTATCTCACCATGCAGAGTGCACAGAGACCTTTGCTCTCTACATTTCTCTAAGTAACCCCCTTCAATTGGGTTGGAGACATCAACCGTCTCAATGTGTAGATGTCAATCCACCTCCAATCCCACCGGTGGTTTGGCAGAAGTCGGCTGACACCTCGTGCTGGGAGTCTCCTGAGGAGTCATCTCTTCCGACTTCTTCCAAGCAGCTCTCCCACTCATGCACTACAGGCCATACCCGCGCGGAAAAGGATCTTGTTATTTTATTGGGAGCCCTTCAAAAAATTGAAGTACCTCCATGCCATCTATGATCATCTATGTAAATGATGGCAAGGGCAATTGCCTATCCCAAGATGGCATTATGCTGGGATGGTGAATTATGAGATATGACGTGTTTGCCGAATATTGCGTTTTTTTTTTAAGACATTTAAATACCTTCCAAGTGAAGTGGTAAATTTTGAATGTTTCAACTCCTGTGGTCTTGACAAGAAGAATGAGGGAAAGTGCATGTGTTTCAAACGACGACTGGGGACGGACATGCGAAGAGATTTTTTCTATGGAGCAATTTGTAGCATACCCTCTGGTAAACTAACATAGCTATTGAAAATGGTCATTTATAGTGGATTTACCCATTAAAAATTGTGATTTTCCATAGCTATTTTGACATAACCAGAGGGTAAACCCTGCATCTCTTGAGTCCCTCCGTGTAGAAACCCAATGTTCCAATAGGATCCACGAGGTCAATTGATCTGCACTCAGTACAGGTCTTTGCGCTTTGTGCTTCAGATGAGCACATCAAGAACAAGGACCGCTGCACCAGTTGGGTTCAAATGGCCACCAAAAGATTCCAACTCGAGAATCCAAGGTAATATGGTAAGCCTAACAATCAGCAATCTTAACATTTTAATCAGAAGCTGGTGGTATATTAATAGATTATATAATTATATATCGTCTCCAACTATCAAGTGGACTTATTCCCACTAGATGTCGCGATTTACCAATTGGTAGAATCATCTCACCTTAAATCCTGTCCCGGCTGTGGGAGTTGACTATGTTTTTATCAATTAAACCATTTTTTTGTTAATCATAATGTTCATAACATATTTTTTACATTTTGGTTTTACATGGATTTACATGGATTTACTACATAAGTAAGAATGACAATAGATAATAAACAATATGTTGGTAAATAATCAATAACAAGAACCACTATTAATAATCAGTAAATATCAATAATAATTAAGAATCAAAAATAGTCATCAAACATGCTAATTCTGTTAGATTTACCACATCCCAAACTCCAGAAGTCACCGATCGTCACGGATCAGGAGCTCAGCTCTGTGCGCGATGGGGCAGCCTGGGTCCTGCTGCACCAAGCGTCACTTGGCACAGATCCATGGGATCAAAACTCCCATTGAACAATCCATTCGTGGCGTGTTTTCATGGTAGTTTTTAATAGGATTTAATATGCTTAGTGGTTTTTTTCTGACCCAAAGAGATCTGGCAATCGGGAAAAGACCATTGACCACGAAGCTTCCCAGTTTTTTTTTTTCCTGTCATGTTTTTGGGAAATGGATGGAAATGGTGGATGACTTTGACATGGAGCTTCTAGTCCTTGCCATACCCTCATACCCTCCACAGGGCCAGGGCGTGTCAGGCACATCATGTTCGTTGACATTGAAGCGCCGGATCTGTGCGAAATCCTGAGCAAAGTGGTGCGCCGTGTTTTGATGGGTAGAGCTCGGGGAGGAGGTTTGATAAGTGCCAGTTACCCATAGGATCCATGTATTGTATATATGCTAACATTTGGGGTATATTGATGGTAAATGTTACCATATATAGCATACATGGATCCTATGGGTTATGTATGTCTCACATTTATTCAAATTTTGGTTCCCAGAATCTGGTGTTTTTGGGCCGCTAGTCACTAATTACTTTCGGTCTGTGCCAATTTGAGGACATGTGTTTGATATTGCTTGTATATTATTCTTGTGGCTGAGCCTATACCACTGGCGGAAGAGGCCCTAGTTTTAATTACCAATATCATTAAGGATTTATACAAACTGTGTGCGTATACCGTATACGTGTAAAACTACTACTGGTAAAATACATGACTTCAAATGTTTAAAGGCTTGGTGATTTTGTTTTTGAGCGGTCGAAGGTATGAAGATAGATTGCGGTACATCTTGCTGAATCGCTGCAAGGTACGTTGCTTGGAGAGCACCGTCTTTGAAAACCCCGACCAGTTCCAATCTCAGTTGTGAAACAGATGGGGCACCTGCTGGGTTGAGTTCCCAAGCGGCTTCAGCTGCCATTGACGCGTGGAGCGCTGGCGGGATGATATGTGGCTATGGGTTGACGGTTAAACTTTAAGACCTATGGGCTTAATATTTGGGATGAACATCCATACAAATTACATCATTTATCAACTACTTTGGGGTTCACGGTGGTGCCAACGTTTTGACCCATAGCGATAATACGTTGTTTTTTTTCCTCAGATTGGTGGTTTGACCATGTTTGAATCATCTTCATCTCGTTTGAATGCCAAAACTGTGGACCTGTGATGAAATCTGATCTGCCGTGACCATTTTTGTCCATTTTTTGTTTGGGTCTATATAATGTGGCTCCCAAATGCTCCCAAACTTTGACACATCGCCCAGACATCAGCTGAGGCCAGCTGTGATGGAGGCACACAGCAGTTATAAGATGTTGGAAAACAAAGACGCCTTGCTGTAGCAGTGATAATATGATAATATGATATGTGGAATTGTAGTGTTTTTCCATATCATATTCAATGATAAACATAAATGGTTGAACATATGATAATATTGTTTTTCAATGTTCAACCATTTATTTTTACACCTTAGCTGATGAATGTGTTTTGTTGTGTTGAGTCAAAGTGGCTATTCCTTTTTCGAATAAGCCCTATGCTACGACCTGAAGTAACCGCGGCTTGGTGCGCGATAGAGTTGCTCAGGGAAGAGGGTCCAGAAACAAAATATGAGCAGATTCTTTGGGTATAATGGGGTAGAACATGGTGAGCAGTCCGCCACCCTCAAGATGGGTTTTGCACACAAAGTTGTCAGTGGTGAGCATCAGACAAAACAAACACGGGCCCCAGTCAAAGGTCTGTACTATGCTACGTTACATGATATGCAAAATCATACGCAGATGTTTGAGAGTCTCCTGTCACGATCAGAGGCTTGTTCTTCAAGCATCACTGTGAATGGCACGGCTGAAACAGGATCTGCTCAGCTACAGCTTTCATGGTGTTCCACAGGACTGGGAAGATGGGGTTCTTCTCACCGCTCAAAGTTGAGTTATGCAACCTGAGATATCAGTTAAGGTAATGCATCTGACATCATCTGACCAAATGATCCAAATGGAGGATCATATTAGCAGAGAGATTGCCATCACTACGGGGATGGAAGCTACCAGACCAAACATTCAGGGAACATTGACCAACGTGATGGATTGTTTCTTCGCACACCAATGGAAGAACCCCAACAATCAAAATAGACAATGGCTGAGGGATATTGGAATATATTGGAATGCCAGGTTTACCATTGTTCTATGATGTTCTATGGTTATTTTGCTTTACCCGGGCCATATACAGCAATCCAGGGTTGATGGTCGATGGCCAGGATATTCTTTCGCAGACCTTGTGGCTCTCTCAGGGGTAACCTGGGATGACCAAGGACCAGCAGTTTGGTTTCGATCCAACAAGAACTCAATCATGGTCAAAGCTGTATAACCCCGTAGGGTCCTAAAATTTAAGCATACGAGCACGTTAGGGATATTTTATTACATTTTGTTTAATAGTAGTTTAATCCTTGAATTATCACGTTGGTCTTCGCTCAGCTTATGCCCTGGTTTTGCAGTCAGGTCGACGACGAGACGCGTTTCAGCGCACTTCCAAACAAAGGCGCGGATGTCTGTTGAAATTTGGAAGCACCTGCACGTAATGTTTTTGGGGCAAGATGATTTCCAGTACCCCATTTTTTGGCTCGAACTGGAATATCAAGAATTGCAAGATCTGCAATCCACACACGGGTTGTATCCAACCCTTGCATACATGTAACATGTGGATGATGGAATTTGTAGATTGTAACCTACAGTGATTGTTGCTTCCTTGTCCGAACAGCATCCGTTCTCAATATACTGCAGAATTTGATAGTCTTTGTGTGGTTGCCATTTCACCGCATAATGTAGCTGCTTCAGGGGGTTCCTTTGAGACAGTTTCCTGAAATTAGTGGTCGCATGCTCTGGGCACAGGAAGACATGCTCTCACAAAGCATGGTGGGAACCCCAGTTGACAAGGGATCGGCCAAACTGGGTTAAGCTGCTTTGGACTAAGACCCATTTTGTAGTAGTGCATCAAGTTTCATTCAAACAAGTTGGCTGGGTTTCTCTTATGTTATTGTTTTGAGCCGCATAAATATGGTGGATATACAATGATATATATATATATATGTATATATATACACACTGTATATATAATGTATGGTCTATATGATATTGATTCTGCAGATAGCAAGTCGTTACAAAAACTTTGGTTATTTTATGCTATTTTTGTGTGTGTGGGGAAACAATCATCGGGCTCATTTATTTTGAACCATCCCCACAAGAAGGGGACCAAATTTCGCGGTGATGCCCAGGCATCTGTATCATCTATGCAAAGCTGGCCGAACCAGAGGCATCCCGGGCAGCAGTTGGATTTCAAGGTAGCCACCACCATCCCCAGGAGGGACATCCAATGAAGCAATGCAAGGTCAAGGTGTTTTCTAGCAGGCAGCAACCATGTTGGTTAGGACATGTTAGGACCCCCTTTGCTAATCTAAGACCGCAACGGAAAATACATGAAACTACTATATTTCAAGAATGGGTATAGATGCACCTACTTTACGATTTGGTTGATGGTTAAGTTGAATGACTCAATTCCTTAATCGAAATGATTTTATAACATCTCCCAGAAACCCTGGTATATAGTATTGAAAGGTAATAAAGTTTATTATTTTGGGGACCCATGGAAGAAGGGGATGATACTACATTGCATTATATATTTCTGTAGATACATGGTTATATTTTATGTTTGTTTTACAATGTGACATATGGTTGTACGTACATAACTACTACGTAGGTATAAGAAAACAGTAAGGAGCAATTTCTAGGGACAGGATGTTTAGCTCATTTCTCTTCTGAGTTTATCCTTGCGCCGTCGGTCGACCTATGCCATCCTCAGCCGCCAGGGGAGCCAGCCGTCGGGTCCACAGGGGAACATGTAATCAGATGTACAGCGGAACCATTAGATAAGAACCAGTGACTAGAATTCCAGGGCGCCCTAGGGTTCTTATTTCAATTAGCTGACAGAAAGGGTTGAATCCAGCAATCCAGCCCCTGAAGTTCTTATTGCAGTAGGTTCTTAAACAGTGGTTTCACTGTACACATTGATGATTGAATGACCATAGCCGATATATAGAATGAAGCTTGACATGGCACTGATGAGTGTGTGTTCCAATGTCGGCTGGAACAAAGTAACATCTAGAGATAATGTCATATGTTACATGATGGAACCCATGGAGAGAACAATCAGCATTAACAAGCCAACAAGGGGTGTCATACATACGCCTCCATATACATAAATGATCACATATGTAATGTATTTTTATATGTGTATACGAATCTGTGTGGTGACAGTGTGGCCAAAAGCAGAGCATCCCTGGATATTATGTACTTTTGACAATCAACCATGTCAACGGTTTTGACCACTGTTGTTACTGGAGAAGGTGACTGGACAACCCAATGTCAATGGGAAGTACAGCACCACAACGGGGGGAACCATGTCAATTTTCCACAACATCAATGGAGTTTGGTCAGTTTTGTCAGTAACTCAATGCGAGGTCAAGGTTTTCGGTCGGTGACTGTGCAACTGGAAACGGGCCCCACGATCCCAACCAAAGCTTAGCTACCTTCAGTTCTGGGTAGTTCGATTGATAGTTAGACTGGTTGGTGGTTTGGAACATGAATTTTATTTTTCCAGATATTGGGAATCATCATCCCAACTGACTTTCATATTTTTCAGAGGGGTTGAAACCACCAACCAGTAGATCATGTTAGATCACTTCATCCAGGATATTCAGGTGGCTGCAGGGACCAGCGTTGGCGCCTTACCAGAACCCAGGTGTGGTGATGTACTAAATCTTTGGCGTGAAGCACGGTTCGTACTTGACGGAGGCACGCACGCTGGAACGTCCTTCCTTTCATTAGCTTTCTATGGATTATGACATCTGTCTGAGCAACGTCCGTAGAATATTGATATAGCATATATCAATCTATTTCAACTTATTTTCTTGTTATGTATATGATTATATCATATTATACACATATATAAATATACATGATTATATACATGTAGGGGATTTGGAACTGCTGGGGCTAGCTATCAGTGTACTTTCTCTACCCAGAAGCAGAATTTGTTGGGATACTTTCTTGGGTCCTAATGCAAAAAACCATTGTGTGATGGAAACACCATTTGGGTAGCACCAGTTACTAAGCAGCGGGGGCGGATGGGGTGTGGGATGTGTTTGGTTCTTACTGGACGTACCAGGAGCAGACAGTGAGGTCAATTTCGAATTGTATAGAAACCAGTTGACATGGTTTGAAGGTCTTCATCAAATGCTAGATGCACAACCGAATATCAATGGATGATATGGATGACAAGTTGAACGTTCCTTTGTCTTCGATCCGCCGTTTCGTCCTCAGTCCTCACCTGGCTTGGCCGAATTCACTCAAAGTTAGGGTCTAGATGGGAAAACAAGTGATTTACCTTGGCTTTCCCGGGAAAAATCTGATCTGGCTTGACTTCAAATGAAAAGAAGAGTAAGAATCGGTCGTGTCTAGCATCCAGATGAAAAATGGCTACCGAGAAGCTTCCTACACCTCTCAAGCAGAGAGAGATGCGTAGAGTACCATTTTTAATTCGAATTAGAGCGCGTCGAGATCCACCCCAAAGCACGATGATAGAAGCCTCTGATGGTTCAGAGACAAGGCATTTGTATGCATTTGTCACTATCTGTTAGTTTCGGCTTCATAAACCCTGCAGCTGTTTGGAGTCTATTCAGCACTCTTTGAACTTTGGGGGAACCCCATCGGGTTATTCTATAATTATAATAATTATAATAGTTGTAAAACCCTTCAATTACAAATTCATGATAGGATAACTTGATCTGAATTCTTGGTCAGAAAATCATGATTTTTTGTGCAGGGTTTAAGACTGCTACGCTGCTACAGATGATCAACGTGACCAAAACCACGGTGCCTCCGATGGACTGTTTTGGGTGCATCTTGACACA
>Ga0126342_10017114_pt1 | contig 12563 bp, 10 predicted proteins | sample Cyp1metagenome_FD_92528 | JGI IMG/M metagenome (GOLD analysis project Ga0126342, IMG submission 92528) | Coral microbial communities from Lord Howe Island, Old Settlement Bay, Australia - Cyphastrea 1 metagenome | ecosystem: Host-associated > Invertebrates > Cnidaria > Coral ...
AATTGATATCCAATACATAACGGCGAGAATTCCATGAATTGCACGGGCTGGCCCCCCAATACCCCCTAAGCTTGTGCTGAAGCACGGAGAACTCAGGTAGCTGACGCTACCTTTCGTGATATGTAAAGGACATGTGTAGCCGAAATGTGACGTGACTTCAAGCGCAGCTGCGAAGTTTAAGCAAGCCGGATCGCACGCAGCCGTGTGAGTTCTGCTGCTTCTTTCCTCACAGGGACACTGGGCTCAGTTATGCTCAGTTCTACAGATTCAAAGCAGAATTGTTTCAGGGCCAATGCTTCAAAGCATTTCACAGCATTCGCTTCGTTCTGCGTCCTCTCAGAGCCGCGACCCTGCCTCAGACGCCATGAAGTGGGGACCGAAATACAGGTGCTCACAGGCGCTCTCAGTGTTCTAAACACAAGATAACACAAGGATCCTGCACATGCGTGTTGTGCATTGCTGTGCAATGCTGGTATTTGGTCCAGTTTGGCACCCAGTGGCAGGCACACACTTTATGTGAATAGATCAAAGCGCGTCTGATGTGGATGACACGAAGACTGTTTCATTTGAGAGTGGATGACAAAGCAGGACAATTGAACCATCTTCCCTCTGATTGCTGGCAAGGTTCCGCCAGAAGAGATTCAAAGGTCCTGGGCAACGCTGGAAGCCGAACAGATTTACTAAACCGCACAAAACCACACAAGCGAATTAATTCAAAGACGTGCGCATATGGGCGCACAGTGTTCAAAGGCACGGATGTATCATGACGCATGGTGTGGACAGTATGCCCTCTCAACTTTCCTGAACCACTTGGCCCAGTCCAAGCCTTCTGAGCATTCCATTGAAAGCACCTTCGAGATCTCCCCCTGCAGTGCCAATGCCACGGCAGTGTTTTTCATCCTTAGAGACATTGTTGGACTCAGATTCCACCATGAGGTCATGCCGTATCATGCCAAGCGCTGATACAAAACAACCTGCATCAACCTTCATGAGTTTCACATAGTTTCAAATAGTTTCAAATCATACTGAAAACGTCATACATATTAGTTGAAAACCAAACAACTGTTGAAAAACCACCTTTGACAGCTCGTCACAGATTTTTCTGCCAAAGGGGCAAGTCCCCTGCATCGAAGTCGCGCGTGTCCACTTGCGCGGGCGCAGACCGAGCTCGCTTCTTGACGCCCTGCAAAACACGAAGTTACAACACATACACATCACATGATCAATATAGTAAGATGTCAAATGTAGATAGATTTAGCAAGATATAGTAAGATATAACACACATACATAATACAGGGGTAAGGGACCAAAGCTACCAGGGAAGGCAAAGGGAGGAGGAAGGTGTGGTGAAAGAGCGGTGTGTGAGGAATCGGGAGATAAGAAGTGATGAATGCTGATGATGCTGATTGCGATGTTCTGACGACGATGTCCCAGGGGAGGATTGAGCCACGGCAAAACTGCTTCCAAAAAAAAAGGTGGGAGGGGGAGTGGGGGGAATTAACTCTAAAGGACTCTCAAGTTTCATATGATTGGCGATTTCAGCCCCTGCCAATACCTTGCTAAAGCAGAGGGACTTCAGCTAGCAAAAGCTAGCTTTCGCTGGAAACCAAGATACAATCTCACACTGGCACAGCAACATCGATTCATGGGCTTGCATGCCCTGTTTTTGCTCTTTCTATTGGACCACATCACATCAGTTTCGACAGCTTACAGGATGGATACTCGCATACGAACAGATGAGTTCTACTTTGCGGCACCTCCCGTCCTCCTGTGTTCCCTTGCATTTTGTTCGCATTTTGGCACCCGGCTATTTTTGATTGTTTCGAGTTGGAGTGAATCTCAGGCTGTGCTTTGGGACGTCAAGCAGATTTGCTCTGCATTTTGAGTTTTGTCCTGGTGCGATCGTTTACTCAACGCAGCCATCTCTGCCAGTTGCTCTGCAAAACTCTTTGGATGCCTGCAACAGTCACACTGGGGCACAACAGCTTGACATGTAGTCTTGGGGAAGATCGAAAGAAATCCATGTCTGCCAGATTCCCAATGGATGCAGTGTCCGGATTTTTTGGTGGTGGTTGCTGAAGCTAGAATCAATTTCTCCCTCAAGCATTTCAATCATGGGAAAGCTACAGTGGTGGGTGTAGTACATCTTCTTGCTTAAGTCTTCGGTCCAAAAGAAGGTAAACATGTAGTCTGTGCCTACTACCTAGAGAGAACCAAATCAGAACATTGACACTGTTAGGTTTGCTGTTTGGTTCCCTCTGTCAGCTCCCTGTTGATCCATGGATGAACCATGCATGATCCATGCCATGTCATGAAGCCACGCCATTCTGTCAGTTGCTGCGCCTTAGCTGCGGTGCTGTTTGTGTCCGCTGCAAAGTGCACGGAATGCGCGCAGGGGCCTGGGAAGCGGATACAAAATGCAGCCGTCCCGACCGGACAAGGCCCGACAAGGTCTAGGCCCGACAACATCGTAACTCTGACTCAAGTCATAACACAACTGCAGAGACAAATTAGACGAATCAATTGTTGACCCGTTTGTTGATTCGTGGAAACAGGTGAAGACTGGTGGCATCGCAAGGTTTCACCAAGGAACTACTTCTGGCAATTCCACATCCTGCTGAAGGTGGAAGGTGTAATCTCTCAAGGATGCGTCACTATGACAACATTGTGACAACAGCCGCAAAGTTGCATGCGCAAGCAATCAACATGCTTTTGGAATTCCATACATCCTCCGGCCCGCTGCAACATGTCTTACTAGATGAGCCAACAAATCATCCTGTCAAAATACCCGCAGTCAGTGTACTACCCCATCGGTCTTACTAGAAACGGGTGTCCTGGATAAGATCACATGGATTTGTTTTACCTTTTCCATATACCGTACAATCCTAAAATATCCTATACATCTGCTGCAGACTAACGGACTAACGAATGGTCCGTTGTGGTCCGGCACGAGTGGGTCCAAACGTTGCGTCCTCCACGATGGGTGGAGCCACATCAGGCCGAAGATCAGGTGAGTCCTCATAGCGTCAAAAAAAAGATGCAATTTGCTGCAACCAATGTGGCAACCAATGTGGCAACCAATGTGGCAACCAATGTGGCAACCAATGTGGCAGTATCTGAAATGTCTTCACATAATTTGTTTCTTCAAGAAAGTTCCTTGCAACCACCGCAAACTTTTTCAAATCGGATTATTTGCAAACCAAGATGCATGGATTGGAATCCGGCCACCCATTCGACCAGGGGCACCAACTGGAAGCCTTGCAGCCACAGCCAAGAAAAATTCTTCTGTTTGGTTCAGACAAAATCCAAAGATGTTGGGATAAAAAAATGCAAGATTCACCGCTGACCAGCCTCACTCCTCCATTGTTTGCCACAACCTTAAATTCATTGCAGGCTCAAAGAACATCTTTTTCAATTTGCATCTTTCATACCCGTCTCGGACCAATCGTTTTTTGTAATCCAAGGTTCGTCTTTCAACCAGTAGGATCCACGAACCTCTGGAAACACCTCTCTGAGTCCCTCTAAATATATAAACTAAGATGAGCACAGATCGTCGTAGATGCGAGTTGTCTTCACCTCCTGTCATGTCACCTCAGACTGGCAAAATCCGATACCGCACACCTTCACCTCGATTTTCACAGACGTAACCATCATCGGCACATGTTTTTTATGCCAAATTGGTTCAGATTCAAAATGGGCAAAATGGGAGATATGAATTCGGAGTGCCTCTCTGCAGCTGCGCGAGAATGTTCGGCTTCTCACCTGGACGCCTTGCAAGACCGTCCCAGGTCGGGTGTGTGGTGAAAAACTCGGTGACATGTCCTGCATATATACTGAGTATATACTGCATATACCGGGTTCCGGTATGTTTGCAGCATGCAGCAATGTTTGGAAACCGATTCAGAAGCGTTTAATGAAAGGCAATGAAAGGCAATGAAAGGCAATGAAAGGCAATGAAAGGCAATGAAAGGCAATGAAAGGCAATGAAAGGCAATGAAAGGCAAATGGACACACAGAATTCATCGTATCTCATTGAGCTCAACAGGCTTGACGACAGGCTTGACGAATTCTGGGAAGTCAATGTTTGAAGTTCAAGTACTGAAAGCGAGAACGGGATGTTTTTGATTCTGTGAAGCTGAGGCATTGTCATCCAAGGGGATGACCTCAAATTTCCACTTGCTAAGATTTACCAGTTCCAGATGTTCCAGATGTTCCAGATGTTCCAGGTGTTCCAGGTGTTCCAGATGTTCCAGTTCCGATCTGGATTCTAACCGTTTCTAACCAGCGTGAGCATCCGACAATCATGGGACCCGTACTTCCAAGTGGGTTCAAGTTCATGATCCCATCTAGATCCAACTGGCAAACCCAAAATCCTGTCGATTAAAACTCGATACTCGATATGATTCGATATGACTCAATTCTATGTGCATCGACGAATCTATGTGCATCTGCTGTTCATCTGTTCATCTGTTCATCGGCCAGTCCTTCGGATGGATGGAGAGATGGGCGTCTCGTCCACCAGCGAATTGCGCTTTCCCAGGTTGGTCGGCGGTGACTGAACGGAAGTAGCACCTGAAAGAACGAACGGATACAGAATGGATACAGAATGGATACACTGATTTTTACCCAATGAATCACAAATGAATCACAAATGAATCACAAATGAATCATGAATCCATGACTTTGGATGGCTTTGGATGGCATGGTGATGCTTCATGTGTCAAATGTCTTCTGTGAGACTAAGCTATGGGAATTGGAATGCCATGATTTTTTATGGTGGCAGCTTTCAAAGGAAACTTGCATGTGGATGGTGCGCCACATCCAGATGCAGTATCTCTATCCTTGTCATCCCAGTGGCTATGCAACCTGCTCTTGGACTAATCTCTTTGAAATATTGTCGGACAGTGTCGAACATGGTCGATTTGAGCGATTTGAATTGCAATCTGAGGGGCTCTTTTTGAAATCTGGCTTGGCCTGCCTGGAACCGCAGCCAAGCGAGGACATGAAACGATCGGCACAAGCAACGCAGTGGGCTTGCTAAGCTGCTAAGCGTTTGCTAAATCGATTGCAGCTGCAAGCAGAAGCAAGCAGAAGCAAGCAGAATAACAATGCTGCACCAAATCCCTGCCTCGGCAACAAGAAGTCATCCGTGGTCCTTAGAGCTCGGAGCTGCTCGTAGCTCACATGTGTAACCAATTGTAACCATATTACCAACGGAATCACTTGCATTGAGACACAAAGAGCCTTGAAAATCTTGAAAAAGGGACATAAAGATGGGAAGTTAAACTAATTTGAATACATTTTGAATACCCAAATCAAATTTCAAATTTGCACCAATTTGCGAATTGCATCATGACCTTGCCAAGTCTCGCGAGTCCTAGTGAAGCGTCTGCTGCAACCTGCTGAGCAGATTTTACACGACCCTGAAATCATTTTAACATTGAACGGCCCACATGTTTCATCAGCAACACCGTTACGAACATGAGCATTGCGTTTTGTTTCAATTGCATGTGATGATTCCCCACATGTCCAGAGGTACAATCCATTTCAAAATGTCGAACCTTTTCAACAAATATGAAAACAAAACACGAGATTGTCTCGGTGTTCCAGGAACACTTTGAATTGTTATGCGGAAAAAAAAACCTTGGGTCATGGTAACATCAAAAAACAAATCAAGCTTGCTGTTTTTACTTTTACTGGATATCCTTCCCAGAAGTCATCCCCTTTCTATCTCTCCCTTTTATTTTGATCCTTTCAGATCCCAGTGCTTCTCAATGGGCATCCACCTCCAAACTAAGAAACAAAGTACGGCAAAGTATCAAAGTATCTTTCTAGAGAACTTCCTTTGGGTAGGTCCAATGGTCCAATGTCATAAAGTTCAATTCCTTTCAATAATCTCTTGAATTCTTTTGATCTTCTCTGATTCCTCTGACTCTGTCAGTTCGACTGCGATTCAGAGCACCTGTCGTCGGCGCAGCTTGGCCCGTTCGTTGATCGCATCCGCAGCCATTTCGGCCAAGCACCGCGCCAGCGCCTTGTGCGAAGGCACCTCACAGATCATGCGACACAGGGGATCAATTGAGATCGACAACTTCTGCACCATTAATCTTTGAAAACATATCGCTTAACATGTTCTTTGCATCTTTTTTAATGTTTAGTTTTTACATGTTGTTTAAAATGCTTTTACATGTTTTTACATGGTTTTACATGCTTCATGCGTTTCATGTCAGACAACTTCTGCACCTCGAGGTCAGACTGAAACTTCATTTCCGCCACCAGTTCCTTGGATCACTGGGATCACTGGGATTCCTGGGATCACCAATCATCGTTCATCATCGTTCATCATCGTTCAGTGTTGATCCTCGTTCATGGTTGAACGGCGCAAGTTCTCTGTGGCAGCCGAATGACTTGTGACTTAGCTGCCAGACATAGCAATGTCTGCAAAGCAATACCATTCACATCACGCCAGGGGGGTTGGTTCATCAAAGTCAACTCGACAACTGGAAAGTGAACCACCAGTCTGGGCAGCACCAACGAGTTTGCCTCTCTACTTTTCAAAAGAGCAAAAATTGAGTCAGCAAACGTGTGTATCACTTGACAAAGGAATCATAGCAAAAATGTTCAGTAGGTCCTGCAAGTCCTCACCAAAACACGAAAAACTTAGTGCAAGACTTGAAATCTCGCCTAAAACTGATGGTTGCTTTTGGTTTCAGATTACATTGGCTTGAACATCTGGCACTATTTCTACTTGCTCGATTGGATCCAATGGTTAATCCGGCTGGTTATGCTAGTTCACTCATTGTCGTGGAGAACAATGCGGCTTCGAATCGTCGTAGGCATCTTCGTAACGCACCGCCATATCCTTGAGCACCTGGAGCCACAGCAACAGATTCAAATCATCCATGAATTTCGTGTGGGCGTTATGTCCGACAACCCAAAGACAAATCTGTAGCTGATGCATTAGGTCTTGACAGTGCGTCTCAAAGCTGCCCTAGGCTCCAACAACCTTTTGCAAACTGCCAAACTGCCAAACTTCAACGCAACCAGAATGGTTTGTCAACTTTGTTGTTTGAGATCGAACCGTTGGAATTGTCTGGGTGGGGGTTGGAGTTGTGCCGGACCCATGTTTGAAGACACCACTGAAACGAAGCCAGAAACATGTATGTTTTGAATCACACGAGTAAGCAATACAGTGCCAACACTAGATGTGAATATACCGCTATATATATACACACATATGTGCACACCGCGCGCGCACTTGTTCAGAGCTGTCATTGCGAATTCTGTTGTGGAATGCATCTTGCGTGCAAAAACAATCCAGTTGCACTTGACAGGAATGGGTCGGTGAAAAGACCCGTAAAAGTATCAGAAGGCTACCATCGCCATAGCCAATGTAGTGGAAATCATTTTTTTTGAAAAGATGGTTGAAATAAGTCCCAGATTGCGGCAACGTACGTATCGTACATGAAGTAAAATTCAATGAAGTAAAAATGAAGTAATATTGTACATGAAAAAGTCAATGAAGTAAAATTGCAAACTGTTCGGCGAGGTGGTTCTTCGGTTGGCCACGTCCCATGTCCAGAAAGTAAGATCTTTGCAGGTACGCCGGGATGATCAGTCCCGATATCCTCCCAACTCATGAGTAGCTTCATTGGCAGTGGACTCATGAGTGGGCCACTGCCCCGTGCAAATCAAAATGACAAGATCTAGGCAAATCAGAAAATCACATCGTTTGAAGTTTTACATCTCTGCAGATGGTTCACACGTATATGTATATATCACACATATATATATAATAATATATATATATATAATATTATATTATACATAAACTACGTGTATATACATTAATATGAACAGAATTACGTATGAACAGAATTCACAAGAAATCACAGACCCAAGCGATAGAACGGCACCGCTGTCCCACCTCCAGGGCTCGAAGCAACAAACCATGGCAGCCCATCGTCATCCGCAGCACCCATTCACCCATGGCCTCAACACATCCGTTCTGCTTCTCTGGCCTCAACATATCATGCATTCTATGTAGAAAGCATCTGGATATCTGGTCAATTCTGGTCATATAGAAAGCAACCTGAAAACATGTGCGGTAATCCTTTCGACGCTGCAAAAATAGAGCACTTCACAAAAGGCCAGGGTCTTGTCAGATGAGACAGAGTGGAAAAAGTATCTTGCATGTTTTCGAAAAACTAATTATCGGACATATCACATGAGCACAGGTCCAAGCTAGCAATGTCTATGATTCTATGTTTATGCAACGTCTATGCTACAGTAGATGGACAAAAAGATCAAACTCTACAGACGCCTACCAAGTAAACCCCCAGGCCCCAAATTTCAATGTTGCACAAAGCTCTATATAGTTTCCTCTGCGTTAGGGTTTGATTTTTGTCCACCGGCCCCAAACGCGCAGCCCAAAGGCAACATTGAAATTTGGGGTTGCAGGGGCGACGACAATCCAGCAGGGGTTTCACGGTTTCATTTCATCGTCCATCTACGGTATGTCATGCAATACTGCAATACACTGCAATGATATGCAACAATGAATATGTTCCGAATTTTTATTGCAGCGTGCTGCAGCGTGCTGCAGCGTGTTGCAGCGTGTTGCAGCGTGTTGCAGTGTGTTGCAGTGTGTTGCAGTGTGCAGTGTCTCAGCGATGGTCCAGCCTCCACACCACCGCAGAGACCCAGTGCAGCACGGACACCGGCAATGCGGCCGCCCCAAATGGCTTCCACAGCGGCAATCACCTCCTGGCACGGCATGTGAAACTTTGACCAATTGCTTTGCAAAACGTTGAACCAGGATCCAGAGAGGAAAACGGCCTGAGGAACGAGTTGCAAGAGGCGTTAGTGTCAGTGCTGAGAGAAAATCTGAATCATCCCACCCACAGCTGCATGTCACTTTGATCAGCATGTATTCAGAGGACTCATGCTGAGTCATGCCAAGTCATGCTGAGTCATTCTGAGTCATGCTATGCTGAGTCATGCCAAGTCATGCTGAGTCATTCTGAGCCATGCTGGTTGAAGTTCTCTAAATGATGCATGAGTTGTTCCAAACTGTTGAGCTTGTCTCAGACAGATTCCGACTCCCTCTCCTGTGGCTCACAGGGGCTTGGCCACACAGACTGCACGCTGGTGATTGGTCGACCACCTCAAACACTTGTGAACAACTTGCGGGTAAGTTGTTCGAGACCCTTCATTTGAGTCAGGCAATGCAACTGACTCTTGGGTGTCATGGAACATTATGTTCAGATAAGTCTTGGATATCTATAGAGGACTGCTGAACTGTTGTTTCCTCTATCAAACAGGGAGACGAGCCAATCTCTGCTGTTGTCAATGTCTTAGCAAGTCCAGTGTCAGCACTGACCCATGTATGTCTTGGAACATACGGTAACCGTCGTTATGACTCGTTATGACATGCATGTCCCTTTTAGACAAGTTGCGCATTGCCAGAGAGGCTTCCCGGATCTCATGCAAGCGTCCAAGTCCAGCAATCCGCGCAGAGAGAGGCAAATACCAACTGGGAGTGCTCACGAAAACATACCCTGGGCGTGTCTGCAGAGTACAACCTGAAAAGCTTCATAATTTCTCTTGCACACATAATTTATACACTTTTACACTTCCCCTTTCTAAACCTCCTTTCTACCCTCAAGCACAGACCTCTCAAAAGATCAACCAAGTGGAGCAGCTGACTGGTTTCGTGGCATTGAGAAGCTACTCACCTACACCACAAGAAAGACAGTCCTGAAACGTCCTGAAAATAGCAAACGGTGGAAACAGTTGGAAAGCAGCATAAGCGGCATGCCATGAATATCCGGCTGTTTTGATTGCAACTCGGTCACGACCACTGCCACTGGCGATGCAATTCACACCTTGGTCTGCCCCTAAACGAGCCCATGCACTGCGATGCATCTCAGCTCGAAGCCATGAGAAGACCCAAGAAACGGTGACTGAGACGTATTGAGAGCTACTAGCCTACTGCACTCACTAGACTCTAGACAATGGTGAAGTTTCGTGCAGACTTCTAGTGCTAGCGGGTCTTGCTGCCTCACCACACTGGAGGTTCTCTGCAACTTGGGGCTTGAGAAACGTCATCAAGTGTGCAGCCTCTAACAGCAAACACATGCAAATACACAGCCTTGTTTGGTTGAACCGTGTTGAACCATGTCGAAACATCTCCACAAGTTGCACAAGTTCGTCCCTGGGCTTCCGGGCACTTCAGCAACATGCCAAACTTCTCGGGTCCCTGTTTAGCCGCAACCATCGCCGGAAGCCCGGAGATCACCAAGAAGAGGCTCTTAGACACATGTGCCTTCGAAGTTTGGAAACAAATAGATTGGGAAAACCCCTTGGAATATCTTGGAATGCTGTCATGTCACCAGTCACCACTGAACCTTAACCATCGATACAATCCGACATAATCCGACATCCGACTTGTGAAGGCCAGAGATTTACAAAGATCAAAGCTTCGGGTGCCAGGAAAGGCTCCAGGAAAGGCTCTACCTTTGCCAAGGGACTGGCAACCATCCCATCAGTGAATGCAAAGCCAGTGATAGCTCGCCCTGAACGGTGACACTTTGCCGAAAACAGGGCAGCAGCAGAGAACGGTAGACATAGCAGAGAACATCAGAGAACGATAAACTCTCTGGTTTCAACATGTTTCTACATGTTTCTACATGCTTCTACTGTTTCTACATGCTTCTACTGTTTCCACAGGCCGGGCAGCCCGTTAGCCTGATAGGTCTGCAGAACATTCATGGCTGCCACCTCAAACCGGAAAACCAAATCCTCGCGATCGCCTTACAAGCATGAAGAGAGGGGAGGAGTGATGGATGGTGATGTGGTATTTGGGTGGCATCACTGGGAGTTAGTCACTTTTTCTTAGTCTGTTAAATCAATTTCACTCCACATGGTGCACATGTACTGATCGCATTGCTTTGCACAAGTTGCGTGTATGTTTGCCACTTTCTGCAAGTTCAGTTCATACTTGACCAATACTGTGAGTTTCTTAATTTTTTTCCATCATTTCTCTGACCTTCCTGAACATCATTTTGCGGTTTCGGCACCGAAGAGAGATTGGCCGAGGCCCACTGTGAATGCCCGGAAGAAGCGATGCTCGAAGAGGCGCATACCCTGAACATAACCAAAAATTCAAAACACACCAAGTTCATCAACCGAGATCAACCGATATCAACCGGTTCAACACCTAACTTGTTTTCTGAAGAGACAAAACCTCATTGCAACCGGGTGTGGCCTTCATGTGGCTCTAAGAAGTCTTGCGTGTGCTGAGCCTATAATTTCTCATTGAAATACATTATGTCAAAGAGGCTAAAATAGATTTCAAGCCATTACAACATGAGCCGGTGTAAGAAAAACATCTCTTTTAATATGTTGTGCATTTTTTACATATTCTCCAAATGTGAAGCATCTCAGAGATGGTCCATGTCGTGTGTCGCACCTTCTCCTTGGCTCGTTGCCTGCGCTCCATTCGTGTCGTCTGCCGGGCAGCCTCGGCAACGCCACCTGCCACGCCGCCCAGGGAGGTCGTCAGGTGACCCGCCAAGGCGTGATGACCTCACAAGACAAATCACTCAAAAGATCTAAAAACTTTGTCAAATACACACAGAATGGTCACAACAATATCATACAATTACACAAATTAAGAAGGTATGTGATCAGAGATAATATTTAATCAAATTCCACACCTATGATTTGACAATATTCAATCAATGTATCATTGAAAAAGAATAATCATATGGCATGTGACACGGGTCTGGACATAGAACAATAATGAAACATCGCGCTTCATTTGATGTGCAGGGTAAAGAGGCATCTTTCAACTAGCTCTATTTGAGCCTTCGCATGTTTTTTTGGTTTACATTTAAACATATTTAAGCTGCTCTGACATGCTCTTAATTTCCCTGAGATCCCAACGCATCTGCTGAAGCTTGTTGGCCAATTGATTCCTGAGACTGTTGCAGCAGGACGTCGTCAGAAGCCATTTTTGGAGGCTGTCCAAGCTGTCCGCAAACTAAGGATCAGATCAAGCGATCTTTCGATTAAAAGTCACCTTCACAGCTGTTGTGAACAATTCAATGCCGAGCACTTTGGTTGGTGAAATCATTCAAGGCTCTGCCTTACAGCACTGGCACCTGATCCTTCATCTCTAGGTTGAATATGATCAATATATATATATATATCATTCTATAAATTAAAAATACCTCATTGTATTATATGAATCTGATAATGGCAAATGCGATGCAAATGCGTTTACAGATGTCGTCCGATGTCTACTTTCCAAGTTGGGCCAAGTTGTGCCAAGTGTCTTGCTCAAATTCACCTGTGCTCCCAGTGGATGCACTGGAGGAGGTCCGCGCCGACCACCCACGTCACCAAACAACGCGTCCTTCCACGGTGGTCGACCTGTGATCCAACAAATCCGCCCACACCGCCTTGGCGGTGAAGGCGTGCTTATTGGGGGGCAACAGCAACACTAAATGCTCAATGACATTTGTTAATATAGCAGTCGCTATATCAGCTTTAGCTGG
>Ga0126342_10017115_pt1 | contig 12563 bp, 8 predicted proteins | sample Cyp1metagenome_FD_92528 | JGI IMG/M metagenome (GOLD analysis project Ga0126342, IMG submission 92528) | Coral microbial communities from Lord Howe Island, Old Settlement Bay, Australia - Cyphastrea 1 metagenome | ecosystem: Host-associated > Invertebrates > Cnidaria > Coral ...
GAGCCGCTGTGCCTTGGCGATTTGACACCTGGGGTAACTACTGTCTGTCCTGGGGTAACTCGGTGTGCCTTGCGGTTGGGGTAACTAATGAGTAAATGGGGTAACTTAGGGCGTCTGCTAGTAGTAAGACATGACTGCGGTCGGTCACTTTGGAAGAAATCAGCGGATATCGGATCGGCTCTAGGGGGGGGTCGGTGCTTTTAGGGCACAGGATGGATTGTTTCCGGCCCAGAAAGGATTAATTCTGAGGTGGGAAATAGGCCAAAATGACCAAATAGATTATTTCGAATCTTTGTTCCGTGAATGCTTCTCTCATGGCTTCTTGGTTTCCAGAATTCTTTTCTTACTCCGCATGCTCCCAGGTACAGGAATTTTACTAAGTGGAAAAAAAAACAGTTGTTCCGTTGGGAGAAGTGTTGTGCCCTGAGCAAAAACGCAAAGGAAACCAGGGTCTGGATATGGGACCCTTTTCCTTATGATAACATGTTCATCATTATCACCATGCAGTCTTACATATCTGAGGTATGTTGATTAGGTTCATGTAAGATAGCGTTTAGGTGGCGATTTGACTCTTCGATTTGGATTGCTTTCAGGTCATCCTTTGTGGAATCTCCAGTAGTTTTCTTGATTTTTCTTGATTAGTACTTGTTTTATCTTGTTTTGAATAGACTTAGAGGCCCGTCCCCACTGGAAGGGTTCAACGGGTGATTCTCAGCTTGCTGTTGCAACGATTGTGGATAAGTTCGTTTTAGTCTGCTCACAGTGCGGTTAAAGGTTTGTAAGCGTAGTCCTGCGGTGCAGACAGGATCATTGGAATGGCTGTGGACCAAAAAGAAGGTGTGCTCGGCACATCTCGGCACCCATTTTGGCACCCATTTTCATCAATTTTTGTCATCTACGCACAATTGAACACACTACACACCTTCCATATCCTTCCATATCCTTCCATTCTCCCCTGCTTGCTCTCAAGTTTGAACGCACGGTTGAAATTCCGGAGTGACAGGCTCCGACTAGCATTTGAACATCTATTGGATGCATCGGTTGCGCGGCATTGGGATATGAGGAGGAAGGAGATGGAAGGAGATGGAAGGAGATGGAAGGAGAACCTAGAATCCAGATGAATCCAGAAGACCAGCCAGACCAGCCCGCGCAATTGCCCACAAACACTGTAGTGGCTTGGCCTTCTGGCTGCATTGCCTTTGACCAGCTGTTCAATATTCAGTGCTGAGCTGTCTAAATTTCTAAGTTCCTTTAATAACGCCCCGGGCTTCGCTCCAGGAGTGCCAAGTGTGCGGCCAATACGGAGGCACTGCTCTTCTTGAAATTTTGTGACACATGTGAGACATGTGACTCCTGGCGTGGCACCAAGCTTTGCAGCTTTCTTCTCCCCTCGTTGGAGTGCTATTTGTATTTCAAATATTTTCAGGTAGCGAATTGTTCGGGGTCGTTTCTGTTCTTATCTGTTCTTGTGAACCTCTCCAGTCACAGCCTTTGCTCCGGAGCTGTCAGGCGCCGAGGGTACTGATGTCTACACCCCAGACCTTTCCGAACAGAGAACTTGGAGATATCCTTGCAGATGTCCATCTCTTTGCATCTCTTCGCATCTCTTTGCATATCCTTGCGGTCTTGCTCGGAAATGTGAAATTTGATTCCGAATTGACGAATGGCGGGGAGTTGCTGGGTGTAGGTATCACTAAGCGTATCACAGGGTTGGCTCAAAGCGAAAGTTGGTATGCTCTGCCTCCCCAGAACTTGCGTTTGAGTCTTCATGGGTCTCGTCTTCTTGAGTCTTCATATGTCTTCGTTGTTGGCCTTCGTGTCACTGAAAGCGCTGACTAAGCTGACCCACTATGACCCGCGCCGTTCAAAAAGATTGCTGTTGGTTTACTGCCACATCTTGGGCTCGCAGCTCCTTCTCCACTTTCTCAATCGTTCTTCACGTTCTTCATGTAGTATGTGAATTGTATGTTATAGTTCCAGCTCTATCATTTTGCATCTCCATCCATCTCCATCCATATCCTGCTTTCGGGCTTCCATAGATAGTTGTAGCAAACGCAACACACACGAAACCTGTTGCGAGCGTTATCAAGCGTGCACTACATTCCAGGATGCGAGCGAATCAGAGTCACAGCCTTAGAGAGTCGATTCGTCTGGGGGCCGCGTTTGGAAACCGATCAATGCCTGTAAAAGAGATCAAAAGGGATGTATAAAAAGATCCTGGAAATTCCTAAGAGCGCTTTTATTTTCCAAACACAAGACTTTTGTGAGAAGTTACTTCCATGCATCCATGAGGCCAATGTTTGATAGCTTGACTCTCAGTGGTTGGCAAGTCGGCACAGGCGGCTATGCAATTGCTATGTGCCACAAGGTTTCTTAATCTTCAACGTGTCTAGTAGCAATGATCTCTCAGCACCTTCAGGTCCGGTGGCGACCCTCACTCCGAACAACCAGGCCGGAACTATGGCAAAGCTTGGCTATGTGCACCTGGCCGAAGTTGGTTCCCCCTTACTGGCTACATTCCGCAAAAACCGCCACAGTGCCAAGCAAAGCCTAGGATGATCTGGAAAAGGGTGGGCACACACAATCACACACATGTGTGCAAAGTCCACGTGGTAAGAGGGAAACCGCTTGAGGACCACAATCCAGAAGTGAATGCTTCACTTGAGTGCGGGTGCCCAGGGTCAGTTGCTGCCAGAGCAAAGTAATGTTGTTCAGCTCCTTTTTTAGGAGCTTTCAAACTTTAACATACGTTAATCCTTTATAAGGGTGTTTTTCCTTTGGGTTTGTCCGAACCCCAGAAATTGCAATTTTGCAGGTATCTCATCTCATGTTCAGACAGACCCATATCATTGTCATGTATTGGATGCAGAAGTGAGATGTGTCAAGGATCAATGAGAGTCAAACGTTTGGATACAATATGAATGAGAATAACGACAATAAAGCCAAAGGGAGCATGATATGTTGTTTCGTTTGGCCTAAGTCATCAACGTCTTTATCGATGCACAGTAATAGGACTGTCTCGCAGGTTTGAGGGGCAGAGCTTGGCTTTGTTGGATTTGATCTGGCAGAATTCGAAAACAGAACAGCTCTGCATTTCAAAATGGTTCAGAACATCAGCGCAACGTATTGCAACATATTGCACCCTGCTCATACTTCTTGAAACGTGTTTTGAAACGTGTTCAAAAGATTTCACAAGCTTTGCTACCGGCTCTGGCCAAGGTTACAGTGCCGCCGCGTATCATTTGATTTGAAAGCGCAGGGAAGACCCAGTGGTTGAGAAAAATTGACAAACGAGTCAAGTAGCAACTTGGCAGTTTTTGCAAGAAGAAGTCTAGAATGCCTATGCACGTCTACCCTGTTTCGTGAGGAAGATATCTAGCCTTTAATTACTAATCTTTATTACATGTGTTCTGTGTTTGTGTTGGTTTGATCATTCTCCAGGTAAAGCGCGGAATAGTTTGGACGAGATTTCAATTGTTTCCATCTTTTCTGACGTGTCTAGGTGCGAAGTTCACGACGTCGTTGCTTATTCAGAGGTATATGGTGTGACCCTGAGACAAAATGAGACTAAGGAATCTAAGGAAAAAGAGGGGGAAAGAGGCGAGAAAGATAGGGAAAGTTGAAAGTCACCTTTAGCAGAAGATTGGTGGAGTGACAAGCTATGCCAGCTATGCCAGGAGTTCATCCGAGGGACTTTGTGTTTGGCAAGGACTACTCGCTTATGCCTGCGTCGGATTCTGTGCAATGTGGGGTGTGGGCATCAGAATGTTTGTACGTAGTTTCATGGTTGTTGTCCTTGCCACTTCATGAGTTCTTCAGATTTTGAAAACAAGGTTCCATCACATTCCGATGGACGTGCTTGCCGCAGGAGCCCAAGCATCTAGGATTTGTATGGATTTGTGGCAAAAATACATGTGATAAAGACAATGAATGCAGAGGAGGAGTGTGGAGCAGCCTTTTTTTCACTTCAACTCTTGTAGATGTGATCCATCTGGGTGGTCATTCTGGGTCAAAATGCAGGTCTTTCGGAACGATTTCGAGTAAACCATCACCAACTCCGGTGCACCAGACATCGCCAGACCTAAAAACGACCCGCTTTACTTTACACTTTACTTTAGCTCAGGCCAAAGCATGTGCTGAACGGAAGCTGGCCTTCGGTGAAATGGCCCTGGCCTCAAGGTCGGACGATTTGATTCAGGAAGGCATGTTCTCTTGGACTTCCCATGTGTGAGAGATTGGGAAAGATATTGAAAGATGCTGTAAAAGGGCTGGCTGCTGGCTTTGCTGGCCAATTTCTAACATGCATCGTGCATCACTTTGCAATCTCCTGCTTGCGGGTGCCACCTTTTTTGCTTGACGTGGATGTCTCAGGTGGCTCGCGCCTGTCTCACATTCATCAGGATCTATGTACTGATGTTTCAAGATGTACGTGTGGATTGTAATATCTTGCAATATTTTTTAATATTTTTTATAACATATGTTTAATGTGTATACATACATGATACATACATGACACAGACATAAATATTAGTATATATATATACACGTATATATTATGTGTGTATGTTATATTATATCCAATGTACACAGTTTACATATGCAAACAATAAGAAATTCTCTTCTCATAGAAGATCACATGACTGGTATTGAAAGCGGAAGCTGTTCGGTTTCGAATAACGGCCAGCGTTCCAGCAAGGTCTTTGGGCAGGACTGTATTGGGTGGGTTGCGGCTGATGCCGCGAGGGGGCTGCAGCTGGTTTGCAGGTATGTTTGGGTGAATGCACTTCATTGAAAAGAAAAGTGTATTTCATTGAAAGTTCGGGGTGCACGTTCTAGATCATTCCAGCACGTCACAGGGGAAATATGTGGAAACATTTACGTAGAACCACGTGCATATGGGGGAATCCAAAATCAGAACAAGTAATTATCTTTCGGTGCAATCCCAAAAGGGGACCCAGGTAGCTTGGCTCACATGACTAAACAAGTCAGAACAGGATCCCTGCAGATGGTAGAAGATTGATTGCGACAGCGACAGCGATTTCGATACTGCTTGAGATTGGCAAGCAGCTGGCTGGGTTGACCTTGGCGAGAAAGGGGTTCTTTGATGCTCTTTACAAATCTTTACAAATCTTTACAAATTATCTGTATTTTGTTTGATTTGCCTTTTCGTCAGTTTCGTGTAAGCCAGGCTTTAGGATTCGCTGTGGAAGTTGCCAGAGCTCAAAGGAGCTAGCTGGAGCTCAGGAGGAGCCTCGCTCCATGTGCATGGAGCACTCACCGAAGCATAAAACTGCGATCTTCCAAACATATCAAGACATCTCGAAACAAATCGAAGCATTCTAGATTTGAAATTGTCATCAATCTGGAAAATTTCTTGATTTCTTGACGCAGAAAACTGTTTCCACGCACCCAAATGGATGACACCACCTCCAGATAGCCCGCTACTTCAGATGTATCCTTGTTGTATGTATTTCAGTGGGTCTATTCAAGTTATTCCTGCATTTTTGAGCAAGTTTGTGTAGTTGCGCCAATACTTTGCCGGCTTCACTAAGAAACGGATGGGCATCAATAGCTTTACTCTCCAGACCCTTAAAAGTCATAAAAATACATCTAAAATCATATGAACATATTCACGTAAGATGTTTTATTAGGCACGTTGAAGCAGTTCTCTTCCTACACATACGTGTATATTATATACACATTTACATGATACACATACATACCATACTATACCATACCAAACCATACTTGTACGGTACGATACCATAACGTACCGTACCATACCATACGACCTACCATGCCATGCCATCCCATGCCATCACATAACATACCATACATTGCATACCATACATACCATTCCATACATGACATACATACCATACATACCATACAGTACACACATTACATACATTACATGCATTACCTACATTACTTACATTACCTACATTACCTACATGACATGCATGACATACATAACATACATTCCATACATTACAGGCAGTACATACATTACCTACATGACATACATGACAGACATTACACTACATACAGTACATACAAAACCTACATTACTTACATGACATGCATGTCATACATTACAACGTACATGTCATACATTACAACGTACATGTCATACATTACATTCATCACATTTGTTACATACAGTACATACATTGCATACGTGACATTACAAACCAACATACGTACCTACATACCTATCTACCTACCCATGCACCTAACCTACCCACATACCCACATACCTACATACCTACATGCCTTGTTTTGCATTCCTACATTTCTACATTCCTACAATCCTACATAGCGGCGAAGCTACGCACCTACATAACTGCAGAACTACACACATACATACCTACTTGCATACCTTCTTGCATACCTACAAACCTACATACCCCTATATACCTACATACCTATATGCCTACCTACCTACCCACTCACCCACGCACCTACCTACGCACCTACGCACCTATGCACCTACGCGCCCACGCACCTACGCACCTACGCACCTACCCACCTACTACTCACCCACATACCCACATACTTACATTTGCATACATTCCCACATTGCTACTGTACATTCCTACATACCTACATACCTACATACGTAGGTACCTACGTACGGGCGCACGTACGTACGTACGTACGTACCTACGGATGGATAGATAGATTAGATTAGATTAGATTAGATTAGATAGATTAGATTAGATTAGATTAGATTAGATTAGATTAGATAGATAGATAGATAGACGGATGGATAGATGGATGGATAGTTACATAGTTTGATAGTTAGATAGATAGACAGACAGACAGATAGATAGATAGATAGACGATAGATTAACAGACAGATAAACCGATAGATACATAGATAGATAGATTGATAGATAGATAGATAGATAGATAGCCTAAATAGCTGGATAGATAGGCAGGCATTCCATATGTATATGTGTCCACAAATTTGTATACATGTGTATATATATATACATATATATATGCATATTATAGATACTGGTATGGGAAAGATCTCATTGCGCATGATATCCAGTGGAGGTGACATACTTTGACATGACTAGTTCAGAAGACAGTGCTTTTATCCAGGGAAGAACAGGAGATGCAGAGAGTTTCAAGGATCAGAAAATTTCAGAAAGTCAGAGTCCCGGATCCAAATTGCTTCGGCCCCAAGACTTGGCTGGTCCAGGTCTTCCGTTCCTTTCAAACCTGCTGGTACCACTGCCTTTGCAGGGCCCAAGAAACCAAGAAGAACGGGATGAGACGTCGAATTTCCCGGAGCAACAAAAGTTCGGAAAACTTTTGGGCGCATTGTTGAAGATACCTGGCGAAGGAATTCCGGGAGAATCTATATGTGCTTCCGGTCTCCATGTTCAAGGTGAGGGGTGAATCTACCAAAGCACTTTCGCACTTTTCCAATCATTTCTCTGTCGTCTACATACCTATTTTTTTCATCTGTATCTAAAGCGTCATGCTTTCAAATCTCCTTTGACAACTTTAAAAGGCAAGTCAAACTCATCGCAGAAAATCATGGATGTGAGTACTTAGGGTCTTTCAGGATGGGGACATGGGGGGAACATATCAATAGTCAAGGTGTTGTTTTTTCTCCCACTGCGACAGTTTTGTGTTCTGACACGCTTGCTCTGCAGGGGCATCCCCTAAAGGTGCTGAATTCATATTGCAGGAAGTGCATGCGAATGCAGATGAATCGTTATTTGTAAAGGTGCCACAGTGCCGCTGTCCAATTCACTATCGATTTGGTGCGCAAACATGAATCTGTGCAGAATGAACGGCCCAAAGTTCCCCAGTCAAAGACGTATTCTACGGCAATTGGTGTTCGTTTTTTTGATCGCATCAAAACTTGGCTTGGCCCATTGGCTCAAAAGCCAACATGCTTGGACCCCTTGCACAAGGACTTTGCCCACAAGTTCCCTCCTATGCTCAGCCTTTCCTGTTGAGTGTTTACAAAGCTGCTTGGAGGTCAGGCAGTGGTCACACTCCATGACCTATGCTGGTTCGCACACACACACACCTAGTAACACATAGATAGATAGATCCATTGGAGTCCTCTACACTACATCATATGAGGCTAGACTGTCATCATATGTCCACTTTCGTATGCATATACAAGTGTATACATTTTGTGCGTATATGCAATGCACGTAGATTCTTAGATTGTGTACACACTGACGATCTAGGATGTACTGCCGACATCTGCATACTGTATACATATATGCTCCTTTTGTCTCTTGCAACGTCAGACATGACAAGACTTGACACGGCGCGGTGGACCTTTAGCAGTCTCCGTCTCCAAAAGAATGGGCCTCCAAGGTTTTGCACCGTTTATGATGGAAAAAAGATGAGAAAAGTCGGGGAACAGATAGTAAAACCATGTAAAACCATGTAAAACCTGAAGCATGTAAGAGCCTGGTGAAACTGCAAGCGCTGTTCATGTTGCAAGGTTGTTTCAATGATGTTGTATTTGTTATAAGTAGGTCCTGACTTTCACACACGATGATGTTTGAACTTGTGTTGCTCAAGAACTAGACGCACATCAATATGAGATCGCGTGTGGGTCAGGCATGTTGAAGAGAACAAAGATATATCGAAGCTGCATCATGTTGCATCATGTTGTTTCATATTGCGTCATGTGCATCTATGACTGTTTAGTAAGTTTAGTACAGAACTTTCTTGTTTTCTCTCAGCCTTGGAGTACCTGAGAGCAGAGGGCTGAGCCTCGAGAGAGGCAATGTTTAGCGCACGGGGACGCGACGCGCAAATTTGATGAGTAGACACAGAAGATCACGGAAGGATCAGAACAAAACAAAACCTGTACAGTGTATGATCATCTATGAATGATGTTATCATCAGTTATCTTCATTCAAAGATTCCAACATAGATTCCTAAAAAAGATTCCAAACAGTCCTTCAAGTACTTTGTTCAAGTCCTTTAAGTCCTTCCAGAGGCCGTTTTGGGCTCCCAGTGCAGGTAAGCTGCACACTGCCGACACAGTGCCGATGTTGAGCTCGGTCTGCCCGGCCAGCACCTTGCTAATCTTTTGGCCACAAAGGACAGGGCGTAGACCCCAAAAACACATCACACACTGCAGTGACATGCAACTTATGCATAGGATAGACATGGATAGACATGTTATAGTCATATTGTGAATATATTGAGAGCATTCTTTGAATAAACATACTGACCTACACAGAAGCATGTGACAGCATGTGACAAATCAAAGTATGAACAAATCTGTCCGGAAGCGGTCAAAAGTACCGCGCTTTGCAGACCTAAAATGGAACGAAGGCAGCTTTCTGTGAGCCTCGTCTGCAGCCAAGAAAATGCCCCTAACAGCGATGGAGCAAAGTGAGATAGTTTGAAGAGAAGCTAAGTTTCAGTTTTGAAGATGTCTTGATATATGTTCATCGATTTGATCTTGTTTTCGGAATTATTTTCGAAGTTGTTTGGAGTTTGAGAATCTTCCGGAGCTTGGGAGCTTCACCACAGTGAGTGATCTTTTTTCGACGTGGTTTCTCATGTTTCTCTGAGTTTTGCTCAGGAATGCTCCTGCCCTCGAACCAGAGCTCCCAGCACAGGCGCCAAGTTTGGGGTATTTGCCGGGATTTGCCGAACTGCCCAAGTCGCATCAACTCGCATGGCAAAAGCAAAAAAGTGAAGAATTCTGAAGTCGCCAGAAGGAATGAGAAGGAAAGTCATTCCCTCGTAAGAGTGAGTGGACACAGCCACATAGAGCGCAAGACAAACAGATGGAGAGAGTTACACGAAGATGTTTCATGACCGACAAGCTTCCAATGAACTGATGTGAATTGAATGTGCGCCATTGCCTCTAAGCTAAGGTGCTGATGTACAGAGCTCTTGGGCTGGCACTTTGCCTTGTAATGCCCAGCCAAGACGAAGTGAAGAGAGTCAAAATACAGTTCTCCAACTTCTCATACAAGCAGATGGTGGCATCGACATATCTATCTACATAGACTTAGAAAGTATAATTACACATATACATACATAAATCGATCATACATGACATATTTCCATGCATATAAAGAATGCTTTATATATGCACATTCGTGCTTGTATAGACGGATTGGACTGGATTGGACTGGATTAGACTGGATTGGACTGGATTGGACTGGATTGGATTGGATTGACAGATTGACAGATAGATAGTTAGATGGATAGATAAAGATGTAGATAGACATAGTTAGACATAGATGGGCATACATAGAGATAAATAGAAATAGTTGGACTTGTGCGTACTAAAGACGATATAGATTACCACATGAGAAAATGCCTTCAGACAGCCTCATTGCACATCACTCTTGAACAGGGGGATCCGCCAACACTACTTTGTTTTGGGTTGGCTATCTGTGACACTGCGGGAAAGCATGTGCAAACGCCTTCACTAGTTTAGTTACATACATGTCTGGTCTTGCATGCATACATGTTCAGGTTCATAAACCTCACGTGCTCTGAGTGTTGGACTTGAACCTGCATTCAAGCACCAGTAAATCAAACAAGTTGAGCAAGTGGGCAAAGAGCAGGGCGATAGCATGGATGCACATCACACACACACACCAAGGTGGAAAGCACGAGATTCCCCATGTCTTCTTGATGAGGTCTTGGATGGTTTGCGCGATTGCAATCGCAATTTTGCAGTCACATGGAGCCAGCTTGCAGCAAGGCAACTGCAAGTGGTTTCTTGTGGATCATGAGCTGCAACCATTTCGTCTGCAACTATCTTGTTCTTCAATCGCGCGGGGCAGGGCTGTTTTTGCTGCAATTTCATGATGCGCCCCGCTGTTTCTCAATCTACCGCTGTTTTTAAAATTGGTTGGCGCTCTCTTAATTGACATTCAGCTGATTCGCACATGTCGCAGGGTCTTCAGACCGAATTCGTACGCAGCAAGACTTGTGCAATCTGCCAAAAAAAGTGAAGTGCATTCTGCATCGCCAATGTACCCTGGTTGCATCCACTTGCATTCTGCTTGGGCAAGCGATGCGGGCTACTGCAGAGGACACAGTCCTGCACACCAAAAGTTGCATATTGGATATTGAGGCCTGATTCTCACCTGATTTAAATTGATTTAAGATATTTTAAGATGGTTGAAATTGGTTGAAGGATGAAGCAATTCCAACGAAGACCCGCCATGTCCCCTGTTTGACTCCTGTGACTCTGTCAGACAGCCCACATAATCAGGAGATGTCAGGAGTTTTGATTGGAAGGATAGTCGGAACCATGTGTCTTCGTCGGCTGACAAGGTCTCATGAGATTCTGTCATTTGATTGCTATAGCTGCTATAGGGTATTGACTCAGTATTGACATGTATTGGCACCCGTATAGGCTGATAGTGGACATTAGTGGACCATGATCGGTTCTTGTCGCTGACTGTTTGGAGAAGTGCCAAGATCTGACCCAGATAAGCCCGGATGCGAAGAGACATGGATCGGGGCTAATGAGCCCCAAAACACTCGAAACTGAGATCAGACCGATGCCAGATGCCACCCATTTGGGCTTGGCCTGCGGCGCCAGTCGAGCTAAAATATGCAAACGTCCCGCGCATGCCCCGAATTGTGTGAGTGTCGCCTGTTTGTTCTGCATCATGTTGCCCGAAGTAATCCAAGCAGAGAAATGAGGAGCTACTCTTGGAAGCCTTGGTATCATATGGAAGTACCTCCGGGGAAGCAGGGACTTGGGATGTTTGGGCTGTCAACAAGTGCAGTTTCTTTTAGATCGTGACATGTTCAGGTCAGAGCCGTAACCACTGGATCCAGGAAGCATGTATGAAGACTCAATGAAGACAGAGATAGAGCATGTTGGAGCAGCACCGCTGCCAGCTGCATTCAGCAACCTCGACTTGTGATCATAAGGTTTCCCACTCAGTTCGGAACATTGTTGTATTGTTTGTCACCTCTTTTTCCTTTCAACCAGAAATGCATCGGAAATTCCTATTACAAAACAAATGGTTTGTTTTCGGGAATTTGTTTCATATTGTTCGGTTGGAAGCAACAATGAAGCGCAACTAAGCCTTCAACTAAGCCTTCCGGGATCCCCTCCCGGCAGCCTTCATCCGCACTGTGCTGGGCAGCATGTCAAGGTGTGGCATGCCGATGCAGTCAGAAGTTTGTTCGCAGGCACACTGTTGCCCGCGCCTGTGTCGCCTGCATCGTGCGTCAAGGTCAAAGCCCAACATCTTGGTGACGGGCACTCCAGGTGTCGGAAAGACCACCTTCTGCGAGGCAGACAAGAGATGAAAGCAATTGAATGTAGAAACAAATTAAAACATTCAAAGCTGACATACGTTTCCCATTTAAGGATAAGGTATGATAAGATAATAGTATTGAGTATTGAATAATATTAAATAATGTAATATATATATTATAACATGATGTAATATAATATAATATAACGTAATGTAATGTAATATAATATTATTAAATATAATATAATTTGATTTAATATAATATAATATAATTTAATATAATATAATTTAATTTAATATAATTTAATTTAATATAATTTA
>Ga0126342_10017116_pt1 | contig 12562 bp, 13 predicted proteins | sample Cyp1metagenome_FD_92528 | JGI IMG/M metagenome (GOLD analysis project Ga0126342, IMG submission 92528) | Coral microbial communities from Lord Howe Island, Old Settlement Bay, Australia - Cyphastrea 1 metagenome | ecosystem: Host-associated > Invertebrates > Cnidaria > Coral ...
ATACCATACATACCATACATACCATACATACCATACATACCATACATACCATACATACCATACATACCATACATACCATACATACCATACATACCATACATACATACATACATACATACATATGTCAGTCTGTCTGCCTGTCTGTCTGTCTGTCTGCCTGGCTGTCTGTCTGTCTGTCTGTCGGTCTGTCTATCTGTCTGTCTGTCTGTCTGTATGTATGTATGTATGTATATGTGTGTGTATATGTGTGTGTGTAAGTTTCTATCTATGTATGTATGTATGTATGTACGTATGTATGCATGCATGCATGCATGCATGCATGTATGTATTTCAGGCGGCATACATTTTTCTGGTTGGCATGACCTCAATGCAGCCAGGTTTCGCTAGAATCTCCTCAGAAAGCGCGTCAGATTATGTGCCCGACGCGCTCATCTCCACTCAGCTAGGAGGGATGCAACTTCACCGTGGCCCACGCTCAAGGCGAGCTGCAAAGGCGTCTCGTCAAATGGTTTGCTGGTCTTGCGTTTGTCACAACCAGCTTCCAACAACAAGCGAACAACTTTCAAGTGGCCACCGTAGGCTGCCCAGTGTAGAGGCGTCATGCCGTGTTCGTCTGCTGTGGGTTTCTCTATCTCAGCACCAGCATCAAGCAAAAGCCGCGCAACTTCCAAGCGACCAAATTCAGCTGCAATGTGCAGAGGCGTGCGACCGTCATCCTTCACCTGGTCCTTCGCAGCCCCACTGTCCAGCAGCACACGGACCACCTCACTGCGACCTTTGTTGGCTGCCAAGTGCAAGGGTGTGGCTCCATATCTTTCTGTTGCATCTTTCTCAGCACCGCTTTCCAGCAGGACCCGAACCATTTCTGGATGTCCATTTGAAGCTGCAAGGTGCAAAGGTGCTTTGCCTTTTGCTTTTGCTCCTCTCTCTGCACCTGCTTCTAGTAGCAACCGTGCACAGTCCAAGTTGCCATTTTCCGCTGCACAGTGCAACGCTGTCCTGCCATCAGACCTCATTTTGGCATTAGGATTTCTTGGTTGACACAACAGCTTTTCAACTTCCTCAGCATTGTTGTCGCTGCACGCTACAGCAAGTTTTTCGTCTTGCTCAGCATCTGGTGGCAAATACTCCAAGAGAAGGAGCTGCAAATCATGAGACAAAGAGATACTATTGCCAGTTATCTCTTCACCTCCTGCCGAAAGTAATCTCTGCCGGAATCTTGGTAATCCAGTCTGCGCCTCCAAGCATTTCTTCAGCACCTTCACTGGCTGACCTTCAAACTCTTGTGCATTAACAACAGCAACTGGTTCGCCTGATACGGCCGACAGCACTTCTATCATGTGGAACCGCCTGTCTCGTGTATATCATGTAACTTTTGAGCCTGCTAATGACACCAGCAGCAAGAAATTCTGGACCCAAACGCTTTGCTCAGACTTCTTTCAATGCTTCAATGCTTCTGAAGGCTTGTCAGCTACGTTAACAACACTTTCTTCAAAGGCCCTCTGCATCACGCATTTACTGCGCATTATTTCATCATTTTTTTTGCAAAGACATTTGCGCTCTTTCCAATAACGAAGCAAGTCCAGGAAGCCTCGAACAGTGAAGCCCGCAACTGCTTTCGAAGTCCGGGCACTTCACAACACCTGGGTTCTGAGAAAAGAACACGTATTGAACACGTATTTGCATCATTTGTATTACTTGCGTTCAGTTCCATCTTTCGCATCTTCAAGCTCCAGGACAGCGCTTCGGTGCGCCGCTTCAGTTCTGGAAACCAGAACTCCGGCGGCACCGTGAGAAAATTGCGATCATAAGCTTTGGCCTCCCTGAATTCAAAATAATCTAATCTCTCAAGATATATCAAGATCTAGTTCATGTGAAGTTCTGGTTTTGCAACATCACTTTAATCCAAAGATTTCTGGGCGGCCATGTAGTCACAGCTCATTCGTCCTGACAATCGGAGTAAGTTGGCACTATGGCGAAAGGGACCAAATGATGGGATGCTTCGGGACAAGTAATCACGCATATAGTTTGAGCATCTGATCCTTTTGTTTACCTTTGTTTACAACTTGTGTTTCCTAGTTGCCAGGATAAATCCAGACAGATTCTCACCCTTACAAACGGCCAGCCTGTCATAGAGAAACTTGTTTGGTCCTATCCCAACCGTGAAATCAGTGCTCCGCTGTTCAAAGATTCAGGTTCAAATGGAAGCAAGCACAAGGCTGTTCATTTGTTCATCATTTTGTCATATTTTGTCTCTGTTTCCCGTCAAGACCCTTGCTTTTTGGTCAATGAGAAGTATCAGTTGGAAACGCTGACAACTGCCTTAGAGTTTAGGGTTTAAAAACCACGGCCCCTCAACTTTCCAGCGAGCCGTATTTGAGAGGATTGTGCCCTGGAAGGTGGGTGTAGCCGTCTGCACCTCAGGGAAGCGTAAATCCTCGAAAACTTACTTTGCAACATCATCCAACGTCATCCAACATAACTCACATGCTACAAAAAATGACAGAAGAATACAGAAGAAATCTAAGTATTATTCTGATTGAAATGAGAAGTGTCTCCACCACCTTTGGCAAACTGTGGTATTGAAGAGTCTAAGAGAAACCAGCCGTTTGCTGAACTTGGTTGCAGTACCCAAGTTGGCCCTCCAGCTGTCACAATGCCCAAGCCTCTGCAACGACAATGGCAATATCATCCAGCCTTGAGTTTTCATCAGATTGGAAACAACTGGAAACTGTGAAACGAAAGCGCGCAAGATGGATATCAACTTTAGCACGAACTCCAAGCATCATATCAATCATGTCTCTAAAATTCTCTGAATGTGGGAGAAGAATGGAGAAGATTCAAGCAACATCAAGCAGCAAAAATGATACTCCAAATGGGACTCCAAATGGGACTCCAATGACCTTTCATGAATTCTTCAACATATCTCGCAGCTCAGTGGCTTTCCACCCGGGCCGAACTCTGCAGGGGCTCGTGCCTCAGCTGACTTCAGGTTTCACACCGTTTCCCCCATGTTTCCCACCACGTGAAAAACATTGAAAAACTTTGGCGGATAGAGGGAGCCCGATGAACCGTGGTGACATGTTGTCATCATGCCATTGACAGTGCACCAACTGGCCGTTGTCTCGATCCCACTACTAGTTACTAGAACATTTGCATCAAGTTCCAATCCAAACTTCAAGACGCTGCATCTAATGAATCAAAACATCTCAAAGCATTTTAAAAGCAACTTCCAAAACATTAACCTTTCAACCTTAAGATGATTCTATCCTACAAGATGTACAAGAAACATGATTGAGATCCATCTCTGAAACACCACGGAGTTCGGAGGGATTGAGCATCTCACTGCATCAGCGGCACGTTGAAGAAGCCTCACATGATTCAGGAGGGGTTTGATGTTCATCCATCTGATTTGCTTCGAGTTTTGCAAATTCATGCAACGAGTTTGAGATAAACATCCGTAAGGCAAACACCTGCCAGTTCCAACTTTGTTCGGACTTTGTTACGACTTTGCCATGTTCCATATTACAAAATGCAGGTCTCTTTTGAGGCAGCCCACGTATCTGCGAGGGCTTGCGCCGACCGGTCTCGACCTGGTCGGGAGAATCGCAATGTAAAACGACCATCATAGCTTCAAAATGCTTCAAAATGCTTCAAATGACTGGTCAGTCCATTGAAATTCCAGGGCCACTAATTGCTTGACCACGACCACCTTTGATTGATAGATCTTGATAGATATTGATAGTGGACTCATTCATGGATGTTTGGTGGATAAGCATGTGTTAGCATGATTCGGCAGATTTTCCACCCTCTCATTCGACCAACATCAATTGAGATGATTGAGATGTGTGGCTTTTCGAACGAAGTAGCTGAAGTCCATAAACTGAACATAACTGAACATAAACAGCACTGCGTGCACTGCGTGCGTTGTGGAAAGATGTGGAAAGTGCCGGACCCTTGTGATGTGCCAGGGCCATGGATTTCAGCTCCAGGTCCTCTCAGACACAAGGGCCATGGGTTTGTGATGGTTTGTGTGTCGATTTTGGGGAAAGCTGGGAAAGAGCTGGGAAAGTTCTAAAATCAGTGATTAGAATGAGTAGAATGATTAGATGCTTAATGTTTCCCATCATGATACATCATGTCCATTCATTTTTCCCACCAAAGAGGCCCATCCCGCATATTTTGCACAAAGGTGACAAAGCCATGATGGTACAGTGGAACGCTCATATGGCACATTCGCAAACTCATAGCGGTAGCCAAATGGATACCCTCTGGTAATCAAAAGAACCAAAAGTGGCAATGACAAATTGCGGTGGCCATTTTGGATCGTAACGTGATCTCCCGTTGTGGCGCAGTCCCAATTTGGTCGCAAATTGGGCTGGCGTGGCACGGTGGCGATTTTGGATGGTAACGCGGTCTCTCGTTGGCGCGGTTCGAATTTTGGGCGCAAAGTGGGCTGGCGTTGTGGCGTGGTGGCGATTTTGTCTGGTAACGTCATTTCTTGCTGTTCCCAAGATGAATGTCATGGCGAGGTTGGCCATGAGGTCGCTACAGATTGTCCGAATAGAAATGGATAGAAATGGTGTTCGTCCATGTTTGATCATATTGAAATGTTTTTGGCATTTCTTGTGTGCCGCTGTCCATCGTTATCCATCGTTATCCACTGGTTTCACTTTTCCAACAATTCACAGACTACTGCATCGAATTGTATCCAACACAGCATTACTGTGGGTATCCGATGCATGAAAATCCATGACACAAATTGACACAACCAAAATCATCCAAAATCTCAAACATGCAATGCATGTGCAATGCAGTGACACAAAGATGTGACAACGGACAACTCTGGGAGACCTCTGCCATCGAAATAGGACCATCATAGGACCTAATTAGGGCCTATTTTTTATCTACAGTAATTCACTCTATCATACTCTATCATACTCTATCTATCTATCTATCTATATTCAACTTTTATCAACTTTTATCTATTCACTCAGAACTCCACGACCCGTGGATGAAAGCACCCCAGATCGCCCCAGGACGGGACGGCGGGCACGGCTGTCCCCAATGTTGTCAAAGAGGCCGTCAGTGCCCGCAATTAGCAAATCGCCCTTCCGCAGCTTCAACCTGCGAGGCGCAGAAGAGGCCACTAACATTGAACGTAAAAACGTTTAGAAAAAATCACAGAAATTCTCACAGAAACCCTTCCAACTCCACTTGAAGAACTGCAATAGGGTTGAGAAGCAAGTCGGCCAGAAACCAAAACGAGACCCATCGATACTATTACTGTACCTGGTGATGTTCACCATGAAGTAATCAAAAGTAATCAAATGTACTTAAAGTATCATCAAATCTTGGCATGTGGGCAACAACTAAATATCTAAAATGCAGAGGTGAAGGCACCAGCTTTTGCTCGCCACGCGCTGTGGTTTAACGTTGGCGATGCCATGCATCGTCAATTGTGCCGTGCCAAACACAACCCAAATGAATAGCACCAACCTAGTCGTTGAAACGGGACGCACGTTCATCTGGATTCCTGAATCCAATCCTCAAGTTACCTTTCTGCATGAAACTATTGAAGAACTGGAACCAGTGCAAACCATTGAAGCGGCTGGTGCTTGGTTTGTGGCAGTGACCAGCTACTCCAAGGAGACCAGCTTTGGAGATTCACAAGCTGTATCCCCTTGAGACGAGAGAATCGGCCTTCAAAGCGATAGGATTTGAAAGGATTTGGTTATTTTTGCCATGGCACTTCATGAAAGTTCAACCTCTCAATGGCCAACCCCTCAGAAACAGAGATTGCTGTTGGCATCGCCGCAACCGCAAGGTTTTCGTAGTCGCGACGCCGGCACCTTACCAGCACCTCGTCTCAGTGGCCTTGGCTCCACAGTTCATCTTCCTGCCTCGGTCACTACAATCTTTCTGTAGCACGTAGCACCGTAGCATGCCCATGCTTAGCATGCTATAGCTATCTATAGCTCATTTCAGAAGGAGAACATAAGCCAACCATGCTATACCATGGCCATCCATGGCCTATGGCCCGAGTTTTGAGAAAGCAACAAAATGCACGAGGCTTGCATGTTTCTCTAAGATCCTCTATTTGTGCACCGACCCGAAGGCTGATCTATGACAGGTGTTTGTAAAGCAACGACCGGCAGAATCCCAATCGCGGCATCCAGCCTGGTAGATGCTCCGCAAACGGCTGATTGCAGAAGAATAAACATGAACAAATGAACAAATGAAAACATACGAAAACATATGCTTGATTCATCAATTCATCAAACACCAGCGACGCTTGCAAGTCTTCCCTGTTTTTCCGGCCTCTAACGTTTCACCATCCTTGGAAGGATCCAACTAGGCTTCGAATAACAATCGGCTTTGAGGTGATTGAGGTGCAAAAACATGAGATGATTCTAACAATTCTAAACCATTCTAAACCACTGAAGTGGCAATGATGTGTTGGCCCACATTTGATATTACTATATCATTGGATATTATATATGATATTCTGGTATTGTTTGATTCACACCTGTGAGCTGACCTGTTTCCTTGCAAGCTTGGCTCTTACCATTCCCCCTGTCTCACATGAAGGCCGAACAGGCCGAACAGGCCGAACAGGCCGAACGAAAGCGAACAAGCTGAACTTCTGTTTCAAGCTTTTTCATTGTTTCGCTATTGGAAAAGCTATTCGGATGCTTCCCATCTCCCTAGGCCCACGCTGCTTGGACAGTGAAGTGGAGGGGCAACTTGTTTGCCATCACCTCCATATAAGGTGATACAAGGTGATACAAGGCGATACAAGCTGATACAAGGTGGATGGCGGTATATGGTAGTGAAGTGATATCATAGTGCACATCCCAAAACACCACAGGTTGTAGATTCCTGGCACTGCATGGCACAGCATGGCAAAGCAATTGGATCTTGGGCAATGGATGGCTCATCAAGTTCCACCTGAGCATCCTCCAGGATCACAAAGGTCCGGAGGCCACCTCAAATGATCGACTGAACACTCAACTGCTGTAAATTACAATAAATTACAACTTGAAAATCTTGAAACTAATTGTGTAACTAACAAACATCGAAGAAGACTATGCGAGGCTACGTTGACAACGTCGACATCATTTCTTTGGTGTAGATTGTACATCTTGTGAAATCAACATTTGCAAAGACATTCGATTCTATATTATAGAAATAAAATGAAATCGACACATATAACAACAACATAGTAAAACTATGTAAAACTCTTGGCCTGCCTTCCGGGAATAACTGTGGCCTAGGCAGCACAAATGATACGAGATGATCACCGGTCTCACAAGGTGCAGTCAAATCGTGGAGGCAAAGGTCTCACAAGGTGCTTCAGACCTTCAGACCTTCCTAGCATCTTCCTAGCCCTGTCAAGTTTGATGTGACAAATATTACAGCAATTTACAGCATCCATTGTCAGGACTTCTTCACATGAAATGGATTCATTTTTTTGACTCACAGGAACCATCAGTCATTATGGCATCTGCCTTTCCTTTCTCCGCTTGAAAAGAGGGGTTGTCTAGTTCTCTGACTGATTGAGTTCCCAACGAGAAGTACATGCCGCGCACCGTGGCATTTTCAGCAGTCAAGGCGTTCGCCAATGACTTGCCGTAGGGATAGTAATCCGTCATCGTAGGCCTCAATTTTCAGGGGGCCATTAGAAACCCACAATCTCGAATTCTAGAGGCGAGAGCTGGACCCTACGTTTCTTTGGCACATATGTTTCGAGATGTTTCCAGCGCTTTAATATGTCTCGAACAACACAGGTAGCTAATAACCAACAGCCTTCAGAATGATCAAAACTGTCTTCTTCCTATTTTGTCAACATCCTAAAATCTGTGATGCGAAGAGATCCTACGGGTCAAACCACTTGCCCTCGCAGCATCTGCCATGTTGATCTGGCCTTATCCTGGTCCAGGCAACCAGGACGTTCCTGTGATCCAATTGATTGAGCACCTGCTGAAGCACCTAGCGGCTCTAGCGACATAAGGGACCAAAAATATCCTCCAACCGCTCCAACATTCCTCACACCTTTCCCAACAGTTCCAACCAGCTGACAACCCTAATTTGGTCTCACAAAACTGGCAGACTCTTGAAATCTCTTGAACGTGAGGCATGTCTCTGCAAACTCGCTCAAACCCAAACCTCGCCTCTACCTGGTCTGTATCAATCTCAGGTAAGGAGCCATCGAAAATGCAACAAAAATCGGTGATGATCTTGCGCCTGCCAACTCGAAAGCAAGCTTTGATGAGTCACAATTGAGTCAAAGCTGAAGCTCAGTTTTGAATCCTAAACTTTGAGGCCTTAGGCCGTCATTCACTTCACGATTCCTATAACTTGAGTCTGCTTCCATCATCTTCCATCTGCTTCGTGGGAGAACGTTGCAAAAGTGTTACAAATCCAAAGGATTCCAAAGGACGCCTGGACTTCACTGGAGGCCTGCGCGGTGGACCAACGAAATCTATCGAAATGTCATCTGTCACAATAGGTCAGAACTAGGTAACTAGGTCAGACCGTTCATGTAAGTGGAGACATGTGGAGACGCGATTTGACAAGGATCCATGTGAAACTTGTTTCAGTGATTTTCACTGCGTATGTGTCTGTTCACAGGGGATTCCTGCCCTGTTGGTAAAATTTGAGGCTATGACGCATGATGGGATGGGTGAGGATGTAAAAACGAAGCATCTGCTGGAATGTTGCATCCGGAGTCACGAGTCCAAACCTTCCCTATCCGCCATGAAATGAATCCTGTCAGCGAATTTGGTCCAGCATCCTGTGAACTCCAATCCTCTTTGTAATCTTCACCCAAGTCCCAGGAATCGTCTGTATTGTGGAATTCAATGCAAGTCCCAGGGTTGGATATACACTTGCAAGGCAACTTGCACAGGAAATCATCCGTTTCTACCAACAAGCACAACAATTTATACAAATTTCCCAACAAAACCGACCCCTCATCTGACCTCTCTGCCCGCATCGCTTCGACACCTGGCAATTCTGAGGTTCTCGATAGCTAATCCATGTTTGATTTCATTGATTTTCATTGTATATTGATGCACACACACACAATGGGTATGCTTGAAATCACTTCAATGTCATTGTCCGATCCATCTAATGCCAAATTCATGTAAATCCATGTAAAAACCCATATATATATATATAATTCAAAATCATTTGCCATGTAATAAGATGTAATAAGATGTAGATCCATGTACTGCTATCGGTTTAGGGAGTCACTGGGCACCTGTTTTCGGCATCGACGGCACCGGCATGGCAGTGGGGATGCCTTGAGATGCACTAGTCGTAGTCGAGGAGCCTGGGAACGAAGTCATCAGCCAAGAAATGGTTCGATGTTCAAAGCATGGCGGATTCACCAGCCAAGTTGTCTTGTAGGATTTTCCCACTGTTTACCTACCAGTACTGTTCACCTACGAGTACTGTTCACTCGTCAATTGTGGCATCTTTTTCAAAGGACCTGTTTCATCCTGTTTAAGTGTTTATGAAGTTTATGTTGATTCAAGATTGATTCAATATTATTCAACATGAACCATAACTGATGACATCAGCCAGTGCCGGAATGCCGGGTGCCTAAAGCTCGCGGTTTAGCGCTTGCAGCGGAGAGCTCACCCTCACCTGGACATCACAAAAATGGCGGCACTCTTAACTGAGCTGGAAGTTAAGTTCCTGGTATCACACATCAAACCTTTCTGGAAGTTAACTGCGGTGTAGAAGTGTAGAACCGCCTCCAATTGGTGGGCTGATCTTGGTTGATTATGGTTGATTCATGTTGATTCGCTGTTGGGATTGGTTCAATACAACTTGAATATACAACTTGAATATACTTGAATGGTTGTTGCCGCTGCCAGCGGGCGGATTTCAATCTTACAATGCCCGAGATGCCATGAGATACCCATCGTCCCATCGTGTTCCCATCTGTCACCAAGCAGTTGGTCCATGTCGGTGATGGTTCGTGCGGTGATGCGTATGAGCATCCATATATGCATCCATATATGCCATATATGCATAGATTAGGGTCCCGAGCCCAAGGAATTGCCGACGCCGTTCAAGGTTGGAGTGAAGCCCATTTCTTGGATCGGCAATGTACCTGGCTCCGTGCAGTTTCTGAAGCTGATCCGGTGCTTTCTTCGGTGCAGCGTACGAGGTCTGGCCACTGAGATGTCATTCACTAGTCCCCTTATGTCCCTTTCTCAGCCAAGATTAGTCAAGATATGTCAAGATTATTCAAGTCCGACACACCTTGATTCTGATTCCAGGTAGCTTCTTCCAAACCTGGACGCTGGGTTGAGCCGATTTACTACTGTTCGGGGATGCCAATGAAGAACATGAATGAAAATGAATGAACATGATAGACTCAATGATAGACTCAATAATGATAGACTCAATGATAGACCATGTTTCTAAGCCCAAGCTTCTAGGGATCATTCCTTGTTTGGATCACTCGGTTCAACTGCTTACAAACAGCTGCAGCGATGCAATCGAATGTAAGGCGCAAACAAATAGTATGTGTCCGTGAAGCAGCTTGACCTGGCGCCCACAGCCAGATGGGATTTAAAGATATCTGCATGAAGATATCTGAAAACTCCTGAAAATACTGTGAAGATTCTGTGAAGATCAAACCATGGTGCAAACATCAGCCAAGGCCCTGGCTCCAAAGTGCAGGCATGTCCCAACTGGCACCTCGATATCCGTCGGCTGGTGATCGCGGGTTCGATATGAGTCGATATGTGAATTTTGGACATGTTTGAAATTGAATGGTGTTGACCTGAAATGCTGCATATTATGACGCATATGCCTTCTCTTGTTGCACCTTTTTGAACCTTAAACAAATCTGTCCTACGATGACCTACCACAAAATAAACATGTTATAACATGTTGGCAGCAAAGTGTAGGCGAGCTATTCATTCACTTTCTGGGTGGCTAGGACCTGAATCAAGTGTCAACATGTGTCAAATCCGAATCCCCTGTCTCAGCAAGATACGCACAACATCTACAACTTGGCAACAATCCATGATAGAATACCAGTAGTGCCGCACAAGGAGGTGGCGGAAGTTTCAAAAATAGGAAACCTATAGGAAAGGTTGGTTGTTGTGAATCACGGATGGCAGAGCGAAGCCACTGCTGGATCGAAAGGTAATTGATGTCTCCTCTCTTTCTCTCTCTTTCTCTGACTATCTACCTACCTACCTCTCGATCTACCTATGTATCTATCGATCTATCTATCTATCTATCTACCTCTGTATCTATTTATCTATCTATCTATCCATCCATCCATCCATCTATCCATCTATCCATCTATCCATCTATCTATCTATCCATCCATCTATCCATCTATCTACCTATCTGTCTGTCTGTCTATCTATCTATCTATCTGTCTATCTGTCTACCTGTCTATCTGTGGTGCAGCGTCATTCAATTTAATGTAGTGTAGTGTAGTGGAATGTAGTGTAATGTAGTGTAGTGTAATGTAGTGTAGTGTAATTTAGTGTAGCGAAGTGTAGTGGAGTGTAGTTGTAGTTGTAGTTGTAGTGTAGTTGAGTGTAGTGTAGTGTAATGTAGTGAAGTGTAGTGGAAGGTAGTGTAGCGTAGTGTAGTGTAATGTAGTGTAGTGTAGTGTAGTGCAGTGTAGTGGAGTGTAGTGGAGTGTAGTGGAGTGTAGTTGTGTAGTTGTAGTGTAGTGGAAGGTAGTGTAGTGTGAGTAATGTAGTGAAGTGTAGTGGACGGTAGTGTAGTGTGGTGTAGTGTAATGTAGTGGAGTGTAGTGGAGTGTAGTGTAGTGTAATGTAGTATAGTGTAGTGGAGTGTAGTGTAGTGTAATGTAGTGTAGTGGCAGGTAGTGTAGTGTAGTGTAATGTAGTATAGTGTAGTGTAACGTAGTGTAGTGTAGTGTAATGTAGTGTAGTGGAAGGTAGTGTAGTGTAGAGTAATGTAGTGTAGTGGAGTGTAGTGTAGTGTAGTGTAATGATAGTGTAATGTAGTGTAGTGTAATTGAATGTAATTGAGTCTAATTGCGTGTAGTGTAGTGGAGTGTAGTGGGTGTAGTGGAGTGTAATGTAGTGAAATGTAGTGAAGGTGTAGTTGTAGTTGTAGTGTAGTGTAATGTATTGGAGTGTAGTAGTGTAGTGTAGTGGTGGTTGTAGTTGAAAATGCCACAAAACCCTCACGTTTTGGACACTTTTGACAAGGTGCACAAAATCCCTTGCGCCTGCCACGCCAAACGACATCTGAACCTCCAAAAATGGTCCGTGCATGGTGTGTTTTGTACATCTTGACTTCGAAATGTGCTTCGCGCCACAACGGCGTGCACTTTTCCAACATCTCAACTTCCAAAAGTGGTCCGACAATGGTGTGTTTTGTACATTTTGACTTGGAAATGTGCTTCGCGCCACAACGGCGTGCGCTTTTTCAACATCTCAACTTCCAAAAGTGGTCCGAACGTGGTGTGTTTTGTACATTTTGACTTGGAAATGTGCTTCGCGCCACAACGGCGTGCAATTTTTCATCTCTCCTCTGGCCAGCTGGC
>Ga0126342_10017117_pt1 | contig 12562 bp, 8 predicted proteins | sample Cyp1metagenome_FD_92528 | JGI IMG/M metagenome (GOLD analysis project Ga0126342, IMG submission 92528) | Coral microbial communities from Lord Howe Island, Old Settlement Bay, Australia - Cyphastrea 1 metagenome | ecosystem: Host-associated > Invertebrates > Cnidaria > Coral ...
ATAATATATAATTTAGTTTAATATAATATAATATAATAATAATTTAATTTAATGTAATATAATATATTGGCATATATATGTATATACAGTATGTATATATATATATATATGTATTTATATATATATAGATATATATATATATATATATTTATATATATATATATACATATGTAGCATTATAGGTGTATATGTAAAACTCCCATGCCCATCTGGCCCATCATTGCATTGCAACGTTTGAGCAAAAGGTTGGTGCAAGACATTGCTGGCCGGCAGCGGACTCTGATCCAGCGTTTGGCCAAGGGCATCCTCCTGTTGAGTCAAGGTGCTGGGGGCTGCCCTTGTTGGTGCCCCAGTTGGTTGGCTATGGCTACAGTATCAATAGAAAGATATATCGATGCACCCGAACGTGTGTATCCAATGGAGTCCAATGTGTTTGATGTCGTGTCTCTTACCTCTAGTAGTTCCCCCTGTCCCCAGTCCCCCGTCCCCTGTACCCTAAAGGTGTGTATCCAATGGAGTCCAATGTGTTTGATGTCGTGTCTCTTACCTGTAGTAGTTCCCACTGTCCCCTGTCCCCGGTCCCCTGTCCCCCCCTAAAGTTTAACCCTAAAGGTGTGTATCCAGTGGAGTTAACCCTAAAGGTTGAACTACACATCCCTGAATGTCGTCCTAAGTGATCCAAAAAGTCGTCCTAAGTGATCCTTTGACCGCCCTTGTTGTCCTTGTTGGTGCCCCAGTTGGTTGGCTCGGTTGCCCAGTTACAACTGGACTAATCCTACAAAAATCCTACCTATGACTGGGGCTAAAACCCCCTCACCAAGTGGGATCTGGCTGGACCGCGGTAAATGACGGCCTAAACAAATCAACGTCTAGGTTGTTGGAAGCCCTTTCTACAAGGACAAAACGGTGATCAACCATCAATTGTTCATCTGTATGCCCTATTTTCGGACAAACTCGCACAGTATCATATGAAAATAGCCTGCCAATGAACATTGCGTGTTCTGTTTTTGGGCATGCAGGGCTGCAGGGCTAGTCATAACAATTGCCTAGATTGGCTGAAGGTTGCCATTTAAGTTCTAATGGGCAATGCTTGCTGTATTGTTTTGGTCGCTTCTGCTCCCATGGTTTTTCCACGTTCACGATGGACGGGTGAACATGGTGAACACATGGGCATTGATATGCACACCAGCCAAGCTGAAAAAAACACGACGTACTTGGCGATGCTCAGTACCAAACATCATCGGGCAATCGTACCTCCAATTTTCACTCCATACGCCATGTCATATCCATTTGCAGGTGGCGTCAATGCAGAACGAAAACAGGGAGCTCTATGAAAACACCAACAGTACAGTACAGTGTATGTCAGTTGGATCGGGCTCAAAAATGCAACAGACCCACAGAGCATACCCCCTGCCACTTGAAGTTAGTCTCTGAAACGATTTCTTTCATTTGGGGTGTTCAGGGGAGTGTGTTCAGGGGAGTATGCTCCAGAGGTATATTCAAACCATCCTAGCTCCAAGCTATTCAAACTCCTGAATCCACACGATGCCCCCACTGGTTGTTCTGAGGAAGTTGTTCAGTTCTGCGCAATTCAAAATGTCCATTTCCACCAGTTCGAGACCCGCATTTTAAGTTGAAGAGAGCTCCAAGTTTTGTCGGTTTTGGAAGTGATTGATTGGTGGGTGGGCACTTGGATTCCCACACCAGGCGTAGCCATGTCTTTCAACATGGAAGCGTACAGAGACACCAAGAGCCTTTTCGAAGCATCACACGAAGGGATAATTCAAGGCGTTCCCTTTGCAGGCACGGTCTCGGTTGAAGATGTGGATGATCTGATAGTTGGTGGGCAGTCAGACCCCCAAAGTCTGGTCAACGCATATCAATTCTAAAGATCCAAGTGGCTGGTGGTTGGTCTTAAAATGTCACTCCATGTGGCCGAGTAAGATTTAATTATGTAAAATGATTCGGTTTATTTATTCAACTTGTTGGTGGTTTGGAACATTTTTTATTTTCCCCAATAGTTGGGATAATGATCCAATCTGACTAATATTTTTCAGGGGGGTTGAAACCACCAACCAGTTCAAGCTTTCATGAGGCCAAATGTTACATATGTAACTCATAGATGAACCGATACCGTACCGTCTTTCGCCCTGCTGGATGGGTCGGTTTCCTCAGGAAATCTGAACTTTCAACCACCCCAACATTGACCCACAAGATATATCAACAGCATATGATGTTAGTTTTTGTATGTTTTTGTTGATGGAACATGTGTGTGTGAATGAAAACTCATATTGAAAGGCAATTTCAACACACTTGCTCAGACTTTTCTTCGAATTAGATATTGGAGTGCGTCTTGCATACGAAACGAACAATTGGATTAGATCTGCAAATGAAGTAGAAATTCAGCAAAAATGCAGGTACGTCCAGATGATCAGCCTAGATGTCCTAAGGACACCATAGAGAGCTTCCTTGGGCACAGCTCTATGGGCCTTCTGTGCCCCCGTGCATTACCAAAAAGGAAAAATATGGAAAAATAAGTTTTACGTTTCTTCAGGATCACACACAGATATATATATATATATATATTTGGTGGACATCCTTATCACCCCGCAAACCATCCCTACCAGAAATGGGTCGTATAAACCTTCCGGTTGGCATTGGGCGTTGCTGACACTGCCAGGCCTACCCGTTTTGCGCGACCTCTGCACGTTGCACCAGATGCGGGAGGTGTGGAGCCCAGTTGAAGGTTGGTGAAAGTTGGGAAACAACTATCAGGCAGCTGGGAAATTCCTATTAAATGATGGAGAAAATCCATGATTTTCCATTGCCATGTTGGATATGTAAAGCGCCAGAAATAGTGATTTGCTGGGGAAAAACGCCTGTGGATTCAATCAGCAGGGCCAGGAAGGAGGATTTCAGCATATTTCAGCAACCAAAACATTGGCAAAAATGTCAAGATTCAATCATCAAAGATGTGTGATGTCCTCCCCTTCTGAGGTGAGTTTCTATTATCAGAAGCTTCGGCCCCTCCTGACTGGCGCCTCGATAATCGACCATGTCTGCTGCAAAACTTGTGGTTAAGGGAAGTTAAGGCAATGGTAGAATATGTTCGGTGTGCAAACACATCTTGGTGTATGTGAGTTAGGATTATGTGTATCATGTAAATCATGTATATATATATATTTAAATTTAAACAATTTTCCAGGGTGAGGGGCGATGCTTTTGAGTGCGTTATTTTTTTCCTATAATGGCCGTGTTTTACATAACCCTAAACAACCCACTTGCTGACCAGTTAATTAACTAACTCTATCGTACAAACACACACACACAATTTTCTCACCCCTACATAGTGCAGTTCAAGCAAAGCCACCAACGCGTCATGCCAAACACAGTGGCAAGATCTGGGGAGGATCCCCGAGGGTTTTCCCGGTCCGTCCCTGAATCGAATGACCATGGATTGAGGTATTACGAATGCAGATACGCCTTCCAGCAGTCAAACAGCAGCAGATGCCGTGGCTGAAGAAGTTGTGGACTTGGTCGACCCCTTATACTTCTCCATGGTGGAAGCCGTCCCAGTGGCTGCAGTCAAGATGACCCAAAGGGATGCCCAGCAATGGGAGACATCCAATTTTTCTTGGGGTGGATGAAAACCGGCCGCTATTGGATTTGAGTGTGTTTAAGGTGCGTCTAATATGCACTGATACTGCATGCACTGAGGCACTGAGGCATGTCATGAGCACCCTGCTGTCGAGATATGTTTAGCGAAGTCACCACAACCGCTTTGACAATGAATACTCATGTTCAGAGTTTGGGACTTGAACCTTTGTTATGTCCAAGATTTGTTCGGGCTCGCAGCATTCAGTTTTCTGATATGTTTTGGGGATAGTCCCCCATGACATGACTGTGGATGACATGATCCCCCATGACTTTGGCACCTTGTTTTCATGATCATTGAGTGATGCGGCCGAGGTGAAGTTGTTCAGTCATGAGAATGAGTGCAGCCCCGCGAACAGCACTACCTACGATGAGTGGCTCGCTTTTTTCACGACGCTCTCCGCGCAGCGGCTGCTGACCCAGCGGAGTGCACAGCTCTTTGGCAAAAAATGGAGCCCAGTCGTCCCAAGCCAAGCCGTTCAGTTCCAGCAATTCGAAACCATTCTTGTTAGAGGAACCCCCTAAATTGGTCAAAATATCTAAATTGATCTAAATTGACGTTTAAAAGCATCATTTCCTGTATATAGCTGTTCCCTGAAATCAATGACTGGTGAGTTTTTTGGGGGGGAGCGGGGCCGGTTGAAAGAGGAAGGGACTGACGAAAGATGAGCCAGTGAGGTGTTTGCATTTTTTCTGCAAAGTGATGAGAAGCCCTGTCCATGATGTGTGTAATGATGTGTGGAAGAGATGCGGTTGCTGCAGTCAGTCATTTCAGAATCCACTTTGCCACAGTTCATTTGGACTGGGTAAAACCTGTTGAATTTCTGTTGAAGAGCTTCATTTTGAGCCATACATGTATAGGAATATATGCTATCCGACTCTCCGATACTGTCACAGGGTATGAAGATTAGCCACCTCACGGCGTAGATAAGTAAAACTCATTTTGGAATGAACAATATTGTAAAGTGCGTCGGAAAATGCCCAAGCCAAATCCCATCTCTGATTGTAATGTCCCCACATCAATCATCAACGATCAAGATCTTTCAAACCATGGGACCTGGAAGATAGATGAGCGTGGTGTCGCACCAAGATGTTCTCAGATGCTTGATATTCCCCAGAGGCTCATCATGTTCCTACATCAACCAGCTCGATTTTCATGTCCAATATTGATCAATATTGTCCAATTATATTAATTATGCTTGGCCTGGAAAGATTTTTTGCCCAGGTACTTTACTCAAGTTGGCCTGAAAGTGGATATGAAGAACAGCCAGGTGCGACCCCAGAATCTCCGGGCTCATCGAGCTAAATGGATCCAAGTGGGCCATGGCTTAACAATGTGAAATTCCCGGAGGGTAATGGATTCATGCAAGGGAACAAAAACTACAGGAAAGCGGGGTCTTGCAAACTCCCAAATAACCATTGAGGTAAACTTTGCAGGGAATCACGAGTTTGTTTTCTGGTTCCATGCAAGCCGGGTTGATGTAAGGCTTAAGAGACTTAAGAGGGAAGGTTGCAGGACACAATAATTTCTTGTTTCTCTGCCTGAGCATACAAAGGTACCATTGAATTTCCCCTCACACCAATTTTCGGAAGCTGTGTTGCGCCCTGTAGATATGTGTTTTCCATTCGGTATGAATCACCCCTTTTGCCGGGCTCCTGACTCCGCACTTCTGGGCCATTTAGTTGATCAACATCGTGCGTGAGTTGCTGCACATCTAGTGCCAGGTCGAGATTACGGTGATGTTGTCGCAAGCCTCCTCGAATTTGCGGAACCTCATCGAAGGGAACAAAATCCGTGGAATTCCGGCACCACCTTCACAGCCGGGCGCTGAATTTATTTGGAGAACTGGAATACTGGTTGCTGGTTTCATGTTGTTTCATGCGGTTTCATTCAAACATATTACACCGACAAGAGGCCCCAAACAGTATGGAGGGTAGGAAGTCAATGTGCCAGATACAAGCAACAGTATCTGTGGAACAGTAACACATCAGGTTAGACATGTTCGTAAGCGCAGCATCAGGAACTTGTTTTGGTACAAGAAGTAATGCTATGTTTACTCGCCAAATAGAATGCCAGAATGAATAGATGCCAGAAAGAATGCCAGATAGAATGGCAGAATAGAATGGATTGGATAGGATGTCAGACTAGATGTCAGAGATAATGCCAGACTAGAATGTCAGAACATATATATATATATATATCCAAATATGCTTACAGATGAGATGTAAGAAGCTATGACAAAATAATGTCACGGTGGGGATCACTTGAAGTAAAGTAATTTTGAATTCCACCAATCTATGGTTACCCTATTGGTTTACTATAGCTGCCGGTAGCTGTCGTATCTCAGTCAGCGCTATTCCCAAAAGAAATTCTTTGGAATGCCAAGGCTCCCGAAAGAAACACATCCACTACATTTTCCAAATTTTACAAGCAGCACTCATACAATTTGTCAAGTGGGTAGCCCATGAATCATCTAGTTTCTGAAGAGTGCAGATGTTGACATGGTTCTGATTTCCCTCGGGAAAAACTTGGTGGATCCACTTATATAATATATATATAGTTTAAAATTGTTTTGCTACAGCATCATCGCCTTTATATCACTCAGCACCACTCTCAAAGATTCCTTGGCATGCTTAGGTTTTCAAAGAAAACAAAGAAGAAGAAGAAGAAGAAGAAGAAACAACGGAACAAATGGAAATCAGAAGGAAAACAAAGACAAGAGAAGGAAAGAACGGTAAAGAAAAGGAAAGGCAGACAAACAGAAAGAATACAGGCAAGGAACAGAGGAAAGGAAGGAGAGAATGGATGCAAAGGAAAGAAGAACGGAGTAGAGACATAAAGACGGAAAATACATGTACTTAATATGAATCTTTACTTAGCCTCAGAGTTTTAAGGAATTTGAATTGAAAGTAAATTCAAATGAATCAAACTCCGTATTTAGATTAGTGGCCGAAGGGTTCCAGGTACACCTCCATTATATATATATATATACATACACTGTATTCATCCCCCAGCGATTGTCTTAGGCTGGAAGGGGGGGCCTGCACTAGTCAACATCCAGCATGTTTGCATTTAACGGCTCAAGTCATGCATTGTTTGACCCATGTATGCTTTTCTACATAAGTCGAGGCATCTCAATGCTCGTGATGCTCATGTCTCAGGTCAGTGGTGGACAAATTGTTGGATGTGACGGCTACATGGAAGACCTTCGAGAGCGAGCTGGAAGCCGCAATTCATTTGGAGAGCGCGCCTCGCTTGCGCGTTGGAGACCTTGGGGAAGCGGACACCTTGGCCATAGTAACTAAGGATATACGGAGTATATATTATTTTTATGTGAATAGGGGAACAGACTGGCAATCAGTGCATAACATTATTAAGTGACAACGCAAGGGAACCTTAGTTGGTTGCAACCGCTTTGAACTTGTATTAGGGTTCAAGATGTTGAGGATGTATATTATATATATACATATAATCAAATCCATATCTAGAAGCCCCGGTGACTAGATCCTCGCAACATCTTTAAAGATCATTTGCAGGTATGTGGTACCCTCTGGTTTTAAACACAGCTGTGGAAAATTGCAAATTTCTAGATTATCTGTGATTTACGTATTGAACTAGTGATTTTCCAATTTTTCCATAAACTGTCAACCATCGGGTAGATGTCATTTGTCTTCTCGGAACAGTGGGACCAAAAATCTGGCTTTGCGACATGACCCGTGAACTTCGCATTGGAGAGCTATGGATGGCTGTGGTGCACTGTCAATGTCATTGCCATTTGGGGATTACCCTCTGGTAATTTAAATATAGCTATTGAACATGACCCATGTATAGTGGATTTACCCATTAAAACTGGTGATTTTCCATTGTTATGTTAGTTTACCAGAGGATATTGCTCAGTTTCCTACATTTTCTTTGTCACTATGACTCTTTTCATTTGAGTATTGATAGTTTGTGAAAATGGTGAAGTTTTATCCCCCAAAATTGGAAATCTAAAATCCTACTCAACTAGTAATAGGTCGCAATGTTTCACAGGGGCTCATTTATAACATAGAATGACGAGATCAGACGAGTTTTTCAACCAATCACCTAAGCCAGAACCCCTCGGTTCTGGCTGTATCACTCACTCTTTCCGTTTTTATTAAAGAAGTCTGAAACCACTTCTTGTGCCGGACACCCCAAAGCTTTTCGTTGAGGTATCTACATGCTCAGCCATGATCATCGTCGGACTAGTTCGGGGCAAAATCACATAGCTTTCCCATAGATACAGTGGTGTGAACGAAATGATTTCCCGTAGGTGTTCCCTTCTGGGAAGCCCCCAAAGAACAGGTCAATTTGTAAACATCCGCGGTTTAAGTTGAAATATGATTTGTGGTAATCAAACATGGCAATGGAATATCCTCCATTTATGAATGGTTTTCCCAGTTATAAACCTGCGTTTATAGAGGATGTTCCATTGCCGGAGGGTAACTTAGGTTTTTTTCCAGGCTGCGAACTTTTCCGGGGGTCTAAGACTGTCCATGTGGGCGAGGGGTTGCTAGTCATACATCGTGGGTGGCAAAATTGGCCCCTTGTGTGGCTAGATTTACCTATTGATCTATCCCAAAACGTGGCTACATCGAAATATTCTCCTGTCGGACAATCCCAAATATGATGTTGTCGATTCTATACCCCATCAATTTCCACTATTTCACGATTTGTTGCTGCCGCCACAATCCCACTCTTGGCTGATAAATCAATGTGCTGAATCGTATCCTTCGAGCTCAAATCTCTCTTGTGTGTTTTAAAATGGTTTTCCTTAGTTGTGATTATCAAATTACTATTATCACCCTCACTATATCTTCCCATACTTGTTTGTTTTTTACAGTTCGGTCCCCATTATCCCCATCCGGTCCCAGGATCTGATATCCCAACGATTAGCATCCCCCGGTCACAGGTGTCCACCATCATTTTGAACAGGGTGGAGCTGTTAGCCAAGAATATCTTGAAGGCCCTGCAGGAGATCGCACCCAGTTCCACCATGTTCCACCGTTCCAAAGACATGACGCGGTCTTAACTGTTTATATAAAGTTTATTGAAGCCGTTTCGGGACCACCGTAAAGATGGAAAGTGGATCTACCCTCTGGTTATTTCACATGGCCATGGGAAATGGTCCATAGAAATAGATGGTTTACCTATTAAAAATGGTGATTTTCCATGGTATGTTAAATAACCAGATGGTAATTTTTGTGATTATCATTTTTGCCATAACTATCCAATGTTGTAGTTATCCAATTGTGTAATTATCAAATGTGTGTATCTTTATTAGTTGCTTACTTTTTCTGTGGGATCCATTGTGTAGTAATTATTTGCATACTTATCCAAAGGCCAAGAATGATCCGATTACTGTATAATATGTATATATGTGTATTAGCATACACTAGCATCCCAAGTAACAGTTGGATAAATCATAGAAATGTTAGTTAGGAGGTTATATGTTTATTTGGTGGCCTCAAAATATGGGCTGTTTGTTGATGCAAGTTTGATGCACCCAACCAACGAATGCAAAGAATTGTCTACAAAACGGATGTTCAAAAAAAGGAAAAAAACAGGAAGTCCAATGACTATTTCCCCTTGTCATGCGCATCACGCTCGTCACGCTTGTCACGCGTGTCATCCAGCATTCCCCAGCGCCACATAATTATATATAATTTTTAGTTGTAGCAATTTGTTCCAGATATTCTGACACCCGTGCGACGTGCGGTGAAACTCATTTCGAAGGACTTTTCAGCCTTAAAGGCGGTGGCTCTTGTGTCAGTTTAGGACATGAAAGCCATGTGAGTCGCCACTACTATTGTTGTTTGTCCAGTGTCTTCTTTCTAGTTCGAATCCTGTCACTTCAAACTGCCCTTTGGAAGATAGTGGTCCCAGATGGCCTAGCTGGTGCCCAGACATCTAGTCTTGATTGTTCTGCCGAAATACAATTATTCTTGTTTTCCAAGGGGAAAAGACGCTGGGACCACGCCAGAACCACGCTAGAAAATAGTCTTTCCACGCTAGAAAATAGTCGTTCCAGGCGGAACCAGGCGCAATTTGTAAAACATGTTGCTATGACATGCTATGGTTGCATTTCTCGCGACTGCATAGATTTGGCTTACATCACCTTTTGTTTAGCAACACAAAGTGGAATGGGGTAGGAGGCATGACAAGTGCAAATCAACCTGCCGTGGCGTAGCAGCAGGGATGGTTGGACCAATTGATTTGACACTATCCATCATCTAATAGATAAATTCGACGCAAATAGACCTACAAATGATTTTATCTATGCAGGTGGCTTGACCATGACAACGTTCTAAAAAAAAATGCGCCTATGAAAAAAATGCCCAGTGTTGGCTTTCAACACTAAATTGCAATGCAACCCAGGTCAAAAGGCTATAGCACAGTTAAACTGCCCAGGAGCCCCATTTAAAACTTCAGAATTAGCCAGAAATAGTCTTTTCCATTCTTTTCCAAAGACCATTTTAAAAAATAGTCTCCGACCGTTAAAACATATTGGTACTAAAAAAAAACGCCCGGTCGTTTCATCTCGAAAGTTCCCGAACACATCGTTGAACAGAAACATCCGGCGGACCGGACGGGGACATCAGTTGACCAGGCCGGACAGGGGTGGCGAGTTTCGTTGCTATTTAAGCTGTAGTCAGAATAGAAAAACATAGAAAGAAAGTCGTGTAAAAAGTGCCAGATAGAATCTTTGAATATAGTTGTTAAACAGAATGCCAGGCAAAATGTCAGATAGAATGTCAGAATATATATATATGTATAATAACATGACATATCATATTAGATACTGTCATTCTTATATCAGATAGAATGTATTTTAAATTTTAAACAAGCGTCAGATAGAATGTCAGAATACATGCCGGAAAGAATGCCAAATAAATATCAGATACAGTGTCAGAATATATATATATACACCACAATATATATATATATACACCACTTGGAATGTCATCTAGAATGTCAGAATATGTGTGAGAATATGCATGTGAGATAGACTGGCAGGTAGAAAGTCAGCATATTTGTCAGATGGAATGTCAGTTGGTGCGGATCACAAGAAGAAACTATTTTTTTGGGGTGACATACATATATGTAACATATATATATACTTCCCTGTTGGTTCACCCCAATTAGAAAATCTGTTGCAAGCTCAGTTATCAGTCGGGCAGGGCTAGTCCAGTACTGTTCTTGAAACTGGAGCACTGGGGTGAATCACCGTAATACATGCATACATGCAAGCATCCAGAAATACATCCATACATTGTAGAAGGCAAGGGAAAATAGGGGCAAAGGTGGCGCGGAGGTTCTTAAAGGATCCCGACTGGATCCCAATTGGATACCAATTTCCTAAAAAAAAATACACTTCCCGCACCCTGTTTCCAGAATTTTAGCACCTATCTCCGAGCACCTTGCCGTTCACCCCCCCAAACACTCCCCCCCCCACCCAGTACATGCAATCATGCATGCATCCATACATGCATGCATACATACGTGCATACATGCATGCACACATACATGCATGAATACATACCAGTATCCATGCATGCATGCATGCATGCATGCATGCATACAAAGATGCATACATACATACATACATACATACATACAAACAAACAAGCATACATGCATGCATATATACTTACATACATGCATGTGTACATTCATACATACTTACATGCAAACATGAATGCGTACATATATACATCCATGCATGCATAAATACTTGCATACATGCATGCGTACATACATACATACATACATACATACATACATACATAAATACATACATACATACAGGCATGCATGCATGCATGCATGCATACATACATCCATACATCCATACATCCATACATCCATCCATCCAAACAGACAGACATACAGACAGACATACAGACATACATACAGACAGACATACAGCAATACAGACATACAGACATACAGACATACAGACATACAGACGTACAACAATACAGACATACAGACATACAGACTTACAGACATACAGACAGACATACAGACATACATACATACATCCATCCATCCATCCATCCATCCATCCATCCATACATACATACATACATGCACACACACACAGACATCCATACATACATACATGCATGCATGCATGCATTCATGCATATATATATATATTTAAATTTATTTATTTATTTATTTTATGTATTTATTTAGGTACATTTTTTTTTCCTGAACATTGGGCTCAATAAATGAGTAGGTAGTAACGACCAACGCTACAACCGCGAAGGAGGCAGAACATTTGGCTATGCCCATGTTGCTCAACAGTGACGTCCCAGCCGCAGCGGTGGAAGTGGGGGTCGAACAAGCTCTTGCAGTGTCGGAGATGGCGTAGTTTGGCTGTTGTTGTTTTTTTTGGCTGGTTTGACCTTTAATAGCTGTTGTTTAAGCAGCAAAAAAGGTGAAACATCGATATTTTACCAGCGCTAAGGACAATATAAGGAAATAACGATCAAACATAATGTGGGAGATAGGGACTTAGCCTCAGTTTGTTGGCCTGTTTATGAGGGAAATGATGGTTCACTCTAAAAAGATGATGAAACAAGCTGAGTTAATTGAAATTCAATTATGAGCAAAAATGTTGAGAGATCGGGATCTAACTACCAACACTTGTGGTTTTGTTGGGCACTTGCACACACACACATATATATATATATATATGAGCAACCGTAAAAACCCCGGCAATACTAAATATGTATTCGACGGACATTGGCTTAGGGAAATTGATGGAAATTGTTAAAAACACGAGGTAAGCGATGGGACCTTCCCAAATTAGCGATACCCCTTTTCAAGGTTATGTCATCATATTTCTCTAATATCCACATTAGCGATACCCAAATA
>Ga0126342_10017118_pt1 | contig 12562 bp, 10 predicted proteins | sample Cyp1metagenome_FD_92528 | JGI IMG/M metagenome (GOLD analysis project Ga0126342, IMG submission 92528) | Coral microbial communities from Lord Howe Island, Old Settlement Bay, Australia - Cyphastrea 1 metagenome | ecosystem: Host-associated > Invertebrates > Cnidaria > Coral ...
AGAATGCCAGAAGATTTGCCAGATAGAATGCCAGAAGATATGCCAGAAGATATGCCAGAACATATGCCAGAAGATATGCCAGAAGATATGCCAGATAGAATGCCAGAAGATATGTCAGATTGAATGCCAGAAGATTTGCCAGTAAGAAAATGTATAAATGTCATGGTGGGGATCACACAAAGTAAAGTAATTGTTTTGCTATCCCCAATTGAGGTTGATTGATTGATTGATTGATTGATTGATTGATTGATTGATGATTTAATTCATTGATTGATTAATAGGGCCTACTATGATTGGGATGATGTAAAACTTAAGAATGTTTGATGTCCCAAGATCTCCCTCGTGACTCCAGTAGGCCTGCGCAAGTTTCCTTGCAATTTGCTGTACTCTTGGGAATAGCTCAGCAAATCATCCTGAGACATGCAAGGTGACATTGGAGCGATGTTTACTGTGTAAAATCTATGACGTAAAAAAAACTACAAACTTGTACAGTAATATTCACTAATTCTATGTAATTTTCACTCTCATTGATACAGTCTCACCATCCACATGAGTTATTGGCCTGTACGTACTTACTTTACTTTACTTTGTTTTACTTTACTTACTTTCTTGTATACTTGCTTACTTTACTTTGCTTTGCTTTACTTTATTTTACAATGGTTTACTTACTGGCTTACTGGCTTACTGGCTTGCTTGCTTGCTTTCTTGCTTACTTTACGTACTTACCTAAATACTTACTTACTTACTTACTTACTTACTTACTGACTTACTTACTTACTTACTTAGTTACTTCCTTACTTCCTTACTTACTTGTCCGTTTGCTTGCTTACTTTACTTACTTACTTGTTTACTTATTTACATAGTTACATGCTTACTTACTTGTTTACTTACTTGCTGACTTAATAACAATCATGATACACACATATAAATATATACATATGAAATATAATAAACATTTAAATGGCATTATACATATCATTGGTATTCCATCACTGCCACTATCTCACCAGATTTCCAAGCCTTTTTCGCTCCGGCTCTAAGCTTCGCGCTCGGTCCCTGGCGATCTTCTCTCGGTATCGCAGCTCCCGATCCTGGGGAATCAATCCACAAGGTTAGAGTACCATTCATGTCTTTCCCTCCTCAGGGTTGCCATCAGTCACTATAAATGATATATATATATATATGTGTGATATATGTGATATATGTGAGCATATTATATTTTGCAATAAATACAATATATAATGTAGTCTACATAGTCTACATGGATGGGAATCTGGAATCGTTCTAACGACCGATGGTCCATTTTGGAATTCAAGCCACACATCAGGTAGATTTGTGGAGGCAAAGCACGTTCATAAAATATGGTGGTAAATTACAGTCCGTTTTTATGAATCAATGAATCAACTACAATGGGCTATAATATTCTGTAATGGGTTATAATGATGAATCATTCACTGCAACCAGTTTTGTCCGTCAATAATCATTCTATGAATAAATCTTAATGGGCTATATCATCATACATCATCTATATAATGGATATCTCTGCAAAAAAAAACACATAGAAGCTCGCGTCCTGAAAGCCTTGCATGATCAACTCCGTCCGATGGAGCACTTCATCAGCAGCCTGAAACGCATCGCAATGTCGATCTCTGTGAACTCATCACAGAATTGGTGGTTTCCTAAGTCATGGGGGTACCCCCAAATCATCCATTTTAACATACATATTTCAATATATTTCAATATATTTTACTGTAATGGGATTCTGCATATAAGATAAACCACCTATTTTGGGATACCCCCATTTATGGAAACCCCCAATTGGTGTGAACCAGCGAGTAGGCTGTTTAAGACTAAAGTGACCTTGTTAAACCCTTACAATTCAATCTTGGCATGTTTATAACTTACCATTACTTTCCACGACTTTCTAACCCCCAAGACTCAGTTTTCACCATCAAATTGTGAAAATATCAGACAATTATACTTACCATGTGCTACAGTAACCAGCAAATCATTCAACTTGTACAGCTTGTGCTGTGCATATCAACTCATTCACGATGGATCCATCAGCGTGGGAATACAGCTCAGAATGGCAGGGCGGTGAGCATGACTAGCCAAAATCATCCAAAATCATCCCAGATCTAGGTCTCAACACATTTTAAGTTTTGACACAAGCCCTTTTCAAGAGGCTTAACTTGTTCGTCGGATTAACGGCACATGGTTGTTTGAAAATCATGTCACTGCATGTAAACATCTGAGGAGTTGGGGCTCCTATGTTCTTTGGCCTATCCCTTGCATTACAGTTGACGATAGTAAATGCATATAAAATGGAATTTGGGCACGCTGCACTTCCTGCTTTTGTCCGCTGTCTAGGGCAAAAACATCATAGTTGGACCACCTACGACGTGAAACCGTTGTGCGGTCGCTTGCACTCATTATTGCTGCATATTTTGCAGCAGTTGAGAATAGGTTCATGCACATGTGCACAAATTCACACTTCGAAACTGCACGTTTCCAGTTGGAAGACTGGCTCAACATTTCACACGACTTGCCGAGTAAGGAATCTTCATTGACTCATGGAAGTCTTCAATCGTTTCTTCCTCTTCAGAATGTAGCAATCCACCTGGGCACCAGAGCAGCAATTTTTTTCGCAAGCCAGAGGATGGATGAGCTAACGGGATGGTGTCCATGTCCATGGCCAAATCAAAAAGATACCCTGTCGGACCAAACTATCGCAGTCTTTGGCTGCTTAGTTTATCACCATTTTTACAATGAAGATGTCATAATAGGGCTTACCCAGAAGCCTGGTCTGTTGTATCGCAGGCTTCCGATTTTGTTCGACTGGTCCCAAGTGTTGCTGAGATCAGCTGGATCATGCTGGATCCCAAATATGGTCATATGGTCTCATTCCGCGAAAAATATGATCATAATTTGGCTTCCAAAATGAAGACATGTAAAAAATACATTTCTCTCAGCAGCATGTGGGTTTGTTTGAAAATAGTGCACATCCAAAAATTGCATCATTAATGAGAATCATCACGTGTGCCCTCAAACATTGTCATTTTTTATCTCTTGGTATCCCTAAAAGACACATCATAAGAATCATAACACACCAAGTTCAAATCCCAACTTCGTTGTCAAATCTCTAAGCCCCAAGCTCATTTCCAGCCGTCGAATACGGGCGGAGAATTCAATTTGAATCTCTTCAACCGCATTTCCTGATCCTTCTTCGCAGTCATCACACCGTACCTGGCACGGCTCAAGATTCACTCTTTGAACTCATAGATCACGCAGTGATTTTCTCAATCCTTCCCTCTAATGAAAGTTTACCCTCTGGTTATTTAACATAGCCATGGAAAATGGCCCATTTGTAGATGATTTACCTATTAATAGCATGGTGATTTTCCATGGCTATGTTAGTCATAACCAGATGGTACAGCCTTTTTAGATCTTTAATTCGTGCCCTTCAAATGGATCGAAGTCAGGCTTTTTCGGGGCCCTTGGAGAGGGGGAATCACAGCAGTCCGCACCTTACGAATCTCGAACATGGCACCTGACCGAGGACGAAGCTGAGAAACCCATCGAAATACGCGAATTCTTTCGAGATGTTTAGGGCCAACAAAAACATACCAAAAACATACCAAAAACATAACAAAACCATCAAAAACCATCAAAAAAAACAATGTTTTATCCGGTTCAAACCGTGACCAACGGCCCCCCTTTTTTTTCGCGCGGCTTCGACGGCTGAGGCTTCGACGAATGATCCTGGGCACATTCCAGCCCCTTGCAGCCGCAAAGCCTCACTGGTGGTACCCAAACGGTACCCTAAAATCGTTGGTAAATGGATGGTTCTTCCCCCAGTAGGGTAATTTCATAGCTAATGAATCATAAGAGTCAAATGAGGACTAGTTGAGTAATACTTCATCAATTGAATTACAATTATCAGACAATGAAATAGTAATTATAGATAGTAATTACTAATAATCATTTAAACAGCAACTATTAACTGTTAGTACTATTCCTATTATTAATGGGTCTAGAACAGTGAATTCTGATTGATAAATAATGAACTAGTAATTATGGGTCCCTCACTATGGGTCACTAATCAATGATAATTATGACAACACAATCCGTAATTATGGTTCATTGATCACTAATCATCGTAATGATGTGGCGGTACTAATGAGATACAATATGATACAATGATATACAATGCATATATATATATATATAAATCACCAAAATAAAGTCCCAACCGAAACTTAGAACCCAAGCTCATTTTGACCTTCCAGTTCACAAGAATCCGGGTTTCAACCCCTCCGGCCCTCCAAATATCATCGCTCAGCCGCCCGTGACAGGAATGGCAAGCCCAGCACAAAGGCATAGGATTATCACGTGCGTGTTTGGTCCTTTCCTGTGTGGAGGAGCCAGTATTCGCAACCTCGCGACAGCTTGCGACGACGTGAACAATTATCATCCAGCTTCTTGGAGATTTTGTTCGGGAAACCTATGGTTTGGGTTCCGATTATGAGAAACGCTCCAAATGTGAGACCAACTTTGCTGCGAAGTTCTTAGGTCAAGGATGGTAAGTTTGTTTCTGTCAAGTCCATGGGTAGTCCATAAAGTGCCCAAGGCTGCCAATTTCAACAGTTTTCAAAAGTCCCGGCCTGCCACTGTCGAGACGCACCGTATCGGGGAAGGCATCAAGCAGCATGTCTTGCATCAGTAGTCCCAGCTTGGAACCAACTTCCTACGGACAATGAGAAGGTGTCAAATGACCACTGAGCAGCTGATTCATCTGCAACAAACATCCTATGTAATTATTCCTCTCTATTCAGCTGGTTATTAATGATCCATTCCCATTAAATCCACGTAAAATTGTTGGTTGACAGGGTACAAATCCCATATATCAACCAGTTGACCGTTTGACCCCAAAATGATTGGATCGTACATCTTATCACCATTAGGGTTTGTCTGAAAATGGGTTAAACCTTCACGAAAATGGCCTATCAATGGGGTTACTATTCTTACCCATTTTGCCAAATATCATAATTAATGAGATGATTAACCATTATTAATTAACCATTATTAATGCTTAACCATAATTAACCAATATCTTACCCATATGAAATGGGGTGTATTTGATAATACTACCCATACTAAACACAGAATCCAAACCGTTGGATTTGGGGATCCTATTTTCAAACAAATGCCATCCGGTTAGCCCCCCAACCCCCCCCCCCGTGATCCCCAGGGGGGCACGATTGGTACATGATATCATCAGATCTCAACATCCTTGGGGACGTCTATGGTTTTGATCTATTGTGGTTTTAGTTTACATTTATGATGAGGTAATCCTACAACTCACGGATGCGGGTTTGAATAATTTGTCCATCTACTGTATCATATTCAGAAACCAAATTATCAGATTCAATGAATAGAGGTTATATGTATATGTAATTATAAATACGATTTTTACTATAAACCATGCATTTTGGAAAATCCCTATTTATGGAAACCCCGTCTCATAACTCATATCTCTGCCATCATTAAGCCATGCCGTGCCGTGTCCTGCCATGCTTTCGCTTTCCAATGCTCTTCCAGGACAAACAGCGACGAGGCGGCTGCACTCAAGGTCCTCTCCTGGGAAAACATGGGGTCAACAATGGGATCATCATCAATAGTCAATGAGTCAATCATAACATAGTCAATATAATAATAGTCAAAAAATATTTTTTAAAAAAAAAAACATGAATATACATAATTTTCAACAGTACTAGTCAATCACCAGAATCATAGTCAATAAATGTATATATATATATATAATAATAAGCAATTATAATAATAGTAATAATACTCATATAAAATCATAGTTGATAATAATATTGATAATAATAGTCGATCCATCAATAATCGTCAATAATAGTTTATCACAATCCCATGATTATATATACATTTATATACACAATCAATGGGATCGTAATAAAACAATCAACCCATACTAACATATACTGTAATCACAATAATGATCCCATACTCATGGGATTATAAGAATAGCCATAAACAAAAACAACCATAATAATCAACAAGTGCAGTCAATCATGATTAGTCAATCTTGGTGATATATCCCACCGTTATTAGTAATAATATGTAATAATCTTGGTATCGACAATAATAGTAGATAATTAGTATGTATATATATATAATATATTTAGAAATACTGATCACCAATCAGTAATGGTCATACACCCTAGAGCCATGCCACGCATAGCCAGCTGCAAATCATGGGACAGTTAACATTTCGGAAATCAACGCGGCTTGGAAGGGCTACCTATCGTCGGCGTCCCACTTGGCAGGGTTTCCCACTGAGGATGTGGCGGGTGGAGACTTGAAGACGCTTAGGGACTGCTGGAACATGTGCTGCTGCCTCCCTTGCCTGAAAAATCAGTGGAGTGGATGCCGATGGGCTGTCTTTGGATACTTTCAGACCTAGCAATGGCTCAGAACATCCCAAACCTACATTACAAAGCTAATTATTCATCATATGTTCACTTCTGAATAGTCCCAAAAAAAAAACCTTGGCCTATTAATGAGATTTAGATAGTTGTTGCTAAACCCATTTCTACATATTTCTACATTGCCTAACATAAATACCATACATGGCATCATTTCTCCGTCGCAAAATAAGGCGCTGACAATCCACAGCCGTCCAGGATGCGAGGGAGTTGCTGCAGGATCTGGCCCAAATGAGCCTTGGGCCATTGGGACCGTTGGGTAAACGTATCTATAAAGAATCTATAAAATATCTATAAAACATCTATAAAATATCTATAAAAATATATGCATATATATATAATATCACCATCCCTTTTCTTCTGCTTCCATCTTCTGCTGGGCCATCCATTGGCCACATTCCTGGGCTGCTGACCAGTTGTTGGACTTCCCGATTTCGCACTTTCGCATCAGGCGTCGAAAAACCTCGACAAACCGATGTGAAAAAAAGCCGATGTGAAAAAACCCATGGCTTTCCTAAAAGGAACATGAATGAACATGATCTACAAATGCTGAGTGGATTCCACTAATGTGAATTTGCAGGAGGGCAACTATAGCTCCAGTTCTGATATCTTCAATTTTTGCCTTTTCATGGCATCAAAACACCATTTCCAGGGCTTTTCCAGCACCTTTTCAATTTGTTGCACGAAAGCAATTGTTCTATACTCACATTATACGCATGTAAAATCCATCAAATCATTACATGTTCCCAAGTTCATTTTCTCCCGTCATAAATGGAAACACTTGATTTCAACCATTACCACACATATATAATTTTCAATACATTACCATCATATCATGTACCATACATTTTCACTCATAATGATAGAATTCATTAGACATCCACATTTCGATCGATTTCCCCGTGGTCAGTTACTTGTACTTGGGGTGCACTTCCAATAATAAGTGGCTTATATAACCAGCACTGGGGATTCCCCCAATCCCATTCCCATCATGATTCCAGTGACGTCACGTGACGTGAGGTCACGTCACATAATTCATCCAGATTCAGAAATTCATCAACAAACATCAACAAACTATATGTTCATAGTCATAGTGATATCATAATTATCCCAATCATAGACCCTAGTTCTTGGAGTGACGTTCACCTACTTACCCTCTGGTAAACGTTTACATAACTATGGCAAATCACAATTTTCTAGCTGGGCAAATCCACCACAGTATTTCAATGGCCATGTTCAATAGTTTTTTGTATGTTTACCAGAGGGTATCCAGCTTTTGGTGGCCCCTATGAGGCCCCGATGGATGTCAAGGCCCCGGCTCCAAAGTTGATGCTTTCGTGCGGCGCTTCGGAGCACCGCTCCGATGGATTGCCAAAGGGCCTACCGAAATCCACCGAACACCGAAATCCCATCCACTGGAACTATGGAAAAATCCACCACTTTTAATAGGTAAACCAACTATCAATGGCTCATGATGCTCATGTTCAATAGCGAACTGTTAGACTGCTAGAGAGTATATGGATGGATCATGGTGATGATGATGGTTATTTTTGATGATGGTGATGATGATGAGGATCGATGATGATGATGATGATGATGGTGATGATGATGATGATGGTGATGATGATGATGATGATGATGATGACGATGACGATGAGGATGAGGATGATTATGATGATGCTGATGATGATGATGATGACGATGACGATGAGGATGATGATGATGATGATGACGATGACGATGACGATGACGATGATGATGACGATGATGATGATGATGATGATGACAATGATGACGATGATGATCATGATCATGATCATGATCATGATCATGATGATGACGATGACGATGACGATGACGATGATGATGATGATGATGATGACGACGATGACGATGCAGATGGCGATGACGATGACGATGACGATGACGATGATGATGATGATGATGATGGTGATGATGATGATGATGAGGATGATGACGACGATGACGATGACGATGATGATGATGATGACGACGACGACGATGACGAACGATGACGATGACGATGACGATGACGATGATGACGACGATGACGATGACGATGACGATGATGATGATGACGATGATGATGATGATGACGATGATGATGCTTGCCATGATGATTGCCATGATGATTGCCATGAATTGTTTTATGGTGGTAAAAACTGTTCATGAATTTAAACTACTGCATTGGTAATATCTGAAAAAACAAAACTATTCATGAATATACATCAATAGGCGTGAATTCAAAAAGTTTATATTAATTGATATTCAGTGATACTGAATTATCATTCATTAAAATGCATTATGATCAGCACCAACCATCTTGATCATAACCATCATATACCATCATCATAATAATAATCATCATCGTCGTCATTGTCATTGTAATCAGCATCATTACCTGTTCATGATCACCATCATGATGAGAACAAAAATACCCGTGCCAAAATCAAACGGATAGACGGATCATGACGGAAAAAAAAACGTGTTCAGCTCACATTTTTTTTGGCGCCTGCAGTTCGTTCATCTCTGCAATACAGGTGTTGAACAGCAAAGGATCCTCCCACAGAAACTCCTTAGTTTCGCCGTTTCGTTTTTGCGTTGGAAAATGGCGAGCGTGCAAATGGACCGATCCGCCATCTATGATATCTGAGGCAATTCCAGCAGTTCCATGAATCATGGAATGAACTTGAACTTATGTTCTTTTGAAAAAACCTGGGATCTGCAACAAGCCTAGATTTGCAAGCCACAGTAGATTAACAGAGGGTAAGTCCCTGACAGATGCTCGACCTTGAGATCCAGAACCTCGACCGAAGAAGCTTTGCAACAGCGCTGTAGTTACCTGTGGACGAGCTGCGTGAAACTTGGAATGTGGGGCAACATACTGCGCAGCATGCAGGGATTTCAACATCTCCTAACTGAAGATATCCAACAAAAATCCAAAAAACATGTTCTAGTCAATTGGCATCATCATACCAAATATTTGAAACCATCCTGCAAGTTGTTGTATTTCTACGCTCAATTGAGGATGCAGGAAGGCCTGCAAAATGGGCCTCAATCAATTTGGGGCCGGAAAGGGAGAAATATCCTGAACAACCACCAAAAAATAGTTGTTTGCCCCTCACGCTCTCTAAATTTGAAAACATAAGTTTCATATGAATGCATTTCCTGTAGGGCCCTCAGCTTCTCATTGGCTGGTTCGCATCTTCACACGTCGTTGCTTCAGATGCTCATATTTGTGTATGGATCACAACTACAACACTTTGCTGACATCAAAATCATCAAAAAACAGTTGGCAAAAAGAATGACTCTTCAAAGCCGTAGTGGCCTCTAAACTAACATGTTTGGGTCATCAGGGGATGGGTCAAAACCCTGGTACCTAGTGAACCCCAAGTCATAGCTGGTATTTATGGATGTTCATCCCACTATAGTAATGTATCTATAGGTATTGACCCATAGCCATCAATGGTTACATCATTTCTAGAGGATTTTCCCCACAGGTTTTCCCCACGTTTTCCCTGGGTCAAACAGGCCTTCAACACGATGGCCACCTCAACGAGGCCCGTTGATCCGGAGCTACCCGTGGAGTCCGGTCGCAGGGATTGCTGGGAGTCCTGGCGCCGGGACGAGCAGAAATTACTGGTGAGTTATAACTAAATGTGGTTATGAACAAGTTCTTTTACATCAGAAAATCGGGAAAAAAACAACTGGTTAATAAGTTTTTTTACATCAGAAAATCGGATAAAAGAACTGCATTGAGTTACTGGTGAGTTTGTTTGAATGTAACATAATGTATGCTGGTACTCGAAGATGCCTGGGATGAGTTCTGGGTAGGCTTGTTATCATTTTTTGACATATATCATCCTAATTGGATTTAGATTTTGCGAACTAATGTGCCATGGCGCCACCAGTTCGCAGGGTGTCAGATTTCCATAGGCTATTCTTAACCCATTTAAACCTCTACTTAATGATTTGTAGACATTTAAAGATGATTTTTCCATATTTTCCTTCAAAACCTCCGTTGTTCATGGGGTTTGCCATTACCATTGCGCATGTTTTCCGCAAGGAAAAAACTGATATACCGCGCCGGAGCCTCGCGCGGGGATGCATCATCTAGGGCCTTGGTTGGACATTGTTAGAAAATTTTATTGACATAAGATGTATATGAAAGATATATATGTTATTATTGTACGATATGTATGTATAATATAATAGATGTATACATAAAAGTAATATATTATATATACATATACATACTGTATATGCTAATTCTATACGTTACATGTGTAACACATGCATATCTAATAATCTATGTCTGTGGCTGCATTGCCATACCCTTAGAAACCATGACAGTAAAAGAGGTGCAAATGATCTGTATGGTACTAGATTCATATGGTACTGGATTCATTATAGTTAATTCCTATGGTTACACTATCATCATGATAGATTTATGTAACCGCATTCATAATTATATGGCTTAGTCAGGAATTTGTTACTCCCAATTCCAGTGGATTTATATATATTATCATATATTATCATCATTTGCCCTCTTAAAATTTGGGGGACCTTGCCCTATCTTCAGACAAACCCATATATATATATATGTATATATATATATATCCATATACCCGCTGGCAATTTAACATAGCCATTGAAAATTGCCATTTATAGTTGATTTACCAAAAATGGGGATGTTCCAGTTCACAAAGTGTTAGTTTTCCACAGAAACACCATGTTTTTCCAAACGCCGCCAAATCCGCCGAATCCAAGGTACACGTCGCCAAATCTGTCCAAGGTCACGTCCAAAGGAGGCGTACTCCTCTGACACAATCCGCCATGGCCACCGTTTTCCCAAAAAGGGCTGTGGCTGGAACTTTGGTGAAACAAAAAAGGCCAGAAAAAATTGACATTCAATCATTCAACTTCCTTTCAATACTGGGAACATTTGATGGAACAAATACGATTTCACTAAACTCTGAAATACCGACAATGTCGAACAGGTTTCAGTTGTTTTCAAAAGCCGATCTTCGATGATTTTCATCGCAGTTTCCGCCTCCAACTTGAAATCCTGGCAGGCAACATCCTCGGCTCAGGGCATTCCATAAGGATTCCATCCACGGATGCGCCTGGTGTAACGGTTACCGTAACGGTTACACCACTGAAACCTCCCAGACATCCAGGAGGCCAGACCAAATCATCCTGAATCTCCAGCTGCTGTAGCATAAGTCGCCCATCTGCTTCCTGCCTGAAGGCTGGTGTCAGGAAAGCGGCTGGTTTCTGACATGGTGATTCAATCCTATTCAATCCTATTTACTTGCGGTTCAACTGGATGTTCCTGGCAAGTCTCTTTTAAATTGTGAACCAGTCTCCTATAAATCGTAAACTGCTGGGAATTTGCGAATTTGGCTCAAAGTTGGAAAAAAAATAGGGAAAGACAAAACTGTGACTCCATCTGCCAATGGGTCAAACTTGGGTACAGTTTTCCCCAAAAAAAGTTGGATGATGAGAACAACTGCACAGTTCATCATCATGTTCATCCACAGATATAAGATTTTGACCCATACCTGACTTGGGCTGGCACAACATGAGCAAAGCGTCGCTTGCTTGCCTTGGTCGCTTGGACACGGCGCCGTAAAACGTGGTTGTTCTTCACTAGGAGTTGCAACAAACGAAGTACAAGCGCCACAACGAGAGCTGGACAAAGAGCGTGGTTTTCTCCTATACCGCAAGAATACTGCAGTTTAAACCGTTATGTTCTGAATTTCTTAAATCCACATTTCTGGGCACATCCATCTCAATATTGCTGGCTGTATTATATATTATATAATAATATCCAAATATATCTCCGTAAATTGGTGGTTTCCGTTGAATCCCAGTTCTCGCTACTTAAATCTGGTAAGCCCCTCATCTGTGACACCAAATCCCCCTCATCTGTGACACCAAAACCTCCCTGATTTTCCCTCATCTGCGACACCATTTTCCCCTCATCTGCGACACCATCTGGTTTTAGGGTGGGTGGGGTGGTGGGG
>Ga0126342_10017119_pt1 | contig 12562 bp, 10 predicted proteins | sample Cyp1metagenome_FD_92528 | JGI IMG/M metagenome (GOLD analysis project Ga0126342, IMG submission 92528) | Coral microbial communities from Lord Howe Island, Old Settlement Bay, Australia - Cyphastrea 1 metagenome | ecosystem: Host-associated > Invertebrates > Cnidaria > Coral ...
AGATAGATTAGATAGATTAGATAGATTAGATAGATTAGATAGATTAGATAGATTAGATAGATTAGATAGATTAGATAGATTAGATAGATTAGATAGATTAGATAGATTAGATGTATATGATATATATGATATATATGATATATATGATGTATATATATATATATATATTCTAGTTTTATGGAAACATATTCAAATATGTACATAGATGGAAGTATAAATGCCTTTTTTGGAAAATATTCGACATATATTTGCAGGTGCCCAACCCTTGGACTAGGGCCTGGTTCAAAGTTAGCTGGTAGGGGTTGATTGTATAACAACAGTTTTGCCCAGCAAATCCATGATTACAGATATTGCTGCATTTTTAGCTGTCAACTAGCCTGTACTTGGGATGACGACAGTCGATCGAGGTTTGGATTTCTTGACATTCGGTTGTCTAAGTCTATGGCCCCAACACGTAAATGGGAGTTTTGGGGGTATTCTTGCAACCTATGTTTTGACGTTGGTTAAGGGCATCGCAAGCCAGACTCTCTCTCTCTCTCTCTCTATTACTATTCAAACTTATACATAACACATAAGTTCCTAAAAGTATTGCAACTGACACAGGCAAAAACAACCATTTTGCAGGGTCCCAACCTATTGCCCATCCAGCAGAAGCTGTTGAGATCCTGGTTCAACCAGTGAAAAACCTACCATTTTTTCGCATGAAAAAACTGCCCGAGGCTCATCATCTTCTCCCACTCCTTGGCATCATTGCCCTTGAAGATCCCCTTGTCCGTGAGCAGGTCACAGCCCTCGGCACCCATGGGCACCTTGTCTGCAAGTTCAATTTCCTACGCAGAGATCTTTCCGCGCGATGGATGATGGAAAATCAGGAACCAGTGGATTTGAGATACCAAAAATTTAAACAAGCAAAGCCATGAATATTGCACTCCCTTGCCGTGTTTGAAAAACGCTGAAAAAAAATGCAGAAACTCTGGTTGAGTATTGGATCTGTTCATTTTTGGGGGGAGAATGTCAGGGGCCCTTTAATGTTGCGTTGGGACTAGTAGTTGGGAAAGTAGCTCACACAATGGATCCATTGAGTTCTTGTATCGTTGTAACATCATCTATCCAAAAAAAAAGAGAGGTTGAACTCAATCAATAGAATGGAACTATATTCAAGCATGGTAGTTGATGGAAGTACTTCACTATCGGGAAGTTGTTTTTCTTTGTGGGGAACTGCTATGTGAACTATTCGTTTGCTGCCGGAGTTCGATCGCTCCGCGCAGCACCTTGTATCGTACACCCACAGTTCCTTAAAGTCTTCGATCAAATAAAGAAGGAATTCGATGTATGTCAAAATTTCACCAGGCAGCATCAAAAAAAATCTGAGACAAATGATTTGCTCCAATCATGTTGATTGCTAATCTAATTAATCTTCTTTTCTGGAGCAAATCACTTGATATCACCTTTCTGTGCCCCCACTCCCGTCCTGCAAGGCTTCGGAAACAACGTCGTAGTCCCACATGAAGATGGCGCGTTTCATGTCGGTGGCATCCTGGGGGAATCCATGTCGTGGCCCATGGGAGTTTCACCTCAAAAAACCCGGCAAATCCTGTAGAAACTACTTGATTTACCCATAAAAAATGGTGTTTCTCCATAGTTATGTTAGTTTACCTATGTTAGTTTACCACCCAAGAATGGTGCAAGGTCAGGGTCTCTGGGTCTCTGGATTTCAACATCCCGTAGAGCGTTTCCTCCACACCTTGTCACACCAAGCCCTTCCTGGCCAGCAATGGCCAGGCCCACGAAGAGCTTGCCAGCTGATCCCCGCAGGACTCGAACACTGCCAGACAAAAATGACAGATGGAATAGTAGATACAATGTCAAATAGATTCCCAAATAAAATGCCAGAATGTCAAATGGATGGGATATCAGAATACATGTCAGATATAATGCCAGACAGAATGTCAGATGGAATGTCGGAATGTATGTCAGCTAGAATGCCAGATAGAATGTCAGAGTATGTATATATATATCACAAAGAAAGTCACATAGAACGCCAGATAAAATGTCAGCATATGTGTCAGATAGAATGCCAGATAGAAAGCCAGATAAGCTGTCAAATCTTATGTCAGACAGACTGCTAGATTGAATGCCAGATCAAATGTCAGATAGAATGCCAGATGAAGTGTAAGATAGAATGCCAGAATGCATGGCAAATTGTGTCAGACAGAATGCCAGATCAAATGCCAGATAGATTTCAAATAGTATCTATTCCAGATAGAATGTCAGACCAAGTGTTAGATAGAATGCAAGATCAAATGCCAGAAAGAATATGAGATAAAATGTCAGAATATATGTCATAACAAAAATGCCATGGTGGGGTGTTTCTTTCACAAAATCATATGGGAAACACATCCAGAAATCCACAAACGTTAGTTAGTGGAAACAACACAATGGTTTTGGGTTACCGCAATCTATCCGTATCCAAAAAAACACTGATGTGCCGATTATCTGTTGCTGACCAATCTCAGACGTCCGGCTGAAAGATCCAAAGTGGTTGAAATTTCAGGGGATTATTCCGCCATCTGAAAGATCTGAACATGGCAAGTATTGGGAATATCAACAGGAAAAACATCGGGAAATAGGAAATACATGGAACTACAACAAACACAACCTTGACAATGTTTGGTGATGTGCCTGCAAGTCAAGGATCTAAAAAGGTTGGTTGTTGGAAGATGATTTCCTTATTTGGTCAATGTTGCTTGTGGCATGACAATTTTGTCCAACCAGATTACCTTAGCTATCACAAATCATCTATAAATCCACATCAAATGCCTATGTTTGTTGCTTCAATTACCATTTTGCTAAGGTTTTCCTAAGGTTTTCCTAAGGTTTTCCTATGGTTTTCCTATGGTTTCCTAAGGTTTTCCTATGGCTTCCTATGGTTTTCCTATGGTTTTCCTATGGTTTTCCTAAGGTTTTCCTATGGTTTTCCCAAGGTTTCCCCATGGGGAAACCCGGTCCTCGACGTTGTGCGCCTTGCTGCCCTTCTTCTCGGCGCCGCCGCCGGCCTCGACGGCTTTGTTCACCGCGGCTTGGACCGTCTTCAGCGTGTCCTTGTCCAACTTCGCCACGAGCTCCTGGGGTAACAGCCATTGGGTCGTAACTACAATGGTTATAATGGTTAATTCATTATAGTATAAATAATGGTTATAATGGTTATAGTATAATGGTAACTATAATGGTTATAATGGTTATAATGCTTAAATAACTATATCCATGGGATATTATATATATATGGGATAAATTATGGATATATGGACATATGTATCAATGGTTATAATGGTTAAATAATTATAGTATAATGGGTTAACTATAATTACCAATGGGATTACTATAATGGATTAACTATAGTAACTATAATTATCTTTATCATTGGGATTACTATAATGGCTATACTATATGGGTCTATGTATAAGAACCAATGGGCTTATATATTATGGGGATAATATTATGGGGTAACATTGGGTAGCAACACGTGGTAACCCCAATGATAATGATATAAAATGATATATATATATATATACTATAATGGTATAAAACTTTATGGATCATTGGTATATCCAAATAATTATCTTTACATCCATAATGATATAAGACCCCCTATGGATATAGTTATGGATATAGTTATGGAACCCCTGTAGTAATGGTACCACGATCAGATCGTAACACCTGGTAACCCCAATGATGATGCTATACAAAAACAATGGTATAATATGGTAAATACTCTATGGATGATCATTGGCATATATATATATATATATCCATAATAATTACCATAAATAATAACATTATATCATCCATAATGGTATTATACCATGATCATATATTATTGGGGTAACATTGGGGATAATAGTTATGATCATATCATCCATATGATAACAGTTATAACGGAAATTATCTGATGAATATAATGATATACCCATAAGATTGATAAGTATCTTATTGTTATTTAATTCAATGTCATTTGGGTATATGGGGATAACTGGTGATATTCAACTAAAATCTAGCTGGGGTATGGAAGAACTTAGTTATAAACTACTATTATAACAGTCTATGTATAATAATCCATTATTGCAATGTATCATTGGGTTCTGATAATCAATCTATCATTGGGTTATGATCATCCATAGTTATGGTTATAATGCCCCCAGTTTTGATAGTATAATCAGTTATAATGGATATTGTTATGATTATGTAATCCAGAACTTTTGTTATAATGGAGATTATATGATGGATATACCCATTACATGATAAGTATCGCATCATCACCTATTGGAACATGTCATTGTATTGGTTCCATCAATGGATGGTGTATATTACCCAAAATATGTCATTGGGTTATCAAGAATTTGGGCATTATAATATTATCAATATACATATACTCACCAATACGTCGGAACCCATCATAATGGGCCTTTTGTAAAAGGATAGAATGACCTGGCCATTCTAACATGGCCATCTCCCCAATGATCCCCAGATCCGCCCAATGTGCCTCCAATTCCTTCTCCTTAATCTTCTTGGCTTCTTCGGGGACCGCCGCTGCGCTTCCCATGGTGCGAGAAGTTCCTTCAACGCGACGCAGGCTGCGTAGGGCAGGGCGTATCCCTCAAGCTGACACTGAGATGGCCGGAAAAGGCTGCACAGATTGCTCGTGTCACATATGGTCAGCTGAAAGTGAGAACACAAGGATTTCTGGCCGATCAGAAACCAAACCTGAGGCAATGAAGTTGGTTGGCTTTCCATTCGTTTTTTCCATTACTTGTGGTCATTCATTACCCAGGATTGCCCAAGTTTGACCAAGTCCTGTAAAAAATCCCAATTTTCCTCAAAAATCCCAATGTTTGCCAGCTCATTCCCCGATTTCTGGGTGAAACCGCCATTTTTTTCCCATGTTTTTCCGGTGAAAAAAAAACCAATGCTTCCCGGGCCGCCAGGCCGGTTCTCGGCGCTGCATGTCCCCCAGCTCTTCGGCGCGACGCAGGTCCTTCTCCTCCACCTGCAGGCCGTGGCCCTGCAAAGCCATCAGCGCCTGAGGACGAAGCTTCCCAGGACGTTCAGGACGATAATATCTATAGATATAATATACCATCAGGGATAGTGGGATAGTGGAATATATTATATATCATGGAATATATCATATGATTACCCTCTGGTTATGTCAAAATAGCTATTGGAAATGGCCATTAATAGTGAGTTTTCCCATTAAAAATGGTGATTTTCCATAGCTACGTTAAATTACCAGAGGGTATATAATATACCACTATCCCCCTCACTATCCCATGATATACCAACTATATACCACGATCCCATTCACTATCCCATGATATACCAACTATGTACCATTCAAAACCATGATATTTCTCATCTGGTTGGTGGTTTTAACCATCCTGAAAAATATGACTTCGTCAATGGGGTTGGGATGACAACCCATATATGAAATGGAAAACAATCCAAATGTTTGAAACCACCAACCAGATAGAAATTTCTGATCACCAGCCTAATATGGTTTATTCCCTATGGATTTCCATAGTTGAGTGTTTAATATGTTTATAAGATATGTTTAGAATATATGTTTAATTTACTGAACACCCAAAGATTCAGCCGTTTTTTTCGGATTTGGGTAATCGTGTTGTTTTTGTAGGATTCAAATAGTCGATTTTAAGGGTGCTTGTTTGCAGCAATCTACTCTTCTTTTTTGGGGCTACATGATGAGTTTCCAAACATTGAACTCAGTTGTGAGTCGAAAATGAAAGAACTGTTTATTATCAATTTTACCCAAAAATTATTGACATCTGGTGTTCACATGAATTAAAAAGACGAAACAATGTGAAAGGTTAAGAGAGTATGAGATGATCAGAGCTTCAATGGCTAGTTCATATTGTAGCGTGTTTCACCACTGGAAGTTGGAATGGATGGTTAGCAACTGGGGCCGCCCCAACAGGAGCGGCATATCTACACCGCTCGGTGAATCGGTTGCTTTCAAATCCAACTTCTTCTCGAAAATCTAAAAAAAACTTCATGCACAGATTCCCCAAGCAACAACCAATGCGATATCGATGATATCGTACAGTTGTTTGTCAAGCCCCCTGTATTCCGATGGTGAAATCTCCATGAATTCCTAAAATGGCATAGATGGCCGTGGCCACCACGGCCACTTCACCCCCCAAAACATGCTGCTGTGCGGTCGGGATTCCCGCTGATGATGATCCCACTCAAGTTTCTTTGTATACCCACATGGTTCACTTGTTGTTTGATTACCCTCTGGTAAACTAACATAGCTATTGAAAATGGCTATTTATAGTGAGTTGTCCTATTAAAAATTGCGATTTTCCATAGTTATGTAAACGTTTACCAGGCCGGGTATATGGCCTTTTCCAACTGAAGTTCCTGGGTTTCTTGGGTATGAGTCGATAAACCAAAGAAACCTACCGCGCCTGCATGATACGAGGATCTCGATGCCCTGCTTGTGCCACCTTCTGCCCTGCACCTGTGGAGAGCTGCTCGGTGGGCGATGGGACCATTGGTGAGAAATGGTGAGGCAAAAATGGATTCAAATGGAATACAAAAAACAATACCATTTAGACATCATTTAGAGCCTGAAAAATATCTTAAATCTAATAGATTAATACTCTTCATGATTTTTCCATCTTTCACCATCTTGAGTGGCCCTGCATCACCGCACCTTCTTCTTGGGAATTTGCCAACCTCGAAACAGCGGGGACATGCGGGGACGCAGTTTCTGCCAGGGTCATCTCCAACAACAGTCTGTTGAAGTATCTAATGTGTTTTTCATGAAATGACATTTACCATGACATTTACCAAGTTTTTACCCCTGGTTTTCCAATGCCCCAGTTAAACATCTTTTCATGAAACGAGCTGCGACTTTGGTGAAGTTTGGGGGCAGCTGCCGGGGTAAATCATGGCAAATCCCCCCATTGACACACAAAAAATCGTTTGGAAGCTTGTTTGGGATCCTAGATGATCCTAGGAGTAGCCAGGGTCTTGATGCCCAAACACTCCCCATGGTTTTCCACCCAACTTTTGGTCATTTTTTGGGGTTTTCAGAAAACATAGCGACCAGAGGACTCTTTCAATGGGTGAATCATCAGAGGTTCACACCCCAAGTTGTCTCTTTCGACCAGCAGCCTTTGCAAACGTTCCAGCTCCGCGATGAAGCCTTTGTCCGCCATGTGCTTTCGCACTTCCTGAAGAAAAAAGGGCGATGTGTTGGATCAGTGATAATTTTGAAGTGCATGGTCAAACATAGATCTTATATATATATGAGGGTTTCCTGAAATGGGGGTACCCAAAAATTGGTGGTTTATATTGGAATTCCTATTAAAATGGATGATTTAGGGATACCTCCATTTTAGGAAACCTCCATATATATATATATATATATATACATATATATATATGAGGTTTATTTGGATTTGGATCTAAATGATAAATTTGATTATCGAGACTGAATGAATGACCATTTCAGGATTGCCTGGAAACTGTTTTTCGGCTTTTTCTTGCTATCGTCCAGATCTTCCATTCAGATCTTCCGGTCAGATCTTCCTGGAAAGTTGCCAGCCGAGCTGCAGCATTTTGCACCAGCTTTTCAAAGAGTTTCTCATCTTGCAGGGATGCTGTCAATGGGTCGGCCATTGACATGGCTCAAAATTCATCGGCTGTTGTTGAGGTAGTCAAGTCTTAGGGACTTTGCGTTCAAGCTCTCTTGATCTGAGGGTTTGTTGGGTTTCAACAATTGATTGGTGCTTCAGAATGACTCACAAATTCGTTGAAATGTAGTTGTTTCATTGTTTCAGTCATTCGAACTGGAAACAGATTTCGATTCAAAGACCTTAGGCTCCAATTGACTAGCAGAATAGGCTGCTCGAGGCTGTGTGATAGGGCTATGGCCATGGCACTTGACTGCTGTGTCTATTAGCTTTATTTTATGAGTATAGCAAGCCCGAAATAGATAGAAAAGTTGAAACCATGCGAATTATGATGAGAAAACCATCTGTAAGATCGTGCAAAAGCTGTTCTATCTATATGAGGGGTCTTACAAACCCTAGTATGTGGTGTGCCGGTATGATGGTATAGAAGGCCACAAACAGTATGCGGATAATTATGGATTGGCACATTGGCAAAGGTATGAGAGGATATGAGAGGACAACACGGCTGAACATGTTGGGGGGAAGAAAGCCATAAGCTAAGAAAGATTCTGGGCGTTTCCCGAAAATGTGCATAAATAATAGAGGCAACATGAAGCAACATTGTATCATGGGAACATCCGGCAATGGAAAGTCTGTGGATGGGCTTCCGCCACGACAAAGGGGGCTACTCCGTTGCTGCGTTTGTTTGCAAAGACTACAAAAGGGTTCTATAATGAGAACCAAAGCATACATTACGTATTCTATGTCCATCATGTGCTTCTATTGTGTTGTATCGGATTGCATCACATTGCATAACATTGTAGTATATCTTAGCATGTTATATCAGTTGTATCATGTTATGTTACCATATCGTATCATACCATATCATACCATGCCATATCATATCATATTATGTCAGATTAATGCGTATACATATCATATACAGTAGTATAGTATAGTATAGTATAGAGTATAGAGTATAGAGTATAGAATATAGAGTATAGAGTATAGAGTATAGTGTATAGTCTATAGTCTATAGTCTATAGTATAGTATATAGTATATAGTATATAGTATATAGTATATAGTATATAGTATATAGTATATAGTATATAGTATATAGTATATAGTATGTGGTATATAGTATATAGTATATAGTATAGTATGGTATAGTATAGTATATAGTATAGTATAGTCTAGTCTAGTATAGTATAGTATACTATAGTATAGAGTATAGTATAGTGTATAGTATAGTATAGTGTATATTATAGTATATAGTATAGTATAGTATAGTGTAGTATAGTATAGTATAGTATATAGTATATAGTATACTATAGTATAGTATACTATAGTATAGTATACTATAGTATTTAGTATAGTATTTAGTATAGTATTTAGTATAGTATTTAGTATAGTATTTAGTATAGTATTTAGTATAGTATTTAGTATAGAATTTAGTATAGAATTTAGTATAGTATTTAGTATAGTATTTAGTATAGTATTTAGTATAGTATTTAGTATAGTATTTAGTATAGTATTTAGTATAGTATTTGGTATAGTATTTAGTATAGTATAGTATAGTATAGTATTTAGTATAGTATAGTATAGTATAGTATAGTTATAGTATGAGTATGAGTATGAGTATGAGTATAGTATAGTATAGTATAGTATTTAGTATAGTATAGTATTTAGTATAGTATAGTATAGTATAGTATTTAGTATAGTATAGTATAGTATTTATTATAGTATAGTATAGTATAGTATAGTATTTATTATAGTATAGTATAGTATAGTATAGTATAGTATAGCATTTAGTATAGTATAGTATAGTATGAGTATAGTATAGTATTAGTATAGTATGAGTATAGTATGAGTATGAGTATAGTATAGTATTAGTATAGTATAGTATGAGTATAGTATAGTATGAGTATAGTATGAGTATAGTATAGTATAGTAATGTAATGTAATGTAATACAATGCAATATATACAGTATATATATATAGCTATAGTAGATCAGCCACAATCCTTGGGCTTATGCTAAGCTTTGCAAATACTTCCCCCAAATTACTTCGCCATTTTCCCTCAGCGCCATTGATGTCAGCCGGTCTCACATTGACAGAGCATAGGACAGATACTCGTCCTTGGGATCCGTGGACCGTCGGTAAATACCAATCGGTCAATCGCTGGTATAAGTTATTTTTGTGGGCCATTTTCCATAGCTATGTTTACATATGTTTACTATGTTAGATTACCGGAGGGTAGTCAAAGATGATTGGAGAATCATCACTTTTTAGATGATGCGTGGCAAACGTTTGCGAAGTAACACATGAGCAAATGCGGAGTAACATTTCAAAGTCCCCAACCATCTTATATCATCTTCTTTAGGAAAAAACATCGCACCAAATATGTCAAAGTGAAACTGCCCAAAAATTAGCCATGGAACCATGCCTTCTATCATAGAATTCTTGAATGGCAGTCTCACATCCACATCATCATTTTCTGAACGGTTTCTGAACGTTTTCCGACACCGGCTTTCTGCACATTCGCATATTTTCGCCAGGTTTCCATCGAAATGGTGCCAGATTGATCCTGAGGGCTACAAACGGCTGAGGTTTGCCAAAACACAAGCAGCAGCAGGTCCCAGTCCTTATCCATGTCCTTGGTTGCGGAGCCAGCAGAGCCAAGCATAAATATCATGTCTCTGTGGGAAAACAATATGAAAAAATACGCTGTGGAACAGTGACTGGCAGTACACATCAGTTATGACAAAATATGACTGAGGTATCCCTCCATTCAACCAAATTCAACCAAAAGCTGGTCACGTCTTTTTGGCTGAGTTCAACCAAAGGAGAAAATGTGGGATTGAATTGTTTGTAATTCATAGCTGTTTCGAATCCTCCAATCAGTTAATGGTTTTTCTCTGAAGCTCTCCCAACGTTGACTCAGAGCGTCACACGTCCCTGCTCCTCCATTCATCCAGAGTAGTTTCCCACGATGCCAACAACTAAACCCTACAAATATCCAGTAAACTTGATACAGACCTCGAAGCTTTGAATGCAACAAGCATTTCCCCTTCCCATTTTGGTACCAGGAGGGCCATCTTGCACATCATAGCCGAGTAGCCACTAGTAACCTTCTCAGGTGCATTTCATCCAATTCGCCGCGCACGTGCAGCCGAAATTCCTGGAAATCGATGAGATTGTCCTGGCAGGACGCAACCTAAAGAGTACCCGAGTACCCCTTGGGTACACCCAACCAGTCCAAACCACAACTGCCGCTGTCTTCGCCGGTGAAACTGACATGGCAAAAATAGGCTCCTTGTTGATGTCAAACTCAGCAAAGTCCCGCCTGAGCTGAAAGTCTGCAAAGGGCCGAGAATGGTGAAGGATGATGCTTGAATGCCCTTCAAAGGAAAGCTGTCCTGACTTAAGTTAATGAAGTTAGTTAGCATGCATGGTTTGTAACTGTGGGAATCGAATTAATCGAATTAGGCTGATAGGAATTCTGATTCCCATCGGAAAATGTCACATTCCCATCATTGGAATTCATTGGAACCAGCTAATTCCGCACCAGCGATCGCCCAGCAACTTATATTCCGCTTCTTCGGCAGAGGTGAGCCTCGACAGATCATCGAGGATCACCGATAAACCACCCAACGGCCCGGCGATCAGCAGCTGTGAGTTCAGGAACTACTGTACAAGGGTGAAACACCCACAAAAAACCAGGTTCGGAAGCTGAGTTGCTTGGAAGATTTGGAAGTTCAAAATTGCCATTTTCTGCAAATTTCTGTCAGAACTAGTCAGAACCTCATAAACCAAGAAGATTCCGCGTTGGTTTTCTGCAACGTAATGGACAACAAAAAAAGCAACCTCTTAGCTTTGGAAAGATTCCAGGAGGTCTTGGCAACTGAAAGGAATCAATGTAAAATGTCTGATAAAGCACTTGCCTTTGTTTGTTCCCCACGTCTGATGAAACCAACAAGAGCAGACGAGTCTGGGAAGAGGCACCCGTGGCATGCGAAAGCTCTGACTTAAATACTTAAATGTCTACTCTGCAAAGCTGAACCTTGACGCGGATAGGTTGTTCCCTGACCACGGTCAAATCTCTTCAAATCCCCCTGTTCCAGAGTCATCCAGAATAAGCACTCCACAACTCCCTTCTACAAGCAACAGGAGAGATAGCCACAGCATCCGGCACAGCATGGATCCCAACATGGTGCTGCGCTGGGATTGGTCCAAATTCGCTTTAGTGGACGAATGGTGTGACCTGCTGTCTGTTTGAATCCTTGGTGCGATTGAATGGCATCCTTCTCGGAACCTGTGTGTTAGGCCTGCTCAGAAGGATGCATAAGAAAGAAAGCTGGAAACGAAGTCGCCAGTTGGAAGGTTGTAGTCCACTTGTTGCAGCATTTTGTTGAGTTGTTTGGGGATAGCCCAGTGTAAGGGACAGCTGAACTATTTTCTTCGAAGCTGAAAGAACTACAGATCAGGCAGCAAAGTCAAATACATGCCAGTCCATCGGAACAAGAATCATGACATCACATTCCGAAGGCTGTTCTCAGATCAATGTTGTGCGTGATGCACAAATAAATACAAATACAATCACCGCAGCGCAGGAAACCTCAATTCTGTGATCACCGAAAAAAGGTGCCGGAGTGCAACATTTGATGAAGGCCTGATAAAAGAACCACTGCAGCAGAAAAAACCCTTGAGGGTCTTTGGGTACAGACCTATTGTTACTCAAACCATCTTGAACCAACTTCAGTCTGCAAGCACGCTGTAGGAAACCTCAAGTCTAGGGAAGGACAGAGGTGACGGAGAATGCAATTTAGTGCTGGCCTGAGAAAAGAACCCAACGCTACATCAGAAT
>Ga0126342_10017120_pt1 | contig 12562 bp, 14 predicted proteins | sample Cyp1metagenome_FD_92528 | JGI IMG/M metagenome (GOLD analysis project Ga0126342, IMG submission 92528) | Coral microbial communities from Lord Howe Island, Old Settlement Bay, Australia - Cyphastrea 1 metagenome | ecosystem: Host-associated > Invertebrates > Cnidaria > Coral ...
ATAAATTTCCAGTAACATCCATGAACATTTCCATAAATTTCCATAAATTTCCAGTAACATCCATGAACATTTCCATAAATTTCCATAAATTTCCAGTAACATCCATGAACAAATCTGCTTCATCCCGTCATTCTGTTCACATAGCAGCTATCGTTCGACGAGAGGCACAAATCCCGGGGCACCTCGAAGTCCATCAACTTGGATCGCACCACCTGGGGCCGTCTATTCGGTGGTCCCGGAATGTGGTATGGAATATGACATCCCCATTTTTAATAGGTAAACCATCTATTTTTATGGGCCATCTATACCATGGCTATGTTAGTCATAACCAGAGGGTATATATATATAGCTGTATCATCTCGGGCAGGTTTCCTGCCTGAATGCATTCAGCCAGATATTACTGCCTGCATGATGATCTAGGTATATATACTGTAAATATATATATATATAATATTTATTGGATGTGAATGAACGGTAAGTCTACAGAATATGTAGACTTACGACATCTCTGCTCGAATCATCCATTCGCAGAATCTTCATATGACATCGTTGACCTTGGAAAACCAATTGAACTTCTTTGGTTGATGAGATCTTATAGCTATATCCTGGCCATGTCATTACATCCCTACATGTCAAACACATTCAAAGAAATCAAAAGATCCAATGAGTATTTTGAAAATTCGTTATATTATGTATATATATATAATATGCACATACCATGTGAATCAACCGTTCATCCAGTCGCCGCCTTTTTGTTGCTCGAGGCCACCCCGCCCGGTGATGTGCCCCCGCACCCAGCTCCGGCTTCAAGGCACCGGAGCAATCACGTTGCACAACAAGTCCTCGTCGGCCTCTTTCAGACGCGACAGGGCCTCGCGGTGGCGACGCGCGAGCGCAAAAAACGCTTAAAACGGCGTCCGTGGCCATGCGACGAAGCAGTTGATGCCAAACCACTATAAATGGTGATTTAATGGTGATTTAATGGTGACTTAATGGTGATTTAATGGGTTAACAATGGGTTAACAATGGTGAATAATGGGATGATAATGGGATATACCCTCCAGTAAACTAACAGGTTGCTATGGAAAATGGACCATTTAGTGCGGTGATTTTCCTATAGTTCTAGCTCCAAGTTACCCAAATTCAGAAAAATTACATATACCATGAATCAATCGTACTCCAGACCTGTCTCTTTGGACCCATTGTTTTCCCAACCTGTTTCCCTGTGTGTGACATGCTTCACGCCTGTGAATTGACTGGGTTGCGGTGGGAAGACTTTTCAGCTCAATTTGGAAATTGTTTGGCACCATGTCAATGCGTTGTGTTGTTCCTGAAATGCTATGGAGCCTGGATGAGCTAAAGTGTGCCCTGATAAGTGAGCTTCCCATTTTGAAGACCGAAGAAGGAGAGGGTTTCAAAATATTGTATGACTTGTTTGTTGAATGGGCTGAAATCCTGTTAAATTACAGTACAACTACCAGCATCCGCTCTGTTGAATTTGGGGAATTGTGGCCCCGAATCCTTCTCTCTGGGGATTTCGAGGAAGCACAGCGTAATCCAGACTTGGCCCAGTTTACGGATGCGGAAGCTGAATCGCCAGCCAAACGCATCAAAAAATAAGCTGAACAGCTTATCCAATGGTCTCAAAAGATCCTAGAGAGATGTTGGTGATTGATGAGAGAAACAAGACTTTATGTTTATTCAAGAAATCATTGCTTGAGAAGCTGTGGACTCAAAGGATCTTAACGGGGTTAAACATGTGCGATTGGACATGACAGGACGTGACAAGGGAAAAGGTGCGCCTGACAAGGGTCACACAACCTCATTCTCACCATCAAAGGTCGTTCGTTATTTTCCAAATTTTCCGGAGCTAGTTTGGCATGGAATATGAACAGCCTTGGAATATGGGTAAGATTTTGCTAGAATAGTGATTTTCCATGGCTATGTTAGTTTACCAGAGGGTATAGTTCATGATCCAAGAATAACAGCACGTGTAAGTGAATGATAGTGATAATGGTAAAACATAGTCAGCTATGGCAGTAACATAAACACAATAAAACAATGATTATTATTAACAACTATTAACAACAAAGATGCACCGTCTTTCTGGACATCTTTGCTTCCGCCACACTCAGTCAGTGCCATTTTTCGCGCTGTCTGCTGGTCCGAGTGGCCCACGTGATTTGTGTCAGTTCCTTCGGAGAACAATTTTCAGCTTCATGATGTAGAACTCCACGAACTTCCGCGAAGAGATCCTTGGATGAAAAACGAAGAAAAACAGCAAATGAATGCAAATGATACTTCCATATAGTCAGGCATCAAGAAGGGGTAGGTGTTGCGAAATTGGTATAAAACGTTTTATTTTACATGTATGTATGTATATAAATATGCATATAATCATGTGTATATATATATATATATACATACATATTATATTCATGTGCGTGATTGTGCACACACACACATATATATATGTACGTCTAGATATACATCAGTATGTATATATATATATATAATATTAATGTATACTATACACAACATATATTGAAACACATCTACAATATGTATACACTGACACATGACGAAACTCAGGTGGTCCATGCCGAGTGCATCCAAGGAATGTTTCCCACTATAGGTTGTGATGTGTTCTGAGCGTACTGTAGTTCAATTCAAAGATCTTCAGCTCATTTAATGGTGATTGAATGGTTTAACAATGGGTTATTAATGGTGAATAATGGGATGACAATGGGATATACCATCCTGCAAACTAACATAGATTTGATGATGTGGAAAAGACACAATGTGTCGATCAGCTTCCTAGAGAAACCATGGGTTTTCCACATCTTTCTGCATGTTAAACCAAGGGTAGTTCCTGACAGTTTGCCGACCCCTATTGGACTTTGAAAGCCGTCTGTCCCGTCGCAGGGTGCCATTTTGTCCGTCTGTCACCCCTTTATACTGGTTGGGTAGCACACAATCTCGCAATTGAGTATGGAGGATGATAATTCCCAATATAGAAAAGTAACAACCCTCAATAATCATCTACCAACATTAACAAACCATCATTTGACAATGATATATCCCCATGTTTCATGCTTAACAGTTCTAGAAATGCTGATTACCCTCCTGTAGACTAACATCACTAGTGCAGATTCCATCAAATTCCACATGTAATCATAATTTATCGGGGGGACACCCCATGGCCATGGCTTATCCACATCTGTATGTTTCTAGGGTACAGTGAAACCACTGTTTAAGTTAAGAACGTACTACAACGAGAACTTCAGGGGCTGGATTGCTCGATTCAACCCTTTCTGTCAGCTAATTGAAATAAGAACCCTAGGGTACCCTGGAATTCTGTACATTTTTCGTGAGTGGCTCACCAATCGGCTTTCGGTCGCTCACCTTCACTTCCAGGACTCGCTATGGGTCAGATTCATGGTGGCAAAGGCCCACAGCACCGACAGTAGGTCAGACATCCCTGGCTGTCGCAACATGTTGGAAAACAATGTATGGGGATATATGGGGTTGAAATAACAAGATGTATTTGATTTTGTTTAATCCAATATCCAATAAAACATGAGGTAGCCCAAACAATCCCAATTGTTGCAATGACACATGTGGTTAACCATGCTTGACCCCATATATATATATATATAACAAAAACAAAACTACCCGAGTAACGTTGGTGAATCATGGTATGTGATACAAGAATTTACGACCATCTTATATATTCATTTGTATCTTTATCGAACTACTTTGAGCTAGTACTACCTATCTATACCTATCAATTTATCTATCTATCCATCTATCTATAGCTGAGTACGCAAATTATAGCCACACAGAAGGGATTTAACACATAAAAACGGAATTCAATGGTGACCCTGGCCGACTAATCCACTTTTACATGATGTTTAGCCCACCAGTGACTAAGGGATGGCTTGGTTTTCTCAGCTGATTCTGGTTATGGATCCTTCCGAAGCGTTTCTGCTGGCATCCTGGGGCCGGTACCCTTCCTTGAGTGCTTTGTCAAGTTTTCTTTGGAGCGGTTTATTGACCAAGGCAGTTGCAGAAGGTCACTCATCGGTAGATTCAATTTCAATTGTGGAGGTAAACTCTCCTAAATAGCTGAACGCTCCCCACATTGTGTTGGGATTATATACAATAGCCCCCAAATGGCCAGAAATCTCTGGTCACCGACAAGCTACCAAAGTCCGAGAGATTCTTCTGCGCATTGGCCGCCAGGGTGGCGAAAATCAATTCATCTCTCTGCTGCCTTGTGGCAGAACGACCGGAGTAAGCGGGTGTGTTTGAAAATGGGATAATGGAATATATACCTCCATAATACCTCCATATAAAATACCATTTGCTGTAGAGATTATTTTTGAATCATTGTTCTATAAAATACTATAGTCAACAACATTAGTCAACATTGTAAGAATCATGAGATGATGATGATGATGGTGATGATGATGGTGGTGATGATGATGATGGTGATGATGATGATGATGATGATTATGATGATGATGATGATCAGCCATCACATGTGGTGCCTTAAATTACCCACACCATGGTACAACCTGGGATATCATCAGCCACTAATTTAAAACCATCATAGGGATATAATTATATAATCGACATTGGGTTATAGCGGGATATTACTGGGATGCTTTCGGAAATAGCTATTGGCTTATAGTGATAGTAAGTATCTGGGTAAATGACAATATTTCACCAACCTGAATCTTGTGGCCATAAAAGGGGATGATTCCCCAATCCTAACTATGATTTCCAGGGTTTGGTCGAACAGTGAGGTCGTGATGAAATTTACCTAGAAGTATGTAATCCCATTTATAGATGATTTACCCATTGAAACCTCCATTTATGAGAGATTTTCCATGGCTATGTTAGTCATAACCAGATGATAGTCATAGTAAGTATGTAATCTGTGCCATGTGATATTTGGCTTCGTCTCGACCTGGAGGATACAGAATCGCCTTTTTTTGTCTGGGAAGTTGTTTTCCAACCACTAGTTTGCAGGATCATTAGTTGTGTATCTGGAGAAACATTCAGAAAACAAATCTGGAGTCTCAGTAGCCTCCATATTCCAAGCGGCAATTCAAAAAGTGACTTTGCAATACTTTGCACATGTTTTTCCAGGTTTTTCCTAAAAAAATGGTGATGATTCTCCACTAATTTTCCAGGCCACAACTGTCAAGAAGCTTGGCTCGGGGTGCAAACCTGCACCCCCTATTGATTGGTTGAATCCCCATGCGAGATGGCATCCCAACTTGGGTTGGTTACCCTCTGGTAAACTAACATAGCTATGGAAAATCACATTTTTTTATGGGAAAACTCACTATAAATGGCCATTTTCAATAGCTATGTTAAATTATCAGAGGGTAACATTCCACAATTTTATTGCTTGATGCAAAACCATGTTTGTCTGTCATAGTCCAGCATCATGAATTTGGGACTTTACTTTTATGAATTTGGTATATTCACTCGTATGAACATGGGGGATGACCAATGATGATCGTTCCCTTCTATAGGAAACTCACTTCCTGGAAACCCAAATTACTTGGTATAGAAAGGAAATGATCCATTCCCCCTACCGAAGAGTTTTATTATTAGATCTGCATGTTGGTGTGTCATATAACCATAAACATCATAGTATAACTTGAAAAAATCACCGATTTATACTTTTATAGATCAATTTCCCAGCTCGTCTTTGAAACTTCAGTTTCACAAAATTGGGGATAAAAACCTTCCGATTTTCCCATGAACATAGCTGAGATATCTGACATTTGGAGGGTAAATTATATATATATATATATCAAAATATCACCAGTAAATGCCATGTACCATCTGGTTATTTAACATAGCCATGGAAAATCACCATTTTTGAGAACGGTAAACCATGGTAAACCATCTATTTCTATGGGCCATCTATACAATGGCTATGTTAAATAACAAGAGGGTGTATATATATATAATATATATATATATAATATAAATATATATATATCAATGATCTGGGTATATCTGGGTATAATGCCATGGTTCGGCTGAACGGCGGTTCCACGGTGGAATCAAACACAGCTGGCTGAAGCAAGGCACAAGCGACACAGGGCAGCCGCCACACAGGCGATGTCCTTTTTGGAAGAAAGGGCAGCCACGAAGCCACCCGGCTGGAACGAAAAAAACAACGGATTAATATGGATTATTATGGATTACAAAATACATGTGTATTTATATGGGTTATAAAACGTTATATATATATATATATATACGTATATATATATATATGTATATATGTAAGATTATCATGACTAATATGGATAATTATTGGATTGCTGATTCAATTTTCACGCAATTGCTGGTGTTCCACAAGCAGCTGACGGCTCATCTACTTATTTGTTGGTCTGAAAATTGGATAATTACCGCAAAAAATAATGGTGTATCATCATCATCATCATCATTATCATCATCATCATCAACATCATAATCATCATCATCATCATCATCGCCATCACCATCATCATCATCATCATCATCACCATCATCATCATTATCCTCAGTTAAACCATATGTTGACCATATATTTTCAGATATGAATCATATATTCACCATATGATAACCATATTATGCACCGTCCTCTATCCCATGAAAAAGACATATAACTCATCACAGTTTCCGTGGGGCTTTGCAGTTCGGGCAGCCGCATCTTCAACTCGGCCACCGCGATCTCCTGTTGGCCGTGGAGCATCTCCATGTGCGTTGCTTGTATCCATGTGTTCATTGGCTAAATCAATGTTCTCATCACTGAAAAAACTCAGTCTGGTCGCGTCTGACGGGCTGAATCCCATATTTTTGCTGATGAAACCCCTATATCTTTTTTGCTGAAACATTCAATATCATGATTTTTTGTTGCTGAAGTCCCTCGGAGTGAGTCAAAACCTCGGATGGACATCCAGTTATCCCAGCTATTTTGATGTGAACAAAAACATGGTTTTCATCCATAGCCACAGATCATATTACATCAAAGTAGCTTTTTTTCTCAAACTTGGGGTATACCAAAACCAACGGCTTTCCTCTACAGATCCCCATATTAAATACCAATTCCACTTCTGTATAGGTCAAACCCGTTAATGATTGGCGGTTCAATCGAATTGCAAATCCCATTAAAATCCGATTAAAATCTGATTTCAAATCCCACTAAGACCCCATGAAACCCTTCTGAATTCACTAAATTCACCTGAATTCACCTGTTGAATGGCTCAGTTGCTCCCGGTCACGACGTTACGAAGTGTTCACGGTTCTCATCCTTGAGTTTTGGATCGGCTCTGCACTTGGCTAAGGCGCCAAGGACTACACCTGGGTGCGCTGGCACCAACTGATCAACAACCAAAACTGGAGATTTACCCAGATTTCCATGGGATTTTCACTGGGATAACAAGAAGATACATCCTACGGGGATGTATCTTCTTGTTAAAAACAGTTTGCTATGGAAAATGAATGAATATGATCCATTGATGGATGATAAACATGATGATTTACTTATTACAAACGGTGACTTTCCATAAATACGTTAAATCCGGATTTCAAGGGTATATGAGGTTCAAACTCTGATTTAAGCAGCACAAATTGAGGTTCAAAAAATGTGGAGTTAACAGATTTTGCCAACAAGCAGGGGTTCAAGCAACAAGAATTAACAGGGACTTAGCCAGCGAAAATGGGGATTTGCATGATCTAATGACCTCCACCAACAGTGGGTAGTAAAGAATGATAGCAAAGCCTTACTACTTTGAAGAGATGATAGTTCAGGGAAGGTCACTGCTATTGGTTGGAGACTAATGAGACTACGTATGTCTAATCTAAAGCAACATAAATTTATGGATTTAGGCATCAATGGACTGGTTTGAGGTAAAATCATGCTTAAATCTACAGTTGCTTGAATGTAGAGGCTTTCCTGCAGATTTTCCCACAATACTGTGAAACCAGCAGCATCCAGCAACAATAGGGAGTATTCAATATGATTCAATCAACAAAAGAAGGGGATGCAAGCAAGCAAAATGGTGAATCCAGTCTTGGGGAACTTAAGAACCCGTCCATAGCAGGGGTTGCGTACTGAACGAAGCCTCTGAAGCCTCGATGAGGATCCCAAAATGGCTAATGAACATAGAAATCAACTAGCCAAAATAATGAGTTGACAGAGGTGTTGGTGTCCAGGGGTCAGTGGCAATCAAACATGGAAAGTTACCTGGGATTTCCCGGAATTTCCCGTAACATCCATGGAGCTTTTGATGGGAACATATGGGAACATCATATATACATAGCGGGTTTTCCAGCCATGTAACCAAAAAGTCACCACCCAAATGCCACAAGGACCTAGCATTTCCAATGCCAACCCATCCCTGGCAATGTTCACATTTTCGTACATTTTCGCAGATGCCTGCAGGTTGCAATTCTGTATTCTGTCGGTGCCATCTCATTGAACTGCGAAGTTCCATGGCGTGACTCAACATGCTGAGGCATGCTCAGGCGCACCAACTGAGACGACTATGTCATCTTTTCACATGAGCCACATGAACCATGAAAATGTCATTTTTCACCGTCCCAACCCATAAAATACTGCTTGGTACATAGCTATGCTATGCCGTTCATTCTATGGGTTAGTTATGGTTAGTTCATAATCCCCAACAAACCAGGTAGGGTATTTTCAATGGCTCAACCTACATCAGCCCACTCCATCGTCATGGCCATGGCCACCATAGCGGCAGTGGCCATGGTCGCTGCACTGCCTTCACTCCCTTCACTGCTTTCACTGTCGAGGATGCCACTGTGATGATACGTACTGGCCACGGCAGTGTCTGGATATGGCCGGCAGTGCTGCCATCAGGGAGATATCTTTCGGCACAGTCCGGCAAGATCACTGCACCAGGTTGCACCGGGTCATATTCGCAAAGGCATGAGGTTGATTGAATCACCGGAAGACGGGCTGACATTATGGCGTCGTACCGCTTCCTAATATTTTTAATATACAATATCGAGCATATAAATCTCACTTACCATCCCTGAATATGATTCAATTCTATAACGATCACAAACAACACCCAAGTTTTGCCCGCAGCGGCCGCCAAATCCGGGACGCTCAAGTCGCGTCCGGTGAAGGAGCTCAGGTTGCTCTGACAGAGATCCAAGAGCTGGTGGAACCAGCCTCCCGGCAGATTGGGGTGCCCACAGCTGAGAAGTATATACCCATTAAACATTCGGGGTATCACCAAGAATTTCATGGACCTTGTTTCTGTTTGGCTAAAGCTGGTTTTGTTCACGATTTTTTGTCACATCTGGGTTCATATGGTGATGAAATAATCATAGTTAGATGGGGTCACAAGCAGACTAACACAACTAGGGTGCACCATGCATCACCATGCAATGATGTAACCAACCCCAGGGTGGGATTTCACCACGAAATGATGGGCATAGTGTTGTGGGTCCCAAATCGATTTGTGGGCCCCATCTACCACACTTGGCCCGACTCCATATCCCGTGTTGGCACTCTAAACACCGCTTGTACTCTGAAGGAAATTATGTTTTCCGTGTTCCCTTGTTTTCTCTCGCTGCTAAACTAAGCAAAATGTCAAACATCAAAAGAATGCAAAAGTCTGGAAGAAACTGTTCTCAAGACTGCAACACCACCACTACTTGACCCAGGCCAAATGAACCATTCACAATTTTCTGCTTTCCCTTGTAAAAATAAGCTTGAGGGTTTCTGTGGGCAAACGTCTGGATTGGGGTGAACTCTGCAAAAGTTACTTAATGGATCTTAATGGAATATTCCACCCCATTTGACTAGCAGAGGAACCTTGAAATCGGAGTACTGAAAGCCCAATTCAACAAGTGGGAACAGACCCATCTCTTTGTAGTTTAACATAAACTTATATAACTACACATATGGTTTGATTTGAGTTGGTCATAGATACACGCCCATTGATTGCGTTGGTCATGTGGTTTTCAACTACACATAAATGGCATGCGTTTTGTGCTGACTGAAATCACCAGTTACACTTTGCAACTCGTCCCAACTCATCCCCTACGTTGTGTCGTAGCTTTGGAATCCCGCCTGGAAAATGCTGTAACTTCACTAAGGACCACAGGACATGCACCTGTGATGACCAAAGGGGAAACCCAGGCTGCAGAGCTACAGTGTTGTCACATTTAGTGCCAAATGTCTGATGGGCCACAGATTACAAAATTCAATGTCACCATGTCCAACCCAGGAGATCTACATTCAGGCCATGTGTGGAAATCAGATTTAAGGCCATTTTCGAATTGAATCTCCCATGTCGATGCTCGTTTGTAGATCTCTTGGGCTCGTTCTCACGTTCATGTTGCTGGGTTTGATGCGATGTTTGCTTTGAGAAAACGAAGCATTTGGGGGCAGATCATGGATCGTTGACATTACTCTGGCCAACATCCAAAGATATTGTTGAAGTACAAACTGTTTTTGAATGTCACAAATGTCACATGTGCACAGACACACTCCAAGATCAATTCCATGCAATTCATCCAGGTTGGGACCCCCTTTAGTTCCTGGGTCAATGTTCCCATCGTGTCACCCATGAGTCCACCACAGGATTTCACTTTGAAGATTCCGAAATGGGGAAAACATGGGAAAACCCAACATAGAATTGAGAAGCCATCAAGTCTTGTCAAGTGCCATCATTGTTCTAATAATTATAGATTTAATGTTTTCATTAAAGCCTCCCTTTAAAATCGGGGATTTCTCATCACCAGGTCACCAGCGGGCCAAGGACCCAAGGAACCATCCCCCGTGGTTTCAAGTCTGACAACTTCTTTCCTGTCTGCTCCATCAACCTTGGAAAGGCATAACATGTTTTGGGCATCAGGAGACCCGCAAAGGGCTAGTCATTACTAGCAATGGGCTATAGCCCAGGTAGAGGTAATGATGCAAAAATGATCATAATGGGATGTTTGATGATGCTTTCATGGATACCGTCCCAACTGATATAGACCCTGATGACAGCAGTCTTCCAGTCCCCAACTCATGGAAGGGATTATGCTACTTATTCGGAATTTGTGCTCAACCCTTTACCCTATAGGTGGGGGTTGTTTCTGGGTTTACTGCAAACATAAACCGATTCACCAAACGCAAAAAGGTAAGTGGTGATTTCCCGATTTCCAAGCATGTTTGATGGATCCGTGGTTTCATTACCATTCCTTTCTGGGAGTCGAGTCTAGCTAGTCTCGAACAGCCTATCATAATTTTCCATCGCAGCTAGTGTCAGCCATCTGGTGGCAGCCCTGATTTCATATGGCAGTGAACACCCATTGATTGAACATGACTAGCCAGCTAGAAACCTCCATGAAATTTCCAGGGATTTCCCAGCGGCGTTTGCCACGTTTAATCACCGGAGGGTTGGTTGGAAGATCCCCGAAATATAAAGCGCATACTTGGCATAGTTGCTCCAGGAAAAAGGAGCTGGATGAGCCGACAGCTTTCCCCTTTCATCAACGGGCAGTTGATCAGCTAATCATCGCAAGGCCAAATATTGCAAGAACAACAATTATTCCTTACGCTCCAAAGAAAATATAAACCCTGGGTATATGATACAAAAATCATCATATACTTGATACATACCCATGTATAATTATTGGAGTTGATTATCATAATTATTCGTGTAAATGAACTCTCTTTATTTTTGTTGATTTACTTCTATACTACTCCAAAAATCAAATAGATCGCCGAAGAATGGACGAAGAATCACCAGAAGACCTGAGAACTGCCCAGCAACCACTCGAAACGTGGATTTTCTTTGAGGAAGGCATTGCCTTGGCGACGGATGTCCCAGATGTTCCAGGTCCTATGGGTCCAACTGGGACTGGAAAGTATGGGACCAACTACTGATGGTTGAGCCACCTCTGAAAAATGATGGAGTGAAAGTCAGTTGGGATGATGACATTCCAAACCACCAACCAGATTACAGTCTTAATTTGATTTAAATTGTGTCAAATAAACAAAAGTCGTGACCAAGAAACCAGGACTGATGCTATATTATTTAACCACCATTTCTTTCAGAACAGTATATAAATCATCTACTATTTAAAGGCCACCTATAGCACCAAGAGACTGCCATGGTGTAGCTTGGCGATTCGCTGACATGCCGTCACCAGGTTCACCACATCCATCTGTTGCAGCTCCTCCGCAAAGCTCCCCAGTTCCATAGTCCATACCCTCTGGTAATTCAACATAGCTACTGAAAATGACCATAGAAATAGTGGATTTAATACCCATGAAAAATGGTGATTTTCCAAGCTATGTAAACGTTTACCAGAGGGTAGATGGTTTGCACCATAACTTAACCATCGAACAAAGGTGGATAGATGAGATATGAGGGATCTCAAATATTCAACACTACCTAAATGGTCTAAAATATGTGTAGATACCCTCCTAAACCATGGTTTCTGGGCGTGTTTAATATGAACGCGGGAAGATACTAAATACATGTTACAAGTGCGTGCATACATATATATATATATA
>Ga0126342_10017121_pt1 | contig 12561 bp, 10 predicted proteins | sample Cyp1metagenome_FD_92528 | JGI IMG/M metagenome (GOLD analysis project Ga0126342, IMG submission 92528) | Coral microbial communities from Lord Howe Island, Old Settlement Bay, Australia - Cyphastrea 1 metagenome | ecosystem: Host-associated > Invertebrates > Cnidaria > Coral ...
CAAAATGGCAGTCCAAGCTGACCCCTAGTTACAAAATGGTACCCCGATTTTGCTCGACTCGCATCCGCTCGCATCCGTTCGCTCGATTTGCCCTTTACAGAATGGTGGGGACTGGGGGTGGCTCTACTCGCACTATCCTAGGATCCCTAGGCAGTAACCTGCAACAACCCGACCAACCCGAGTCGCGATTCATTTTTCCCGTTTTTTTGCGTTCATCAGCCTGTTTCGGCGTGATGCTGTCTGAGTGGCCAAGTTAAACATTGAATACAACGTACCAATATGTCTAAGAGATATCTTCCAACAGTTGGATGTCATAATCAAAAAATATAAATATCGATAATAAAAAATAATATTAATAATATTATTAATAATAATAATACAGGCAGAAACGGCGAGATCTGACAAGGACATTCTGGCAAGACCCAAGTTACTCCGCAAATCAATTTTTCCTCCAATGCAAGATGTGTTCTGAAAGGGCTACATAGTTTATCTAGCTTCCTGAGATGCAGCTCATCCATTTGACATAGGTGTGTCTTCTAGCCATTCTAGCTAACTTCCATCCAGATTGTAGGGTCTATGCTTTGAATCCATCCAATTTGTAATGGTTATTGATTAGCCCTCCAGACTCCGACAGAATGGTCGGGACTGGATCTAATTGATCTCAAACTCACACCCGTCTTATCTACATGTCCTTGCGTGGTCTCAAACTGCCTATACACTTTACAGCGTCGGGCCATTCCTGCTGATGGCATGACTGCCACACATCTTCTCATGCAAGTCTGAGCGAATTCAGGCCGGATGTCAAGGTCCTCGTTAAAAGGCAGGGTTTCATTGACTTAGTCAATGTATCTGCGAGCATCCGGGCAGTCTCAATCCACCACAGCTCGTCCCCATAGGGCGAGTACTCAAGACTGCTCTTCAGCCGTTTATCTTGGATCTTCTTGGGCACTTCTGCATTCAGGTGCTCGACCAAGCTCATGCAGTCAGACACACAAATGTGCTTCATCATCTTCATCTGGCATTGCTCGTGCCAGTCTGTCATCGACACCAGCTTGCCTGTCATCTCACACAAGACACACCTCGGGCGATCACCGTGTTCCACTGCACTCTGAAGTGCGTACGACTCAGCTTGCAACGTGGTTCTGCACACACGCTTCAATGTTGACGAACCGAGCCCGATCACATGTATTATGTTGTGATCTTTCTCGGTTAAGCGCGAAGCCGTCGCCGTAGACAGATAGTGAATTCTGCCTTGCTGGGATTTGAATCCAGGTTCATTTGCAAAGGACGCATCGCTGTACATCACCACTGCAAGATCCTTCCAGTCAATCCAATTGGCCTTGTACACCAGCTTCATGTCTTGGTTCTGGTGTGCCAGTTCAGCAGCCTTGTTTGCCAGCCTTAGGTCTGACACCGTGGCCTTTGGATTACAGAGTCTCTGGAGTTCATTCACCTTGTACGCCAAGTCTGCACGACGGTACCGTGCTACCCACGCCAGTGACCCCGTCACTGACCGGAGACTTGTCAACCCCTTTTCCGTGACAACGTCAGTTCCCTTACGAGACTTGTCAATCGAAATTGGCTTGATTCCTCTGGTGTTCTCCTCAGCATCGATTTCAACTGTGAAATCATCATGTTGGGTAAACCGACGTCCACAGTATCGGAAGCTTCCTTCTTCAGTCTTTCCGACTGAGAATTTTCCAAGGATCTCCTGGATCACCTTTGCTCCACTTGACTTGTGGGCAAACAGTAGGTCATCCACATGGGTGCATAGCATGGCATCCAGTTCACCATTTTCGTCCTGATGGTAGTACAGGGCAGGCATCACCTTTGACGCCTTCATTCCTGCTGTCTTCACTTCTGAATCCCTGCACAAGTAGAAACCTCTACCAGCGTCGATTGAACCATAGGTGGGGACCCTGCAGAGCAGACACGCTTCTGCAGGCACGTCCGGATCACCAAGTCCACCGGTTGGCTGTCGCATCAATAGCAGCCGTGTCAGTGGCCTTGCTTGGAAATACGCATTGGTCACGTCACTTCCTTTCAGACGTAACCTCTCCGAAGCAGCCCAGCTCGCTAGGAGGCAGTGTGACTCCGCATCTGCTGTCGGAGCATCGCACCTCACATCTTCTCGGCTCACATCTTCGAAGTTACCACAAATCACCAAACGAGCTTTCATCTTGGGACTATACTCTGGGGTTCCCTTTAGGTGTTCATGTTTGTCTGTTTCAACCCACTTTGACGGGATTACTTTGTGGCCCTCATCCAGTAGATTTTGAAGCTCCTTTCCCCAAATGGGAATTGCAGCGTTGAAGCTTTTGTACTTCTCCCACTCAGCAGTTCGAGCTTCCATCATCAAGGTCCTGATCTCTGAGATCTCTGGTGAGACCTTCCTGATGTCTACCGTTTTAGCCACCTTCCCAGATTGAACCGCCTCGTCGGCCTCCACAACGCGCTGTGCAATGAAAGACCTCAGTGGCTCCAAGTCCAGTTCCAGATCCATGGCTCGCATGCGGTCGAATGGGTCTTGTGCCCTTCGAAAGACAGTGAAACCGGTCCAAGCGTCCGTTTCTTCTACGTTACTTAGCTTACCCGTTTCGTTTGTTTTTACATCCCCATTCCTGAAAGTTTTCCTTACTGCTGCAAACCCTGAGTCCTGAAGCCCATCTGGCAAATCACCATCGATCATCGTGTTGTACTCTCTCTTCCTGGGCTCTGCGTGAACTCTGATTGCAACATCCTTTGCAATACGCCAATGGTCACCATCCACCATTTCAGCCAGCATCGTGTCACCTGGCAGTGCTCCAGGGGTAGTTGGTGCCACCCTGGTGTACGGAGCAGAACGTTCAGTTCTGCCCGTCTTATCTCTGGCCTGCTTCCTTGTTCCTGGTGTTCCTGGAGCTCTTGATGGCGCACTGCTCCCCTGAGGGGCATCCAAATCATCATCAAAGATTCCAACCGGTCCTTGTTGTTCATCTTCAAGATGGATGTACTTCTGCTGCTGAGGGCCTGACACAATGGCATCTGGCAGCACAGGCTCCCCATTCAAGATGGAGAAGGCTACGGCCTCACTCTCATTGGCAGACCTCACACGTGATGCATTGCACAAAATTGGAACCCCCTCGTGCAACAACCACAACCCATTGTGGGGGTCATGACCAATCACACGGGATGCTGTGCTCCACGTTGTGCCACCTTGCTGCGCATCCCTCCTGTAGCAGACCAAATCTCCAACAGCATACTCATTGTGTTGGGGAGCTGCATTGCTTTTGACACGTGCAACCCTGTTGCTTGTGTCCAGGTGCACAAAGGCTCTCTGTGCACTCATCCTTGCGGCGTGTACCTTGTGGTAGGCTACATCAGGGTCAGTCTTACACCCATGTCAGCGCTCTCTGACATGTCTGTGACTGAGCCTGGCATGCGTGGCTGTTTTCCCAAGACCCATTGACTTGCACTGTAACCGTTTGTTCTCTGCATGTTGTTCTTCGTGGATGTGCGTTCTTGCAGCAGCACCTCAAAGTCTGCAAGTCCTGCCGTCTCGGTATCGGCAATCACTTTTCTGACCATCGCTTTCAGAATTCCACCATGACGTTCAACCTTCCCTATTGCTGCTGGGGTTTCCAAAGGGGCAAACTCGATCTTGCATCCATGGCTTGACAGCACCCTGGCTACTGCACCTCTGTTGTGCAAGCCTCGATCCATGATGCATGCACGTGGCCAACCAGCCCAAGCGATCCACTTGGTCATCAGTGCCTTGGCACACGCCTCTGAAGCGGGCTGTCCTCCACCTTCTTTCACAACTTCACACATGTGAAATCCTGTGGCTATGTCAACCATTGACATCACTGAGTACTTCCCCCCTACATGGTCTCTCATCTCCAGCACGTCAAAACCCAACATAGAGTTGAAATGACTTCCTACTGGGTGATCCCTTGGGGGGTTTGCTGAATCCTCACACGCCTGGCACCTCACCCATCGAGCTGCCTCAATCAGCTCTGGAGACGCCCTTCCTTTCTTCAAGGTAGCAGGTGTTGGGTGGCCAAATTGCCTGTGCAGGCGTCGCATGGCAATCCTAGTGCGTGTGGGCAATGCTCTCCACTGGGCTCTCCTCTGGGCTTCATCCAGACAGCTCATCCAAAACTTCACCCACAAAACAAGTCTGGGCATACCTATCTAGGTAAAGCTTCTCTGAATGACCCTTCAACAACTCATGAAACTCCATGCCACATGCATCTTGAAACGTCCTTGGTGTCATGGACACTCGACCATCGTTCCACTCCTTGGCCAGCCTGCTCAAGGCATCATCACGGTCTCCTGCAACGAACAGGCACAAATTACCCCCAAAGCAAGTGCTCTTGTCAACCAGGTTTTCCAGGTATGGGGTGAAAACCACAACCGTGCATTGGTTCATGTCTGCCTCACAGTGGAGGTCTTGGATCTGATTCCAAGTGGGGTTTTCCATATACACTGCAACCAGTCCAGGGCATTGTGATGAAACCCTGGCTGCAAACTTCTTGCATGTGTCTTCCCTACTGGAACTTACTGCAATGACATGCACGTCATTCCAATTGGACAAGTTGACCGTGGGATCCCTTAAGACCAACATGTGGACCGACTCTGGCACAGGAGTTGCTTCTACCATGGCTTTCATGACGTCATCTTCATGCTGCATGATCTTCAACCCTGAAGTCGCTACACATTTGTCCTTTTTGTCCATTACCCTTGACTCTGTGGACATCAGGGCTCCCAACAACGCACATGGCTGAGACTCTGTTTTCACCTCCAGCTTCACAGCAGTTGTTGTTGTCTCAGATCCAGCAACACCGCTTGGATCATCATCGTCACTGGCCAGATCGATGTACTTGTTGGGATGCATCGGTGTCATGGCCTTAGTGAACGTTCCAGGCATGCTGACCTTTTCAGGGGGGTCTCCCTCAGTAACTCCCAAAGCCTTAAGTTCAGGGGTCTTCTGTTCAGAAAGGATTATCACCTTGTTCCTCCTTTGGGGCAGTTACTGCGGCATGTGCAGCGGGAATTTCCTCAGCCACATCCATGGGTTCTTGGTTCTCCGTTGTTTCCAACTCTGCTTCAAAAGCAAGGCGCGTACTGTCCTCTTCAGTGATCTCTTCAACATCATCGTCCTTCTCTTCCTCCTGATCGTCACCAGGGGCATTCCCATCGCCGTTTCCATCCTCGGCGTCTCCAGGCTCACCAGGCTCGTGCGGAGATGATGCCTCAGCTTCCCTCGTAGGAGCATACACCAGGATCCTACCTGTGGACTCGTGATGGTATCCCAACTCATCACCACAAGGGTAGGTCCCATCCACTGTCCAGCTTCTGTCGATGTAGTCATAGATGCTGACGCTCCATCCCTCAGCTCTCATAGCCGGTGAAGCCCATGATCTCCTGATGGTCTTCCTGTCACAGGATTCCTCCTGCAGGCACAGTCCAATGTAGTCAGGGCCAAGTACTGCCACCTTCACATTGGACGACATGTTGTTCTGCTCAACTGTCTGCACCTTCCTTTCTTCTGCTGTCGTACCTGGAAAGTACGGACCAATCCAGCGCAAGCACTTCTGCTTGTAGCCAGTCTGGTGGTCCACAGCAGCTGCATACCACATGGCATCCAACAGCTCCACAGAAAGTCCGTGGGCATCGACCCTGTTGTTCCAGGAGATCCATCATCCTCCCTTGCAGGTAGGTCCAAATGACTTGGCCAACCGGCCATCACAGATTCCACACTCATCTGACGTGCTTGGGGTCGTCGTCGAGGAAGAGGTGTCAGACTCCTTGTAGGTGGTCTGGGAGGTGTCCTTGGCCGGCGATATGACTCCTGACGACGCCATGGTGCATCACTGTACCCTCGGCTCTCTTGAGGGGATCTGGACCTGCCTCGTCGTCGTGAGTCTCGAGAGTCGCTTCTGCTCCTTGGTCGCCTTCTGTAAGAGGAAGATCCTGAAGCCATTGCCTGATCTCTGTCAGCCACAAGCTGCCACAGATGTCAGTTCACTGATCCTTGCAATCAAGGCCTCTGTCTGTGGTGTTCCCCTTGGTGCTGAACGTGATCTCCTTGGCGATGGTGGTCTCCTTCCGCCTTGGCCACAGGTGCCCTTGGCGCTAGTGCTGTGGGAGCTGCCTTGGGTGCTGATGCCAATCCAACACCTCTCACCTCACAGCAGTCATCCAGCACTCTCATGTCCCTCTCACTCATCTCACAACGGGCCAAATCACACAACTTCCCAGCACGATCTTCTGCCTCAGTCTTGGCATCCATGCTGACGTGGTGGCAGTGGTCACATCTGCCCTTGCAGCCACCTGACATCTGAGCCCAACTGGTTCTCGCATTTGTATGGGTCAGACTGCAGCTGTCTTTCAAGAACTCCAAGGCACATGAGATCAACCAACCCAGGGCCACACTCCTGTGTCGGTTTCTCCTGCAGTAGACCACCACACCAACTGACTTCCCATCCAGAACGCTCTGGTGTACTCTTCTGACCAAAGCGTGCATGACCTGCATGGTCCAATCATTGCGCACAAGCCCTGCCAAAATGTCAGGGTGAGTTCCAATGTGACTCCTCAAGCTCTTGTCATGATGAGGGTCTCCAAGCTCTGAGGTGTCAATCACAAAGACTTCCCGCCAAAGTTATGGCAGACTCTCTCAAGGTTGCACGCTGATGGGTAATTGGAGTAGGCTTCCAACGGAGGGCAAAAGTCCACTCCTGCCGTGAAGATCAGCACTTGCTGTCCAGCAGGGGCCATGGTGCGCGGGGTGGTGCTGACATATGCCATGTTGTCAGGAATCTTCAACTCCCTGATCTGAGGTGGTGTCTCCCTGAATGGCATGTTGATCAACCCCTTGCTCAAACATACGCATAAGAGTCCTGAATCCTTGGTTCTGTGGAGCTTCAAGGTGGGACCATCCTTACCAAGTGCGCATGTGGATGTTGCCATGTCTTCCACCAAACCCAATGCTGCTTGAGCATGTTGTGACAGTAACAGGGGCGTGGGATCTCCTGGCTCACCAACCACATACGTTTCCAAAACACCTGGCACTCTCTTACCACCTTCAGGTTCCAACACAAATGGGATTCTGCATCCACCCTTGGTGCGCACATTCCCTGCAAGACCTTTGAATGCCTTCTGCTCATCAGATTGCAGAGGAACTTCAAAACCCATATTCTTCAGTTTGGCTTTGCATGTTTCCATCCGCTCATGGCCACAAACTGTCGAGTTGCAACCCTCGTCCAACACTCCCCGTACATGTTCATCATTCAGAACATCCACCACTGGAAGCATGTTGCATTCTAGATCGTCCTCTAGAGGGGAAAGCGCCACGTACCCAACATGGGTTGCGTCTCTGGCTTCAACCACGGCCTCAATGGCGTTGCGCAAGATGTCGATCATGACACTGGCGCGCATGTTGGGGTCATGGTTCGATTCCACTTCACAATCCTGTTGAAACTGGTGCATCACTGCTACTGAGTCCTCAGTACTCAAAAGCAATTCCAACCTCTCATATTTCAACAGGTCTTCTACCAGATCTACCATGGGTGCTGCAGACTGACTCACAGCCCTTCCCAAGGCTTCCCTGCGCTGTCCCTCATCATGTGGCATCTAGTCCACATGAGTTCCACACAACAGACAAAACGTTCTGCTGGTGCTCTTGGTTGATCCCCTCTGATCAGTGACTGCATGGTTGCATGTTTCGGGATCTTGGGTGTATGTTGGATTCTTTGGGGTCTGGGCGACTCTTCCACAATCCCTGCATGTCTTGCGCATGACGTATGCATTGGATCCTAGCAAGCTAAAATCCTTGCAAACATGACCAGAAATCTCAACAGGGGGATTGGGAGGCTTCTTCATAGCAGTCTTGTGCCTCGATCCTGGCACCGGGGCAGATCTTGGCTGAACTTCCTCAGGGACTGGCTTGGGTGTAACCTGATGTGTTCCATGATCAACGTCATAGTGCATGTCGACCCAATCCAGAAACTGATTCAAGATTCTTGACGTTCCAGGTTCATTTCGTCCCCAAACATAGTACCCAGGGTATTGTTGCAACACTTCATGGTACGTGTAACCCTTGTGCTGCCCAAACGTGAAAACATGGTCACTTCCAGGGGGTAATGCAGTGTCAGCCATGGGATCTTCCCTCCTGGCACGAAAGGCAGGCATTCTGGGCACACGTGAAGCCAATGCATGGCTTGACACCTGCGAAAAGCTACCAGCACTGGTCGTGGGGGATGAACGTGGTGGCGTCCTTGCCTTGGCTTTGGCAGGGTGTGCAGTGGGGGTCCTATAACCCATGTAACCACACTTCTTCTTACTACTCCCTGCTCCAATGACCATGCAAGGCAATGGGCCATCATCATCTCCTGAGGAATCACTCAGGGCAAAGTAGCCAACCTTCCCTTGGCTCGGCACTTGACCCGGGACCGACGCTTTGGCACTGGGTTTCTTGTTGGGCATCTTGCATTCTGGGTCACCTGCCCAGTGTCCATAGCCTCCACAGCGTAGGCAACGACTGTTTTTCTTCAGACTGGCAAATCTGACTTTCCTGTCTTGGATGGACAATTGGGTCTTCACAACCCTCTTGCCCTTCCCTTTGCCTTTGTCCTTGCCCTTTCCTGATCCCTTGTAGGGTCCTTTCCCCTTTGCACGTTCCACAGCTGCGTAGGCCTGCAACTGGTGCTGGCAAGCCTCACCAAGTTCTTCAAGACCATCTGTTGATGTCTCGTCCATGTCACAGGCAGCCATGGCTGTCAGTGCAATGCCAAGATCTTCATCTGACACCCAGTCGCAATCATCTGGGTCTTCTGTACTGGGCTCATCACCATACCCAACATAAGCTCCTTCACCATATCGTAGTTGTCTCCTTCACCTGCTGCTTCATTTCCTGCTTGGCCATCATAGTCCCCTGCAAAGAAACCCGATCGATACCATCCCCTTCCTTTGTTCTTCCCTGCTCCTTTCGCTGGAAAGGGCCTTGAAGGAGGGGCCAAACTTCTTGAATCCCTCAGATGGATTCTTCCATGGTGTTCCAGTAGGATCTCACTGTATCCTTCGAAGCTTGGTTTCGGGCAAGCAGTCTTGACCATGAGTTGCTCTCGACGGGTGTGACCTGATGTCTCAAGGGGAAGCTCAGCCCGCATTTGGGTGGATATCGTCATTTCTGGGTCTAGCTCTTTGAGTTGGATCCACCAGCGTTTTCGTCTTCCTATAAAAGACAAAATCGTCTCTGCAGACTGACGGCTAAGGGGGCCACTAGCCTGTTGTCCAAGCCTGAAAAGTTCCCTTGCTTCATGTGACCTCAAGGGAAACACATGCTCCTTGATTCTCTCCACCAGCAATTCCAATCCGGTAGGAGGGCCCACATCCATTAGTGCATTCAATCCCAAGTCCTTGGCCATGAGAAATGCATCTCCCCTGAGCCCTTCCATGACCTTTTTGAAAAGCTCCACATAAGGAGAAACATCAACAAAGTCATCGTCTTCATGATGGCTACGAGGCGAAGCAAAGCCACCAATCTCATGTTCACCTGATGGGGCTTGGGGTGATACTTCAGCAGCAGCTTCTTCAGCATCTCCTTGTCCTGCCGCTTCTGTCGGCTGACGTCTCCTCCGACCACTGCTCGCAGGGCTAGTGACCGGGGAACTGGATGCTTCCTTGGCCTTTTCCTTGGCCTTCTGTTCCATCTTCTTCTTGCAGAGTTCCACTCGAAGAAGGGTTCTGAACTGCCATTCGTGAAAGTGGGACGGGTCTCCACTATACACGTAGGCTCCACTTTTCGTTTCCAACGGTACTGTAGGACTGCTCGGGCAGTACCTCAGGCCGGCCATCGACATGGCCTTCGATGGGATTTCAGCGATCCTTCAGGATGTTTCGACGTTACACACTTACACACAAACACAACAAACACACAAGTTTCGGACCTAGGCTATCACCGTGAGAGTCCGGCTGTCGGAGTGAACTCTCCGGCAACCAGCTCCGCTACCAGTTTGAATTGCGCTAGGGACCGTTTTTGCAACCAACAGCTCAAGGGCCCTAAGTCAGGGTAGTTTGAACCGAAACCACACAACAAGGAACATGGTGTAAGGATCTAATTGATCTCAAACTCACACAAATTATATACACAATATTACGTTCTATAATGTTCTTGATTACACTTTACACAGTTCAGCTTTGGCAAATTTGGCAATCAGGTTGAATCAGATCGAGCAGCCCAGACCCAGAGATCCTGGTGCACTTGGGCTCAAAACCTCCAACAGATCAGACATCAGTGATGTGACACGATGTGACACGATGTGACACGATGTGACACGATGTGACACGATGTGACACGATGTGACAAACATGACATCAGACATGATCAGGTCCCTCAAACCCATTTGGCACGACACAAAGCGGAGCTGAGCCCTGTCATGATGCCACATGGTGACGCGGAACATCGCAGAATGCTGGGAACCCCTTGCATCGGATGGAATGGCGCGGCAAAGGATGGACGCACCTCTGGCTGCGCAGTTTCAGGACAGTTTCAGAGCTTCACAGCGCAGCTCTGGCGAGAAGGAAAGGTGTATCAAGATGAATTAAGCTCTGAATTGATCTGTTTCAAGCTTGCTAAGGGATTGCCAACTTGCTTTCAGAGCTGTCTCTACAACAAGGTGTGCTTGTGTCATGCAAGCCTGGCGCTGTTGCCCGCACGGCAGAGACCTGATACTCAAGGCTTGACAGGAGAGCCACATAAAAGCCTGTAGGAAAAACTGTTCAATTGTCAACATTTGTCAACACAGTCAAAAGCGATGTGCAAAGAGTGTGGACTCACCTGTTGTAAATAATATGAAGTGGGATTCAATGCGACTTGTTTCGACTCATGGAGGGCTGACTTTGTGTGTTCCTGAACTATGCATGTCCTTTCTCGTTGAGACTTCAAATCAAATGATTTATACTGACAGTTGCAGTACCTATCCTTCTTGTCGACGACATGACATATATCAAACTTGTCATCTCCATCGTCGCATGAAACTGATTGTTCCCTGCCAAGGATAGTATATACACCCAGACAATGCATAGAGCTGTCTTGAGGATTGTGCGGAGATCCCTACCAAAGATTAATGGTATTCTTTTCTATTGCTTGGCCAAGTAAACCTCTTCAAGACACTTTAAGACCATTTGGACGATGGCCAGCTCTTGGATTGACCATCTTGTAGATGTTTATTGCTGAGTGGTTAGAATGTGTAAAACTATGTGTGTCAATGTCGCCTTGGAGTGTTTGCCAAAAATGCCCAACAACTGTAACAATCATACGCTCAAAAACGAAGCTGAATACGCGACAAGAAACAAAGTTAAATCATGTTAAATATATTGAATACACCTGGTACAGCCGGATACCTAAGAAGTGTCCTGCCTGAGCCACAGATCGAACCGCCTGACGAAGCAGAGCCATGACCTGTGACACAATACCAAATCTCACACACTTTGCATAATCTGCCTCCCTACAAGTGTGTGTGTGTGTGCACGATTGTGCACGTACGTACCATTGTGTGCCCACATGAACTCATCCATCCATCCATCACCATTCCATCCAAACGCACTAGGCGTTGCAATGTATTATTGAACAAAAGCATTATCATGTTACATTTACTGTACCTCACAGCACTTGTACCCCTCTGCTAATCCTCTTTACCTTTGCTTAAGTCTGCTTATTCTGGTGGAAATAAGTACGATAATTTTTTCGGAAGGGCCTCCGCGAACCAGGACTTAGCATCTCTGACTGTATCAAACAAGATGCAGCCCACGAACCCGAATGCAGTCACGTAGAACACTACTGTGAAACAAGTTATTTGAACAGTCTACATTTTCCCCCTGTTACCGTACCAGTGCACTGTAGACTGTGGAATGCGGAAGAGGGTGGAGTCTAAAAGTGTAGAGTGTGGAGTGTAAAGTGTGGAGTGTAAAGTGTGCAGTGTGGAGTGTGGAGTGTAAAGTGTAGAGTGTGGAGTGTGGAGTGTGGAGTGCGGAGTGTGGAGTGTAAAGTAAGGAGTGTGTAGCGTAAAGTGTGGAGTGTGGAGTGTGTAAAGTGTAGTGTTGTGGAGTGTGGAGCGTGAGGTGTAAAGTAAGGAATGTGGAGTGTAAAGTGTGGAGTGTGCAGTGGGTAAGGTGTAGAGTGTGGAGTGTGGAGTGTAAAGTGTGGAGAGAGGAGTGTAAAGTGTGGAGTGTGGAATGTAAAGTGTAGAGTGTAAAGTGTGGAGTGTAAAGTGGGGAGTGTCGTGTATAGAGTGCGGAGTGTGGAGTGAAGGGTGTGTTATCTCCAACCTTACAAACGTGTGGAACGGAAGCTGGGTTCAACTCCGATGGTTTGCATGCATGGATGGTGTGCGTTCTTTGGTATGGTGTGAGTGAGTGTGAGTGTGAGTGTGAGTGTGAGAGTGAGTGTGAGTGTGAGTGAGTGTGAGTGTGAGTGTGAGTGTGAGTGTGAGTGTGAGTGTGAGTGTGAGTGTGAGTGTGAGTGTGAGTGAGAGTGAGAGTGAGAGTGAGAGTGAGAGTGAGAGTGAGAGTGAGAGTGAG
>Ga0126342_10017122_pt1 | contig 12561 bp, 3 predicted proteins | sample Cyp1metagenome_FD_92528 | JGI IMG/M metagenome (GOLD analysis project Ga0126342, IMG submission 92528) | Coral microbial communities from Lord Howe Island, Old Settlement Bay, Australia - Cyphastrea 1 metagenome | ecosystem: Host-associated > Invertebrates > Cnidaria > Coral ...
CATGTGTTGTTTATTCTTAAGTCTCATGTCTACAAACGTAGCAGGATTTCAGGCTTTTGCAAAACGTATCACCATGTGTTGTTTATTCTTAAGTCTCATGTCTACAAACGTAGCAGGATTTCTATTGCAACTGAACTGGGCCTCACCTATCAGGACATGCAATTGGCCCTCAATCATTGGTTGCTTGTCGCTAGAAATCATCAAATGCTTGCGCTAAGCCGCACCATCAATTCGCATCATCATCATCATCACCATCATCATCAATCAATCAATCAATCAAATCAATGCAATGCAATCCAATCCAATCCAATCAATTCAATTCACATCACTTTAATTCAAAAATCAATTCAAATCAAATCAATCAATTCAAATCAAATCAATCAATCAATCAATAATCATCAATGTAATTGTCTTTGTGACAATTACGATTAGGGGACGTACCCTCTTTTCACAAGCACAACCAGTCGGGTCGCGGCTTCACCATAGCCTATTTCCCATCACACGATCATCACACGATTATCCCGATGGTCCACAACCACAGCTTAACCATGGTAACTGCTACGGATATTGCTGCGCAATCTCAGCTACCACTTAGCAACTATACCCTGTCGCCGATCGATTGAAGCCATTCAGGCCATACCACTCATATACAAAGGACGAAAGGATGAATCATCCCATGTCACAAAAAATATAAGTCAACATTATCTCTAACCATGATCAACATTGATCAACATTGATCCACTAAATGTATATAACTGACCGTGATCACCTCCATACGCATAACTATATCAAAATAAACAAATTATGTATATATAAATATAAATATATAAAGGTTTTGGCTCCGACGGTGGCCGTGAGTTTCCCCTCACGTCCATCGTTCAGCAAATCCTAAGGGCTTGCGTTGCCGTCACATGGGCAGCCGCTTGCTCGCCTTGGTCTTCAGCCTTGGCTTTGTCACGTTTTGGGCGACATCGAATCCAGGTGAAAGAGCCTTCCTGGCATCGCAACCTTCGCCGTCGGCGGAGCTGCATCCGTGCCCGGCTCAGGTGGGCCACTGGATTCAAGTTGGGACACCGAAGACTGCGAACCGTGAAAGGGTATCTCTGGATCTTGAGACACCATCACACGTGGAACGCAGAGGAGTATCTACAACGAAAGATGTCGCAATCCAAACAAACATGGCATTGCCGAGAATGCAACAGACCCAATTCGCTCAAGTCCGATTATTGTCAGGGGTGCCAAAAGCACTGGACAGCAACCTGGCAAACAAAACGAAGATCGGGCAGCCGCACCAAATCGCAAGGGCGGCAAGAAAAGCAGGTGGACAAGAAGAAGACAAAGGACCAGCACAAGGCAGAGACCGACGCCGAGATCTTTTCCGGAAGGGCACCGTGGATCCCGACGACGCCACAGACGAGGCTGGTCACCAAGTCATCAGAGCCACCCCAAGAAGAAGAAGGTCAAGGAGGAGGACTACCACCACAACCGGTTATGCCTCCCCCACCGAGCGCACCGCAATCCAAGGAAGGGCTCAAGGCGGACGAGGCCAAGCTCCTCACACACCTTCGAGCATTGGGGAACCTGGGATGCGACTTGCCATTCGATCTCCAGCAACAAATGGCAGCCTTGGAAGAAAGAGAAAAGGAGTCAGCACCGGTGCTCTCCCATGGGCACCTAAACAAGCTGCGCAAACTCCAAACTCAATTGCAGACCCTTGCCAAACGGGTTGCACAGGCAGACACAGAATGGCAAGACTTTCAGAAAAAGGTCTTGCAGAAATTGCAAGACCATGCTGGATGGTACCAAGAGTATCGCATGGGCATCCTCGACCAGTACAACCAGAAGGCGAAAGAGCTCGAATTGGCACGCAGAGAGGTCTCCCAGGCCTCCCAGATCCTTGCCGAGCAGGTCAATCAGGCACCTCAGCTCCCGCCGCCTGCGGATACTGTGGGGGATGTAAACAGAATCGCAGCAGCAGCTGCCAGTGCCGTCCCATGCATCGCCTTGGACGACGCAGAAGAGGACGACGGGATGGACGAGATCGAGCCACAGGACGAGGAAGACGAGATGGACGAGGTCAACCAGGCCAAGAACAGAACTGGCCGAAGACCGATCAGGCCTCAAGCCTTTTCGTCAAACCGATCACCCACGAAGGTGGCTCAGGCGCATCTCAAGCCGAAGGTGGAACCGAAAGGAGAGAGCAAGAGCAGCCATGGCAGTGGATGACTTGTGACCTTGAGGCCAGCTTCCCACTCACAGCGCCATCAGTTCGTCTGGATCGCAAGATGGAGGACGTGCTTCCATGGGCGCCAAGGTGCAAGCTGCGTCGATCTTGCCTCAAGCAGTCGCCATCAGGACCGCCAAAGTCAGTATCATTTCATGATGAGGTTTGTCTCAATGTTCTCTGGGGTGAGAACAGTGCACAGGTACAGACCCGCATTGAAGTGGCACATCAACAGTTTAGGACTCTGTGGTACATGGATGGTCAGACTTGCTCTCAAGAGAACTTCACAGAGATAGTTGAACGATGGCAAATCATGCGTAGCTTAGGAATTGCATGGGGTTCTGCGCTTCCTTCGCCACATTCGCCTGATGCATCCGACATCGCTTCGGTTTCTGTGACGGCCCGCAATCAGTGGTTTCAAGTGTCCGCTCCCATGCTCTTTTGTGGGCTTCGAGAGTGTTGGGATGAATACGTTGACACTGTGGCCTCGACTCAGGTTCCGCAATCACACTACATAGAGACCTGGTATCTTCACCATGGCAGAATCAGTCTATGTGATCGGTCTAGGAGAGTTTTAGTTCGCAGAGACATGTCCATGCAAGAGTTTCAATCCTCAGTGTCGACAGCATGGATTGACGTGATTGACAACACGCTGCCTGCGAACTCTCAGGTTGTTAGACCCACCCCAGCCACCTTTCGCTCATCTGTCTTGCACGTGATGGTCACTCAGGGAGATGAAAGTGAACACGGAGGTGTCTTGATCAGATGCGAATCCTTTTCTTCCATACGCAAGCATCGGGCAGTTTCGATCAGGCAGGGATCCAGTGAGTGACGTTTTCAATGTTGCACAGTATGGCCACCTCTGTCAACAGAGAAGATTTCCATGTGTCATCAGTAGCCCTCACGCATATGGGGGCAATCTCATGTCTGAGGAAGTCTTCCCGGTCGTTCATGGTTCTTTGGTAGTGGGTTCTTTCATGGACCTTGGGGACATCATGAGTGACACAAGCAATGGTCAAGATGAATGGTCCGATCAGGACACGGACGTGCCCGAAGAGGCGCTCTCCGACACCTCAGAATCGGACGTTTCCGCTGTACAGGAGGAGGATGCGGCTTCCCCTCTCTCCGATAGCAGCGTGGCACGCCCTCTCATGTGGGGGGAAATCCCTGTCGACTTCCTTGTCGAAGACGTATTTGAACCAGCTGTCAACAGCTGGTCTGCTCAAGAAGCTGAATTTGTCAGCCTCATGCAAGGACAGAGAGGAACATCATCAGCGCACACCGGTGAGCCCCAAGAGATTTCAGTTCAAGATGGCCTGCCCCCGATGCATCCGGCAGTCCAATGCCTGAGCTCCCATCTCGAAGCGACACAGGCTTCTTTCCCTGTTGAGGTTGTCACCTGGTGTGTCTCCAGTACCCACCCGGTCTGTGGGCATCCCATCCATGTTCAGTTGTCAGAGGACCGATGTACGTGGGAAGAAACTCTGGTCATGGCCTGGTTCGACATTCTCAGTGTTCAGAGTGCATACGTCCTAGAGATCTGCCTGGTTGACTCAGAACAAAGGACGGCCCCAGCCACCAGTCCCCACGTCCTCATGAGGCCGCAGGACACAACTGGAGAGTCCATGTCACTGGTCACCACCCGACACACTGATGGAACGTTTTCCAGATGCCTTCATTTTGCTCATCCTGCGGAGTCAATTGAACAGCTGGTTCGCAGAATTGATCGACACGCCAGTGACAGTCATTGTGTAGATGTGCACAATGACCAAGGCAGACCGCCCCCTCCGTGGGGCTCTCAAGTCATTGTGCATCACTCTCATGCCAGGAGCACCAGTGACATTTCTGACAGTTTTGACTCAGTGACGCTCATGCAAAGGCCTCGATCACGGTCACCAGCCCGTGCTGCAGCCTTGTCCAGGCACCAGCCCACCGAGGAAGGAGACCCAAATCAGGAGGAAGACCCAGAGGAAGAGGACTCAGGATCACCAGACCCAGCGGATGCGCCTGATGATATGGTTGAATGGCACATTCTATATGCTGACATGCCAGTGGAACCCATTCCCATTCAAGCTAGCCTTGAGGGTCCCTCGGTGTCGCAGGTAGCGCAGGCCATCCATTTTCCTGTTGCCTCAATCGCCCAACTCTATGTGGTTCATTGGCTCTTTGATTCCTTTCGGGACTATGTTGTCTTAGTTGAACTTCACGAGGATAGGGTTGATCACTCGAGAGACGCCATTATCCTGTTTGACGTGCATTGCCTCAGTGACCCGGAGAACGCCACTGAAGACGCAAATGTGGAAGAGCCTCACCTTTTCCATTCTTTGCACATAGGTCGGCAACAGTACACGTTTCAGACGCTGCTGGGGGCGACTAGGCTCACCAGGCTGCAAAGACTCCACCCCGACTGCGTTCGTGTTTTCCACAATGGGGAGCTTTGGCAACCGCAGGAGTCAGCACCCCACCATATAAACAATGGCGACCATATCGAAGTTGAAATCGCCAACACCAGAAATGGACTGCACACAGTGGAGCTCATTGAGTGGCTCCTGGATGAAGGCATTGGCCCCTGGCCGTCGCTTTTCCAAAACCCGGATCCGGACGTCATTTCTCCGACTCTCCCCTTCAGCATCCGCCAAGAGATTGAAGATGAAGTGGGTTCAGTCTACGAATGCCAACCGCATCCGGGCCCCCAGTTCTCTGGGATTGCATTCAACAGTTGGTATGTGTCGCATAATCGACATGTCTCCTGCACTGAAAGCAGAGTGCTCATCTTCTCCCAGCAGCAAGCCTCCTGGAAAGAAGCCATTGCTCGAATCTGGGAAGATAGATTTGACCGTAGCAGACCCTATTCCGTCTCATGGTGTATGCCAAGACCACCCCAGACTGGAAGGCCTGAATATGACGCCCTACCCCATGTGATCGTTGAGCAACAACATGCTAGAGGTAAAGCCGGAGTACTCTTAGCCACGAGTTACGTAGACACTGCCCCTGGCACTGTTGATCTCATGGCAGTGTCAGCACCTGATCTGATGACAGCAAACACAGCATTTGAGCTTGCCTCTGTTGCGAGTGATTGCCAGCGGGATCGTCGCTGCACCGCGTACCATGAAGACCGCAGGTTGAACGACCATGAGCTCGCACACGCTCCATCAGGTGCTGTGATCACCATTCAGATCGCAGGACGGGCCAACAGTGCGCAAGGAAACGGTGACGCGGTTTCCTTCATGCAGTCACCCCCCTCAGCTCCGTTGATGTGCCCAGACACTGGGGGGAGTCAAGATAACTCTGTGGATTTGGAAGTGCGTGGGAATTCTGCAGGTGAACAATATGGTGACCCGGCGAGCGAGTCCCCAGATATCAACTCCTTGGCCTCATTGAGACAGTTACATGGCATGTTTGCACTGCCCATACAGGGACCAGCCAGAACGGGAATTGTTGCCACCTACTACCTCTCCCCGGAGAGACTTCGTAGTTGTGCATTTGCCAGACCTGTTTCTTTGGACCAGGATTTTGTGTCGTGGCGTGACAAGCTGGTTGAAGCATGGGAAGACATTGCAGAACGGCACGCCCCACACCAAATCCATGTTGTCACCCCGCTGCCGCACCAAAATGCGGGCAGCCCAGGATTTGTGGCCTTTGTGATCGTCACTCAGCATCTTCAGGCTTTTGACAGCACGGCCCTCTTCACAACTGAGGAAGATGGTCACTTCATTCACATGGCCTTCATCACCCCTACCCTCATGGACGAGAGCACAGTACTGGAGACGATCGGCTATCAACAACGTTGTGATCCCGCTCAGTCAGGCAATGCTTGCACAGTTCGCATCGGCCCCAGAGACGTCTCACATGGGGAGTTTGTGCGTGTCCACCAGGGTTGCGGAGTGCACATTAGAATCGCCAGCATGGAAGCAGCCGATGAATCTCAACTGTTGCAGACTGGGATCACACCTCCTCTTTCGCCCAGGAACAAGAGGCAAATTAGCATTGCTGACTCCTTGAATCTCAGCTGTGAAGTATTCTTGCTGCTGATCGACGCCAACGGCCTCTTCTCTGAGTCGTGGGTGAGCCCACAACGCCTCCAGGAGCTACAGGACCGTTTTCCATCCGGTAGGAAACTTCAATGGGAAGAAAAGGACCGATCGCACCTTGTGCTCGACATCAGGCCTAACGGTGTCACATATGTCTTTCGCCCACTGAAATTGGAGCTCAATGATGCCACTGAGACACATTGCTTTCACTCGCCCAATCAGGACAAGTGGGATGAAATGACGATGTTGTCCAAACTTTACACAGTGGATCAACACAGGGCTGTTCTACACGCTCCTTCTCTTGAAAGTGCTTCTGGCATCAGTCTGTGGTATTACTCCCAGCAAGATCCCACCCTGGAGAAAGCACCCAAGATTGATAAGGAACCCACTCCATGGCCGGAACCGCAGCCTGTTCCCACTGTGCATCCGACCTCGCTTCGCTGTGTCCAAGCTCCATGCGATCCAGGCATTCAGATTAAATTGCCTTGCAGTTCCAAAGTAGTCATGGACATTGTCGGTTCGAACTGGATCACTCTGACTACTAGCACAATGGACTTGAACATTCCGGCAGAGTTCCAAATTCAAGCTGACCCCGGCGTCAGTTTCCAAGACTTTGACCGACTCCTCATCTTCACAGATGGGTCAGCAAAGGTAGAAGACCAGCCGACAGGCCATGACATGGGATGGGCCTTCGTGGTCGTCGGGGAGAGATATGGCACCCCTCCTGCATTTTTAGGTTGGTTGGGAGAACCTGTTTGCTCAGACTCGGCTTCTCCGAGACATATTCGGTCGTCATCCATGCATTCAACGAGGGCTGAAATTGAAGCATTGATCTGGGCGGCACAGTGGCGCCTCTCCCTCAACATGAACATGGCCACAGCGGTCCTCACGGACTCCATGGTGGGCAAACAGACGGCTCTTGGTGAAGTGGGCCATCATGGGAGCTGGGGAGGGACCCTGCTCCGTGGAGCCTACCAAGCACTAGAAGCCATTTGCCCGGGTCCGCTCCTTGTGGTGCAACACACACGTGGTCACTCGGGACAGTACTGGAATGACATGGCAGACCAACTTGCGGGATGGGCTCGTAGGCAACCACATCTCTCGAGCAGTATTAACCCACCGCACAATGCTTGGCAAATGCTGATTCCGCACTTGTGGCTGCTTCTACGTGGTAACATTGCCAGCATCATGGAGGCATCGGATCGTATCTTCGTCAGCCAGCCCAAGTTCCCAACATCCAGTGTCCATGAGGAGTCAGAAATTGGTGTTCCTGTGTCAGCCACTATCGACCTCAATGTGGCTACTGGTAATGTGCAATCGCTCTACTCTTCCCATGCGGGAGGAGCAGGCAAGATCGCTTACCTTCAGGACCAGTTCAATCACGCTCAGTTGCACATGATTGGCATTCAAGAAACGAGAGGCACTGATGGCTGTTGGGTCAACAAACACTGGATCCGCATTGCCGCATCTGGTGACAAAGGGAACCATGGTGTCGAACTATGGGTCAACCGCCAGCTTCCGTATGGCACATCGGAAGGTGTTCCTCTCCATTTTGAGAAGTCGCATTTCGCAGTGGTCGCCAAGGACCCACAGCGCCTCCTTGTCAGGGTGGAGGCTCCGGGAGTCCAGCTCTGGGCCTTTGTGGGACATGCCCCTCACGGAGGTTTGCCAGAACATCAGAGGGAACAATGGTGGCAGGATACTGTCAGCTTGATTCGTCAGCACCAAGCGCAGAACCACTGCATTTCGTTTCTCGATGCCAACGCTACGTCAGGGGAGGCCTTCGCTTGGCATGTCATAGAAACGCAAGAAGAGCCAAACCACAGCACTGCATCCTTGCATTCGTTTCTGTCGGGCACAGGTTCATGCCTTCCAGCTAGTGACTCCAGACTTGGACCCTATGAAACCACATGGGTCAGTCCAAATGGCCAACATGCGAAGCGTATTGACTTCGTTGCCGTCCCCTTCCAGGAGCTGTATAAGTGCACTGAGACTTTCACAGGACTTGGGATTGATCTCAATTTTCACTCAGCTGATCACTCTCTCACAGGGGTGTCCATGCACTGGCTTGACCAATGCCCTCTTCAAGCCGGGTCCAGGAAGCAGGTTGGCCTCGATAAATCTGAACTTCTCAAACCAGAAGTGTTAGGATCGGCCCTCAAAGCATGCCAGCATCCGCCGTGGGACGCCGACATCGCATCTCACCACTTCATTGTCAACAAGCAAATTCGTGACTGCATGCATCGTGCGGCACCCTCCAAGCCCCAGGGGCCCAAGAAGTCGTTCATTACTCCAGAAATCTGGCAAATGAGAGCTGACCTTAACATCATGCGACGCAGATGCAGAGAGCAGCGACAGTCACTGGCGAAGCGCCTGTTGGCTGTGTGTTTTCAAGCATGGGCCTCACCCCGTTTGGACTTTGGGGATGCAAGTGACTGTGACTGGACTTGTCTTCTCCCACAAGTTGCTGGTATTCACAGCAAGGCCCGACAGTTAAAGAAACACATCAAGAAAAGCAAACTCGCAGGAGTAGAGCAGGCGGTGGCCAACTGTCCACCCCAAGCGTCAGCGTCAGACATCTTACGCAGCCTTCGTCATTTCAGGGGGTCCAGCAATGCCAAGTTCTTTGGCCCACCTCCCTTACCAATGGTCAGAGACAGCTCCGGTCAGATGTGTGCCAGTCCGGAGGCCGTGCTGGACAGATGGATCGAGCATTTTGCAGCAATGGAGGGTGGACGCCGACTTCCACATGGCAGTCTACGCTCTCAATGGTGTGAATCCTTGCCACAATTTGCGAGCATGTCACAGTGTGATTTGGAAGACTTGCCCACGCTCTGCGGACTTGAGCAGAGTATGCGCAGAGTCCGTCCAAGGAAGGCAACCGGTCCCGATCACATACACAGTGAAGCATGCCATGGCGCACCAGTTGCCATGGCCAACTTGTATTTCCCTCTGCTTGCCAAGACAGCACTATTTGGGATGGAGCCTTTGGAGTTCAAGGGTGGCAGACTCACCACTGCGTGGAAGCGGAAGGGACCGCAGCATGACTGCCAAGCACATCGGTCACTCCTCGTTAGCAGCCACCCGGGCAAAGCTTGCCATCGAACCATGAGGGACCTCCATGTTCACGCATACGAGGACGCTCTACATCCAGACCAGCTGGGTGGCCGTCAAGGCACCCCGGTGGGATTGGCAATGCATATTGTTCGTGCACACCACAGAGCCAACAAGGAGCTCTCACGCTCATATGCTACCATTTTCCTTGATCTTCGTGAAGCATTTTACCGCACCTTGCGTGAGCTAGCGCTTGGATCATCGCAGCCCACGCACCTTGACCAATGGGCCCAGAGCATGGGCATTGCTCAATCGGCTCTGCAAGAACTCAAACAGAGAATGCGAGGACCAACTGCCACCCAGACAGCGGGCTTTTCAGCTGCGCACCGCAATATGGTTCAAGCCCTTCACAGCAACACTTGGTTTGTCATGGATGGACAGGCTGATGTGGTGGCGACCTCGGTGGGTTCTCGCCCAGGTGATTGCTATGCAGACTGGGTTTTCAGTCTCCTCTTTTCCCAGGTCATCAAGGAATTGGACGTCTGGTCGCTCGTGGACTGTTGGACTTTGTCCCGAGTGCACCAGTTGTTGACCTGTCAACCACAGGGCCTCTTCCGGACTCCTGCCCGTTGGTGGGCCCGGTCTGGATGGATGATCTCGCCATCTGCCTTTCAGATGAGGATGCCGAGACCCTCATCACCAAAACGTCCAAGGTGGTCTCTGAGCTCCTGGACGTGTGCACTTCGTATGGAATGCAGCCGAACCTCGACAAAGGAAAAACGGAAGTCTTGCTCAGTCTGAGAGGGAAGGGAGCTGATCAGTGGAGAAAGCATCTCTTCAACAGGGGCGGAAAGCAATCCCTTGACATCGTCACTGAGGAGGGCATGGTTGCAGTGCACGTGGCAGCGGCATACAAACATCTTGGTGGAGTTGTCCACCACTCGGGAGAATGTGGACAAGAACTCCGTCAGAGGTTTGCTCAGGCACAACAGGCGTTCACGGAGCACCGCAAATTGCTCTTTCACAACCATCACTTCACTCTGTCACAGCGTACCAAACTCTTGGACACACTGGTGCTGAGCAAGCTACTCTATGGCACAGAGTCCATGGTGATGGTCAAGCAGCAGGACATCGACTACGCGGAATCAGCCCTATTCAGGCTCTACAAGCGCCTCCTGGGGACCCGACATGACAAGCATCTCGAGCGAGAACAGCTACTTGCTAGCCTAGAGCTTCCAGACTTCGCTCTGTTGCAAAGGCGTGCTCGCCTTCGCTATCTGGCAACGGCACTTCGCTGTGCAACTGGAAGGACCTGGGGAGTCCTAAGCATGGACGTGCTTTGGCGTCGACTCCTTCAAGAGGATCTGGATTGGATGTGGAAACATCTCGTGATGCTTGATCCTCTCCCAGACCCAGGCACTGATCTCTCGGCATGGCAACGGTTGATTACATCGCGGCCTGGTTACTGGAAGAAACTGGTCAATCGAGCTACCCGCTGCGCTGTTCTGCAACGCAAACATGCGCATCTAGTTCGTGCATTCCATTCGAGATTTTGCACCCGGCTCAGGGAACTGGGCGTGCTGGACTTCGATGACATGGAGCAGCAACACACGGCTTATGGATGCATGCAGTGTCGAGTTGGCGCCAAGTCCAAAGGAGGCGAAGGAGCACACATGTTTCGCATCCATGGTCGCAGAGCGCCCGAAAGGTTCCTTTTCGACTCAACATGCTGCCCAAGCTGCCTCAAGGAATTTCACACTGTGACCAAGATCCAAAGACATCTGCATCACTCCCGCAAGTGTCGCGAGTCACTGCGACGTCTCCCTGGACATGAGCCCCTTCCAGAGCACGATGAGCTCCTCCCAAGCCTCCAGACAGCCGGCCCCAGAGCGCAAGAGATGGCACCGGTTCAATGGGCAAATTGGTCCTTCATCGAAGACGTGCTCATGGTCTTACACCCTGATGGCAACGAAGACATCAGGAGTGACCTTGAGAAAACCATTGCCAGCCACCCCATTGCTTGGAGCGACTGCAAGGCTTCGTTTGAGATAGTGCGCAGCGAGCTACAAGCCCAAGACCAAGGAAGCAATCATGTCATGATAGCTGAGTGCCTTCAGCTTCTTGAGGAACTGTCTCAGCCGGGAGCATGGCCTTTCCTGGTCAATGGTCGTTCAGTCCCCTTGCGAGCCAGTCAGCGACCCTTGGAAGATTGGGACCACATCCTCGAGCACAACATCCGGGAGCAGACATCACCGTGGTCGGGGCCTTCGAGACCGTTTAGTAAGCACAGGGTTATCCTGCACTTATTTTCAGGTCGAAGACGCTTCGGAGACATGCAATGGTTCATGGAGCGCATCCCGGAGCAACCGGGTACCACGCTTCACATCATCAGCCTGGACCTCATATTCCACGAGAAGTGGGGTGACCTCTCGAGGGAGGAGACTCAGCGCTGGTGGATAGATGCTCTACGACGACGATGGGTGGTGGCTATGTTGGCGGGACCTCCTTGTTCCACCTGGTCTCAAGCCAGGGGTCGACATGTTGAAGGCCGCAGGACTGCCCCCAGAGTCATTCGCACGGCTGATCAACCGTGGGGCATCGACACAGTTGCTGTTCGAGAAGCGCAGCAACTTATTGAGGGGTCCACACTTCTCCTTTTTTGTGTGGAAGCAGCACTGGAGTTGTGGCATGCGCATGGCGCATGTATGATTGAGCATCCGGCGACCCCTGATGAAGTTAGCAAGGCCAGCATCTGGAGGACGAAACCGCTCTGTCTTCTTCGTCAACTCCCCGGATGTGCCCTTCAGACTCTGAATCAGGGCTTCTACGGAGCCAAATCCCTCAAGCCCACGCAGGTCCTCACGGTCAACCTCAGCTGCTTTTCGGAGCAGTTCCGGCAGTGCAGAGTGACCAGCACACCTCCGATGAGGACCAGCATCGGTGTGTCCAAGACGGGTGAGTGGCACACAACGGGACTCAAAGAGTACCCACCATGTTTCAACATTGGCATTGCTAGGACGTTTGCACAGTTTCTCCAGGCATTGCCATATGATGAGTCTTCCCCAAGTGAACAGTTCTGGCAAACGGTAGCCCCTATGAGAGCAGGCTTCTCACGCTCCATGGGCTTGGACCACCAGATCAGGGGAGACGCTAATTAGAAGCGATGCAAGACTGCCGCGGCGAAAGCCTCTACAAGCAGGAGGTCAAAAAAAATAAATATATAAATATATATAAATAAATATATATATGTTC
>Ga0126342_10017123_pt1 | contig 12561 bp, 12 predicted proteins | sample Cyp1metagenome_FD_92528 | JGI IMG/M metagenome (GOLD analysis project Ga0126342, IMG submission 92528) | Coral microbial communities from Lord Howe Island, Old Settlement Bay, Australia - Cyphastrea 1 metagenome | ecosystem: Host-associated > Invertebrates > Cnidaria > Coral ...
CATGAGATTTTAACAAATCCAATAGAATTCAATTAAGATCTAATTGACGTAAGCCATATCCAAATTTTTATGGTTCAGAGTTGCTTACTATTAAGGGGTGGTCAAGAAACTAGCCAGAAGGTATCCCCCTACCTACCAGGGGGGGGTTGATTAATCCGATGTTGGCATTAAAAGTTTCTCTGTGTAAAAGACTCTGTGTGTAAAGCCCTCCGTGTGTACAAGCTTCTCTGTGTAAAAGATCCTTCATGTAAAGCTCCTCTGTGTAAAGCTCCTCTGTAAAAACTGCTCTGTGTAAAACCCGTGCCAACAGCTCCGCTCCGCATTTTCAGCGCCACTCCTTCCCAGCAGAGCTCTTCCCAAGCTATTTCCCTACCTGTCCGTTCACGCTAATGCATAGTTTGCTTCGCTGCAAAAGGAGCGAAAACCAACCATCGGCGGACAGAACGCCGAGCAAAATGAAAACCCCTCCAGCAAAGAACTTTTTTCCATGCATGTCCGGCATGTCCCTTTGTCCAGCGTTTAGGCTAGACACCGTTTGAGAAGTCTTCGGCACCAGTTTTTCGGGACAATCGTGTTGATGGAATTTGTCCTGAAAAATCCCTGCCAACAGCTCTGCTCTTTTAGTCTCGCTCCCTGCCAACGAAGCTATACATGTCCCATGGCCAAGGTTTGGAAACTTTGGCAGGTCTTGGGCACGCAGTTTTTCGGAACAATCGTATTGATGTTTTTTTTCCTGAAAAAACCCGTGCCAACGGCTGTGCATTTTTAGTGCCGCTCCCTGCCAACGAAGCTGCGCATGCCCGACCGCCCAATGTTTTCAAACCACTTGAAAAGTCTTGGTCTTGGGCGCGCAGTTTCGCGGGACAATCGCATTGATGGAATTTGTCCTGAAACCCCATGCCAGCAGCTCTGCTTCTCAGTATGTCGCTTCCTCCCAACGGAGCTCTCCCAAGCTCTCCCCAAGCTATTTCCCACGGTTTCGCGTCCGTCCACCCTGTCGTCGCTTCCGTCTCGCTCCCTCCCAACGGAGCTCTCCCCAAGCTAATTCCCACGGTTCCATCTCGCTCCTTCCCAACGGAGCTCTCCCCACAGTATTTCCCATGGTTTCCCGTCCGTCCACCCTGTCGGTGCTTCCGTCTCGCTCACTCCCAATTGGGCTCTCCCCAAGCTATTTCCCACGGTTTCCCCTCCGTCCACCCTCTCGTGGCTTCCGTATCGCTCCCACTAAACGAGAACCCAAGCATCGGAGATGCTTTTGGGATAAATCAGAAAACATCGGTTTTCGATTGAAGACGTCGGGTATTGATATTCAAACTATGCTTAACCTGTACCCAACCCGTACCTAACCCGTACCTAACCCATACTTTAAGGTGTGTTATATATATAGAATGCTAGGTATACGGCATACGGCATACGGTGTACATAACGTGATAACATAGAGTTCTACACATTCTGATCTACAAATGTAATATACACAGTAAACATATCCCAGGCAGTATCACCCAACAACAATTTAAAAAGGAAACAAAACAACTCAGCTTCCGGCTTCGTCTCCTGGGCATCATAGGCCACAATGGCGAGGAACAGCTCAGCCATGTGGCATGTCTGGACGGACAGACCGGCATCAGCCCAGGGTCCCAGAGTTGCAAAGTCAGTCCGTTCGGACCTTTCGTTGATCCTCCTGCGAATTGTTGCGATATCTTCAATGGCGGTGAGTTACAACTACAAGGCGACTGCATGAAGGATTTTTGAGGTAAAGATAGGTGAAGGGTCTCATGTTGTCTTACATCTTACACCTGCCTTTGGTAATCTGAACTATATCTTTGTCTATTCTTCGGCCTTGCCATACGTCGACTTATCAGCTTAAGCGGTTGGTCATGTCGTGTCATGTGGTGTCCATTGTCTTTGAGCCTTTCAAACCACAAAATGATCAAATACAGCATGTGCTGCCTAATAGCATTGATTTGATTTTGAAGCTCATCAAAGCCCCAAACACGGAAACACTTGTAGATCAAGTCGCAAACGCTTCTGCTACAGCGGCACGCATCTTGCTCTGACAACTGCAGCAGTTGCCAGGCTTGCCAAGTGAGACTTGTTCATACTTGTTCTATTTTGTTCCCTTCAAGAGAACCATGTGTTGCCACTCCCAATCTGGTCGGGCAAAACTGATGACCTCCCTTGGACTCCCTCTAGTGGAAAGAAAGCACTAAATGTGTAAAAAGAATTTCAACATATTTCAACAACATATAACATAAGATGCTTGCAAACCCCAATCATGCGTAGAGACTCAGGCTCATCAAATCGGATCTTTCCGGTCTTACAGCAGCAAGACTGTTTCCTCCTCTGCCATGTTTTCTGGCACATGGTCTCGACAGGGCTTAACATGGCCCAACATGTCTCAACAAGGTCTTGCATCTTACACCTGCGATGAGCTATTGCGTCATACATAGAGCTCAACATCAGCTTTGCAAGCAGTGACCATATAAACATGTCCCCATCGACGACGGGGATAGTGAATGGAGTTAATAAAATAGAAAAACATGAAGTAACCAATGTCATGTAGATCACTTTGCAACATAATTCATGAAATTGCGTCAAGCCGCAGGTTCTAGGTGCAGCTGCGTGTCTTTCTTTGTTCTGACAACCGTGGTAGACCGGTGAGACTCAAGTCACTTCGCAGGACAGAAACTTCGACCAACTTCAAAACCACATCAGTTCCTCAAGCTTTCATACGAACCTGTTCATCTTGCAACAACATGTGATTGGGACAGCATCGTCGGCACAAAACTTTAAAAAACGGCGCCAACCTTGAGCGGCAATGGTTGAGCACCCGGAGATGCCGTCCTCAAAAGGTCAGCGTCGGCGCCTACACAAGTACGACCAAGGCACGGCAAAACCGGGCCTGAAACTTTCTGAAACATAGTATAATTCGCAAATGAATAGACCAGCAGCTTCAAAGCTGGCAGTTTGTTATTGTTTGTATAAAATAAAAATAAAATCTCACAAGATCCTTCAAGCACTTATGGAGACTGTGCAGTGAGCCACAGAAATCTTTTCTTGTCCCAGCAGCTCCGTCGTATCATACTTAGGCCAACATCTTACGCGAAATACACAATGAATTCTGGAAAGATCTGCTTGGAATCAAACACGACAAACTCATGGTGGTCTTGCCCTGGGACATTCTGAGGTAACACCACGACTGAGTTCTCATTGTCTGCCAAGATCCGGGGGCCTTTCAATGCGCTTTGAGCATATTTGGGATTGCCAAGGAGAACCCGTGCAACAATGATGCAGCGTTCAGATTGCGCAGTGTCGAGGGTGGTGTATTGGAACGACTTGCATGCCTCACATGAAAAGTAGAAACCGTTGCCATAGAGCCCCTGGCGGACACGGCTTAAATCGAAGCCATTAGTTGCAATCGATTCTGCATTTGTGGCAGAGGTTCCATGAAACAACAACATCTCATTTACACGCGTGTCAACGTAAATCCAGTAAGTTGCTCCAAGCGTCTTCTGGTCCGGGGCGACTTCAAACGCGATTGTTTCCAAGTGCTTCATTTCCTGTGTTTTCGGCAAGGGCTGGATTCTGCCACTGCGGCCCCCCCTTAATTTGGCCTTCCGCTCCCAGTAAGCCCGCCAAAGCGCGGGATTCACCACTCGCAGCACTCGATGCACTTGGACACCAGACATCTGTTGGCATATGCTGACTTTCCCGTTGAACGGCTTGTTGTGTGGTTCTGCTGTGCCCAGAAGCAGCTGCTGCATAGGCTCCACAAGTGTCCCATCTTGCAGGAACATCGCCTGACCGCAACCCAAGCGATACAAGAGCACCTTATCTTGGCATGGATTTCCTGAGCGCCAAAACTCGATCTCTTGCCTTTGCCCGAAAATGATGGCCGGCAAGCTTCCCTTAGGGTCATCCAAACCCAAGTTAGCAGCGGCTATCTTCAAAGTCCGGTTCCGAAGTTTTGCCTCGAGTTCAGCCATACGGGCCTCAATTTCTTCATTAATTCTCTGTTCCAATGATGTTTCCCGCAGTCGCAGAGCCTTTAGCTTCAATTTCAGGCGAGTCTCCTCCTCCTTTATTGCTGCTTCTTGCCCTTCAATGTTTTTCTGCAACTCTTTGACTGATGCCTCCTTGATCTGCAATTCTTTCTGCCACTGGTTCAAGGAAGCTTTGTGCACGTTCAGGTCACCACTCGTTTTCATCAAAGCGGGTTCCTGCCTTGCAAGCAGGTCTAGCTGACAGCCCAGCTTCTCGCGAACATCTTCCGCTGCTGCAATGGCTTGTCGTGATGCCACCGTCTGTGACAAGCAATGCTGAAGCATTTGTGCAGTGATGCTGCCAGCGTTCACCATGGCGGCCACACACTGCCTCCGCACACTTCTCCACCGTCCGCTGGCAACATTTCGCTGCCGCATGGTGCCAAAGTCGAACTCCCTCCCGTGCATTTTAAGCAATGCAGATTGCGGCGCCGCCTGATAGTTTGCAAATGCACTCTCTAGCTCCTCACAAAGTGCCAAAGGCATATCACTCCAACTGCCATCCTGCTCTTGATATTGCCACAAGTACGGCACAATCATTTCCTGACTCTGTGCTTGCATCTTCTCCGCTACATCTTTAAGTGCTCCATGTATCTTGGCACAAGTTGGCCGCAACTGCAAGGCGCGCCGCAGACTAAGATATGCCTCCTCACATCTGTCCATCTTCAAGAATGCCAATCCTGCCAAATGCAAGACATGCTCCTGCTCGGGCCCAAGATGAGCAATGCTTGAAGCCACCAAATCAGGCACCTCTTCATACCTGCCAAGTTCATATGCGCATTTTGCCAACAAAGAGAATCCCTTGGCCAATTCAAACACCTTGACATGTTCCATAACACTGCCGTATGCTTCATCATACCTTTGTTCGCCCACCATCCGTGCTGCAGATTCCAGACTGGGCGGAAAGCATTGTGTCCCCACTGTTCCGGTGGACTGTAAGCATTGTGTCCCGACATCTGTGGCCGCTGTGGCCGATCCCCAAAGCCAATCCATGGCACTGTCAGAGATACTGCCGAGCTGAGCGACCCACGAAAACCAACTCAAACCCTCTGGTCTGTTCATGGTTCAACCTACATTTCATGCAAAATGCCTTGTGAAATCTACCACTGTTCCCGCACAACCTTGTGTTTCGGATTCAAACTGCAATTTCTGCAAATTTCAAAGAACTTTGTCATAAATCGCAATTAGCCACGCAAACGTAGGAGCTTTGCAAAGACCTTGAGCCCGACGACTGCAGATCCGGACGATGGACCCAATTTCCACCTTAACTTCTCCATCTTCTCTGCTATTCTCTGCTTGGAGCTACACAATCTACACACCCACCAGTGCACAGTACAAGGTTGGAACACCGCCCTGGCCTTTGCTCCAGCTTTTGACCCATAGCACTGCACCTGGTGGAAATGAGGGCTTGAACATTTTGAATGTACAATGTACAAAACTGAAAGGATTCAACCTTGTTCCATCGCTGAATAGGGCAGAGCTCTTGTTTCTACATACTTAGTTGGATGAGCAGTCCAATGATCAATGATGTAAAATGGAACAATAAAAGGTCCAAACAGCTCACAGTGTTTTTTCTCAAATATGCCAAACTTCTCATGGCGAACGCCCCATACCCTTCAACGGACTGCAAGCAAGGCACCGAAATGATGCTCCATGGCTGCATGGTGCAGTTCCGACCCACAGCCCTACATGGTTCCTAAACGATTGGAAAAAGACTGGCATGTGTGCTCAAATGATATGCATGAAGGGTTTGGTTCACTCTGAAACGAGGTGGCTCAAAGACTCTCCAGAAACACAAGTGCGCCGAATCAATCCAGATGGCCCAAGGGTTGCGGTGAAGCGGCTTCAAATCCTGTGAGCCACAGTCCATCTTCCGGAGAAACCATGAACGGTTTTCACAAGCGCAAAGGAGCTTGCGCTTGCAAACTATGGATATGATATTATATCACATATAAGTATATATATATATATTGATATACCGTTAAAATGAAAGTTAGAATGCCTCCGAAAATTCCAAATATTCCTCCCCCTCAGTTAGAATGCGGCACGCGCACGGCAAAAAATCATTCAGTTAGAATGCCTCACCACCCGGGTTTTAAGTTTTATATATATATATTAATGTCAACCCCGGATTAATAAACCATGGTTTATTAATTAGGGGGGTACTCCTCCAATAGTCATAATCTAATACTTAAATGGTACCCTCCCAATTAAACAGCCTAGGGGTTTATTAATCCAGGGTTGACATTACATTATATTACAATTCGTGTGTCGATGATGAAAGCGGTGGAAGCACAGCAAAACATCATCAACCACCAGGTGCACAAAGTGCAGTTGACATCACCAACTGTGCCCTGCGATTTTGTTCCAACAACTGCGGTGGTCCAGTGAAACGTAGCTCGTTTTTCAGGCCAGAAACCAACCTCAACCAACATCAAAATGCCTGAAGTCCCTGCTAGTCATGGTGCCCATATCACATCTGACCATTGCACGACACCATGTGAGACACTGTCGGCTTCGCTAAGCTGGTGGGCAGCAGCCTGCACAGGGAGGAAGCAAGAAACGCGGTCTTCTTCTTCTTCTTCTTCTTCCTCTTCTTCTTCTTCGTCTTCTTCTTCGTCTTCTTCTTCTTCTTCGTCTTCTTCTTCTTCGTCTTCTTCTTCTTATTATTCTTCTTCTTCTTCTTCTTCGTCTTCTTCGTCTTCTTCTTCTTCGTCTTCTTCCTCTTCGTCTTCTTCTTCTTCTTCTTCGTCTTCTTCGTCAATCTATTCCGACAACAAATGCACAGATCGAACATGTCAAACCACATAACATCACGTGTACACTTAAGTCATATATGATCACATATGATCACATAATTATCATAATTAACTATCACACATCATTCCGTAATCGGTTGATATCGGTTGCTTTGGTGCCCTTTGAACATCACGTGCCCGTCTTGGCAATGCACTGGTTTTTCCCCGCAACTGCGAAACCGCATCGATTGTTCCAGCTTTAGGCGTTGCTGCTTCGCAGCTACTAGGGCTCAAAGCAGCACCGATCTCACTAGAGAAAGATACTGGTACGACTTTGATAAAACTTAATAGACTTGTAAAGATTTGTAAAGGTTGATGAATCAGTCTGAGAGGCAAACATAAGGTGTGGGATGTCATGGCTTTACTCAATGGGGCAGTCATTGCTGGCCGGACTGTTGTTTCAACACACTCTGGTGGATGGTGTGGACTCATCAATTCTCACGCTCAGCGGCGCCAAATCAGGATGTTTCCATCAGCCTCCAGCTTCGTCATGCTCAAGTCGACCTTAGGGTTGGCCAACTCAAGTCAAACAGTTCAACATATGTTCAACATGATCCCCCCACTTAACAGGGACAACACGGGACAACTGTGCTCTGCCATTCCAATCAAATGAACTTTACTGCTGCGCTCCTGTGCTCCGCAAATTTAGATCACGAGCTCAGTGTCTGTGCCATCCATTCTGCACAAAGCCACATGAAATCACCAGAGCCGCTCATTCTGTCAGAGTCTTTATGCCCTGGCCGGGTGAAACTTGCGATATCCTGGCAGTCAGCGCCAACCTCCAAAGCATTGCATTGAAGGCAAGCAACCTACGAAATGACCAGGTTTTGAACACTTCATATAATCAAACACATTCCGCCAGAAGGGAGTCAATCATCTGCTGCCGCCGTACTGCTCTCATCTTCAAGTGATACAAGACGAAGACAACAGCCAAGGGAAAGAGGATCAAAATCATCGACACCAGTGGAAGATTCCAGTACCATCGTCCAGTTGGCATTTCCTTCGGGAATCGCTGAGGCCAGGGGCACGGAGACTATTCGTAACATGGCGTACCGTGTGCCAAAATCACAGCCTCCAAACCATTCGCCCTACATGTCCAACTTGCAATTGGTTGGGGGTAGGATGCCCAAAACTGGGATGGTTTCATCTTAAAACATCTTAAAACTATTACTATTACCCAAACATCTGTGCTTCCCAACATGTAAAAGTTTGGTTCATACCCGGGTACCCTGCGGTGTCCTTGGAAGGTACTGACGCAGTGGGTGCGTCATGATTATAGTCACCAGCCCAGGGGCTGGGCATATGGACCCCACCAAAGATGGCCAAAGGTATGAAGGACAGCATCGGTAGGAAGTAGCACACCAACACCAGGCATAGCAACCGGACACCACATCTTTGCCAGAATCCTAACCTGTGAAGGCTTTCGGACTCGGCTGGCAAGAGTTCAATCTCCCCTCTGTCCCCTTCTTCCAGCTGTTGAAAATTGTGCCGAGAAATGGGGAACACGTCGTCAGACTGCATTCTGCAGACTTTCAAGCGATACAGAAGCCCTGAGCCGGGCAAGGTTTTTTTTAAGCTTCACACTGCTTGAGCCAAAGGAACTGTGCTTTTGCCATGTGCAAGGTGAACTCCCGACTTTGGTTTGAATGCTCAAGTAGCCATCCACCGCTCTGATGCAGGGGTCGTTCAATCTCTTGATTGGTCTTAAGCGTGTATTTTGAACTGAGGTATGAGGTACCAGGAACCAATCGAGCAAGCTGAGGTTCCTGCAAAAGAGGTGTTGCTGCCTTTTTCACGCACCAATCCTGCAGTAGAAGGACATCAAAACTCAAATGTCGAAGTCTCGAGGTAGCTTGAAGATTGAAGAGCTACACTATTTGCCGCAAGTGCCACGGCAGTAAAAATCGTATTTCCAAATTGGCCTAGTCATTGGAGACAGCCATACAGGGCCATACATGCTGAATCAAAAGGTCTGAGGGCCTGCAGGGTGGGTGGTACCATCCCAAGGCAATGATCAGACCATCGTCCCAAGGGCCCCTTGATCTCCAAACAGCTGCGGCGGCAGCGTGCCACAAAACAGCGTGCCATCATGTGCCATCCAGTGCCATCCACATCATGTAAAAATGTAGGCATGGGTCAAAATTGATCAAAATTGTTGATTCTCCATAGGGATTAAATGGGATTGAGGATGGCTGAATGCTGATAATGCTGAAACTGATCGATGTTTTTTGGGTCGAGTGGTGTTTTATGGTACCACATCTTTGACCCATCCCTTCTGGAACCAGGCCTTATGCAGCGACGCTGACAGCTGAGACCTGCAGCAGAGATGGAGAGGTAGATTCGGTAGATGGGCTTGCTCAAAAATCTCAAAAAATTGGAGAAAGAAATGAAATCCCATGTGGGTCATTATTGTTGTTTATGCTCTTTCATCTATTCTTATCCAAATAATCCATAATAATCCCATGAATGATATGACAATCTTCCGAACTAAATGCCAATTTTGCAGGTTCCCCCCAGTTTGCGACAAACCTGCGGAGGCAGTCAATCAGACTAGATCTGGCACATATCATATCAATGAGATCAAACGATTTCATCAAATCAAATGAACTGAAGAAAAAAAACAAAAAATGGGTCATCGATTTGCTGACAAACTGTGCCATCAAATGGAACCACAATTTCACAGCACAACAATCAGCTGTCACGTCACCGGTCCGCCTTGTTGCCTTCAATACCCTCAGATGCCAAACGCTGATTCCGCTGGACCTGGTCCAAAACATGAAGAATGGTGAAGCTGATTTTTTTCCCTAGTTGGAGTGGAAAACATGAGAAAACACGTGTGGATGTGCTCTGAAACCTTCTGAAATCCTGGAAGCTTCTGAAGAATCTGATGACATCTGATGACCTATCAGCATTTCATCACTGTCCAGCATGATCCATTCGAAAGTCCAACAAGTTCCTGACCTGCCGCCGGTATTGCTGCAGCTCTTCCACCCTGTGCCCCAAACGTGAGACCAGAACTGAGTGAATCCGGGGCGTCAAAAAAGGGATCTTTTTGATTAATCAATGCATTTATAGTACTATAATTACTGTATATCTGTAATTTATAGTCATTATATGTCTTTATAGTCCATACATTCATTAAATCATGAATTTGGAGGATTTTGGATCCTTTTTGATCTTTTTACTTTTCCTGGCGAGACGAAGAGCCAAGTCTGTGGGCATAATTTTCTGATCCACCCCATATTACCCCGATTCCATCCTATGGATGTTGTGACTTGTACTGCCCCCACCTCTGCTCCACCATGCCATCAATGCTGCTCTCTGGATACTTAAACAGCTCCTCCATCACCTTCACAAATCTTGGTCAATTTCAACAGCAGCTACTTTTGCTGGAATCTGCTGGAGTGGCTGGAGCACAACGGGGGACATTTGACATGTCTCCAAGCGGTATGGGTGTATCGTGGTGCATCTTTTCTCTCGACCGCGAACGCTCCACTTGGCCACATCGCCGGGCAAACTTGTGCAGCCGCCGGCTCAGCTGTAGCTCCTGAATGCTGCTTTTCTATCTTTTTTGGGGTTGCTATAATCGTGTTCATAATTGTTCATGGTATGATCCAATCATTCTGTCATAATCCAATGGTACGAGTATTTACCTCATTATGTTGCTATTGCATGCTATTACTATGAACCCATACGAACCAAGATCAAGGCATCGTTTCCACATCGACACTGCTCCTGTGATGCCCAGCACAGCGCCATGTCATCCGATCGCAGGGCCATGCGCACCACGTCCTCCTCTCCCCGCAGCCGCAGCGAGGCAAAGCGCAGCGCGGCGCCCTGCTGGGCCACGGCGGTCGTCACGAGGTTGCGATCATCGCCTCAGGGGCTGACTGTCCCATTTTGGGAGTCCGAAAACTGGAGAAAACATGAGAAAACTGGGATAATAAAATGAGATCAATATGAAGGGAACGGAGATGTACGGAGATATACACAAGAACCTGCAAAACCATCCTCTTTGATCCTCTTTGGGGATTGAATATTTTACATCGAGTGCCAGGCATGGTGGGGCTAACATCACTGACCACATCCAGCATTGGCAGGCTGCGTAGTTCGCAAGACGCATGCTCCAACGCCAGCCCAGACTCCGAAACAGCTGCCAGAACCACCTGAGAGATGGATAGAGATGGGTGATGTCTATAGTAACCCTCAATAGTGGGATTTTACTGTTCTATCTTATGTATGTTTGGTGATTTACTATGGTTTACTACATGCTGGGATTGTTCCTCAAGTTTCAAAGCGGCCAGCTTGGATGTGCTGCAATCAACCCCTTCTGGGTACATTGAAAACATGTTCCCACAACATGATACAATCATATACAACCACAAAACATAAATTAAATACTCTCATGCTATTTCCGAGCAGGAAATCCGTCAATTTCCAGAGCTTTGTTGGTATGGGGTCAAAACCCTGATACCCCTCGGCTCACCCCCAAATAGCTGCGACTTATGGATGTTCACACCCGAAAACATGGTGCTTCTCACCCTGTCAGTTTACTCTCCATAAACATCATGTTGGTGATATCCCCAGATTAGCTCCCTAATTTTCCACCAGTATTAATGTAGTGGTTGCTGGTGGCTCATAAGCTCTTTAAAAAAAAAAAAAACGAAATCCGGATGACAATCCAAATTCTTGATGGTTATAGTACCTCCAAAAAAAAATGTTCCTGCCTGCCAAATGTCCTCTACCAGTACCTTCTCATGGTGAAACTGCGAAATCCCGGCATACAGAAAAGGCAATTTACCGTTTTTTTTTGGTTGCGCCCTCCAGACAGACCTTCGGCGACGCCACCCCCCCAAACCCTTATTGGTCCCGGCTTTGCATGCACCCCAACCTCTCTCAGGAACAGGTGGCCAACCTACCCCTTCACTGAAGGCTGAGCACTCAGGTGAACACAACCAAGAACTAAGGCAAACTTCACACACAGCGTGTCGATCCCAAAGCTCTTTGCTGCTGACAAAAATAGAGAGAGAAGCCAAACGATCACCCGAATATACAAACGAACGTAGGTGAATGATAAACGGAGAAAGTTCTGGCAGCAAAAGTGCCACAATATCAGCAAATCGAAGATTTGGAGGCAAAGCAGAATGTAAACTATGCCATCTCTCAGTTCTGTGCAAATGACACACTTGCAAAACCCTGCCCTTGCAAAAGTTGTCTGACTACTAGAACAAACGCCCGTCCAAGCCATATGTTCCTCACCCGTCTGATGAATGTTACACCCAACCGGCTGGTGTTTCACTGGGAAAGGATGCAACCCATGCTCTTTGCAAACGCTGCCACTCCAACCGGTTCATAGACACCAGCACGTCAATGGAATGACCAAGCTAATCTTGTGAATTTCCCCGCGCTGAGCAAAATAGTAACATATCGGGAACTAGACCGAAGCATATGATCCGCCAGATTCCAATGACATCGGAGGAGCAAAACATCCCAAAGACCTCCCCACCAGCATCGCCCCCACAGCTAAATTACCACTAATGTGAGTCGGATTTTACTTTTCAAAATCTTCTTGGGGCTTGCTATATGTATATATTTTCTCCTGCCCTGCACACTGTCGGCCTCTCGAGCACTCCAGCACGCTAAGAAGAGGAAATAAGCTGATGCAATTCAGTTTCCACGGGTGCCCCCTTCACCGTTTGCCCATGGAAAAGACTAATGCA
>Ga0126342_10017124_pt1 | contig 12561 bp, 12 predicted proteins | sample Cyp1metagenome_FD_92528 | JGI IMG/M metagenome (GOLD analysis project Ga0126342, IMG submission 92528) | Coral microbial communities from Lord Howe Island, Old Settlement Bay, Australia - Cyphastrea 1 metagenome | ecosystem: Host-associated > Invertebrates > Cnidaria > Coral ...
AAATCACCATTTTTAATGGGTAAATCCACTATAAATGGTCATTTTCAATAGCTATGTTAAATTACCAGAGGGTACTTTTTGAGAACAGCATCAGAATATCATGGCGATATAGTAGGAGACAAATTTCTGGGCATGACGGCATGATCAGGTTGCCACGCAGGTTCGGCAATAAAACAATTTTCTATATACTTGGTTCTGCCATGTACCAGACTGGACACGGATGACCATTGACAACTTGCGGAAAAAGACCAGGTGACATCAATTCTACAATGTGGGATACATCAGGATCTCATTCCAAATGGAAGTCTAGAACTGAAGCGTTTTGCCGTGTCTGGGACAGTGGAGACTGGTTTCTACTTGTACCAGGTGCAACAGCAACTTCTGGATGACATTTGCATAATGTTTGTGATGCTTTCCTGTTTTGTTTCCGTTTTGAAATTTGATTGAGGGGTGTCGCATTCTGTGGAAATTTGCAAAATTTCTTGCGTTCCTGAAGCGCCACAGTGCCGCCTATGTCCTATGCACAATGCAGGCTGGACTGAACGCACATGCAGGCTTGCAGGGTGGCGAACCACATTGACTAAAATACAACGGAAGTGAAATAGAGAAGTAACGAAAGTACGTTACAAGAGCTGTCTTCGTCCCTTGTGGCAATGCGGCTACTGTCCTACCCCCATCTACCCCCCATCATGGTGAATCTGTTGCAAAGATTCAGGCATCCTTGTGACCATGGCTGCTTCAAACATTTCGCAACTGTTGCATCAAGAATGGATATACCATGATATACTGTATAATGAAACGCCACGCCGAGATCATCCCGGCCAAATAGACCGGGCCGAGCGAGGATCCACATATAGTGGCGAACGCCATCACGACTAGCACAAAAACACAAGAACTGTTCTACACAAGTACAAAAATGTACAAAATAGTACTTAAACTGTTGCGGTGTTCGCATGATAAGTTCCTTGACCATAATGAGTGCACGCAGTACACAGCGAACAAAGCAGCCAGTCCAATTCCCACTGCAGCCGTTTCAAGCACGAGGCCCCTGTAGGCTTTACGGAAAAAGGCTTCTGCTCAAGGTTGCAAGTATGATATGATCAGGAGCAAATCGCATCAGATACTCGCTCACGAAACTGGATATCTGATCTCAAACAACAAGAATACCATTGTGTTGCCGCGCCGGCCCGCGGAAAGGCACAGTGGCATCCATCCAAACACGTTGCTTCCGTCAGTTCACTCATAGCAGCCGCTGCGCCGTTGGCATGTTCAAACGTCACTGCGAACGACACGGGCAAAACAAGAAGGGGACAAAACAACATCCTGGAGCAAACATTTTTGCTGGACATCTTTACTTTGTCATAGTTTGTCTATCGATCTTCTGTGACCGACGCCTGCTACATGAAAAACATTGAAAAACAATTGAAATAAAACATTAACAAAGTTTCAAGATAACCTTTTGCCGCAAAACCATTCTCCGTTAGTACATGTTAGATCATGTTAGATCATGTTATTATATAATATTATATAGTACCACTATTGGTCTCCAAGCAGTTGGTTGGCAAACGTTCGCTAAGACGCCCAGACCTCCAGGGTGGCGGGGTGAAACAACTTGTCTTGCGTTCTGCTGGGCGGTTCATCATGTCACATCTTTAATACATCTTTAATACATCTTTATCATTTTTTGTTACGCAGGCGATGGGCGCTTCCGAGTTGTCGAACGCTTTTTTGTTCACCTTACCAGCAGGAACGAAAGGGTTTGAGCGTGAGTTGGTTCTTAAACGGAACCCTTGACAAGCCATTACAAACTGTTTCTCGATGGCTGAGTATCAGCTGCTGCAAGTTTGCGCCACTCTGCAATTAGGAGCTCTGAATATCTCTGAATGGGGATTCGAATGCTTTTGGCGATTCACTTTGGATTCACTCTTGGAGCTGCCTGACGATGCCTGACGGTCCTGAACGAAAATCCTGAACGAAAACGAATGGCAGTGAGAACATGGCGATGTTTTCCTGTATCGGCGGTATCGGCATTTACAGATGTAGCTGTGGACTGTGTCGCTATCGTGCGGGCACCAGCAGTCTTTTTTTTTACAGCCCTACTATCTCTGGGCATGGCTTGGCCCCGTTTATTCATGTTGACTGTTTTCCACCGGATAAATCCAAACGAAAGGTCCAGGATTTCATTGGCGGAGTATGCGCTCAGAGCCCAAACTTGGGTATTGACATGTGTCCACGCCGGCACAGTTTCTTCGCCGAACAACCCATAGGAATGATGGACTTTGATGCATAATCGCTCGAGAAGGGCAATGTTGGAGCTTTTAGTTTGATTCCAGCCAATTTGCTTGTGATGATAGCAGTTTCTGTTATTGCAAATAATGAAGGTGCTGGTTCCAGTAGTTGTGCTGGTGGTACTGCTGCTGGGATGGTTGTACTTGTGGTTGTCTTCGCACGTTGTGTGCAGTACACTGCTTGAGCATGTTTCAAATTACCAGAACGCGAAGTTATCTAGATCTAGATACATCCTGGTAACTACTTCCAGGTTTCCAGTATGTCACGAGCGAATCGCCCGGGGTCGGCCTCTCATCAGGCAGCAATTTGTCTTCCAACCGAGTTTGAACACTAGACATTGCGAGGCTTCTGGTTTAGATACGGACGATACGCCCACTCGCCCATACAGCCTTGTGTGACATTTCAAGAGTAACCTCACCGGAAGGTCAGAGTTCTCTACATAATTCTACATCTCCATCTCGTGTTTTCTGTTGCACTTTCCTGCCTGCATAGCGCTTTCTTCAGACTCATACGTCATACGCCTGAATTTGTTCGCAGAGCTCACCCATCCGCGAGCAATTGCTTCTTTTCCCAGCGGGCAAGCTGCTTGGCGCTGCAAGAGCGGAAAATTGCGCAGTTAAGAATTTGCTGTACAGTTTCTATTCAGGGCTTGTCAGACTTCTCCTTCTCCTCCTTGTCCACAAAGGTAAACACTGAAGATACTGATCGAGAGTCAAGAGATGTCAAGAGTGTTGCTAAACACAATTGCAGTTCGATGCTGTCCTTTTTCGCAGAATTCAGCCTGTAAGCTGCACCAGCAAAGACGAACATGTGCCAATACAATACAACCTAACACAACATATGACATAAGCAGTAATACAACAACATAATATAATAATATATAATAACCATTTATTTGAAGTATCTCTAGGACTCCAGCAGCGATTGATATCCGGGATGCAACATGCAGATTGGTGTAATCATGAGAGTATGAGAGTCAAAGTATGTCAAAGTCGACTCAGGCGAATTCCTCTGCTACAAGCGATGCAAAAACTTTATCTGCCGAACAGCTACACAGTTTGCATATCCAATACGAGAGTCTCTAACTCACTCTAGGGGAGGCACCACGGTATCAGTGGAAGCACATTGTCCGCCTCAGCTCATTGTTCTTCATGTCATGAGGATTCATGATGTGGTTGCAACATTTGAGAAAGGAATGTGCAAGTTCTTTCTCCTTTTCTTGCGTTCATTGTAGGATCTTTCAAGCCCCATACTGTCCAAGGTGTGAGGGCTATTGCAGCAGCGATGCGCAATGGCTTCATCAAGGCTGCAAGCCCCAGAATTCCTGGTCCAAGATTCCAAGATGACAGTTTCAGACAGTTTCACAAAGTTTGAACAAAAAAAGTGCGTCTGGCGCGCGAAGTCTTTCTGGCCTGCAACTGCACCAGCTGTTCTACCACCATCTGAGAGGGAAAAGAGCTCCTGGAACCGAAAAAACAATGGGCGACTGTCGACGGTGATGGTGGCAGTTGCTGAGGATCCAAAAGTCAACTGCCAAGATCTGTTGATTGTTCTGATATGTTCTGATATGTCTGATACACAAGCCTCAAATCGTGGCCATTCGCCGGTACTTTGATAGTATGCGTTGAGCAAAATTGGCAGGGTGATTGACCTGAGCCGTGAAAGGTGTCTGCCGTACTGTTTGCAAGTTGCCTTGGGATTCTTATGCATGTATTATCATTAATTCATGTTTGTTTCAAAACAACTTGGATTAGATCTGTGCAAATAAGCTCAGGTCTTTTTAAGGCACAGAAGCTGGCAATCTTTTTATCACGTTGGCATTTCAGTCAAAAGAGATGATGAAGGGAAGTGAACGGAAACCACTAACCACCTTTGGTTTTCTACTTTATTCCGGCTGTGTGGAGGGGCCCGTCACAAACGTACGACAAAGCAAGGCAAGACAAAGTCACAAAGACCTAGATCAGAGGCCTACAAATACCTTGCCTGGACATTCGCAACTTTTCTTGGGGAAGACCCGTCCGGTTTTGGATCAGCTTGGCATAGCTGCATTTAAACGTACGGCTTGGCATAAACATCACAGCGCAGAGTCCACAATAGCATGATTGTATCGCAACAAAAATCAAAGAGGATGGACCAGCAGAATCGATTGCGCCTCGGCATGTTTACTTTACGTACAAATGATAAAGAAAATACTTACTTAGTATCATCATCTATGTAAGACAAGCCAAGCAAAGTGAAATAGCTAGATGTCAGAGTGAACCTGGAAACCTTTCTTCAAAGTAGTAGAAGTGGCCAACTCTACAGGCTATGTGTTCCTGCTAACGGAGACTATGTGTTCCTGCTAACGGAGATTTGCTGGCATGCTCCCGCAGCATCCCTGTGGTGACCCATACTTCTCCATATATCTCTGGCTTTCTTTAGATACTCTAGAGTCTATAGAGTCTATAGAGATTCTGCATACAGACACAAGGAACAGTGGTCGAAGAGATGGAGAAGACGGATCATGCCGAGACAGTTTGATAATGATAATGATAATAATACTAGTAATAATAATAATAATGTATGTTGAAAAAGGGCGAAGAAGCAAGCTGGTTGAAAGCCTTTCGTGATCAAATACCGGGAATCCGGTATGAAACATCAGCATAGCCTCTCTGATAATCAGATTTCGTGCAACACTCTGAGCACCAGGCCAATAGACAAATGCCACAATGCCCACAGAGACACCAAAGGCGGGGCCGATTTCCTGTGCTCACTTTGTCATCTTAATCTTGCATGCATCCATATATGATATTGTATGATAGACAATCCAACGATGGCCCTACACAAGACACTCAAGAACAGCATTCCTCCTATCATATCAGGCAGAGCAGCTGTGAAAGTTACTGCAACTTGCGTTCTATGCGCAGTCAGTGGGTAACATCCACAATGATCCGGGTTTCAGTGCGAGGAATTGCACAACACAATTTCAATTCGAGCTCTGACAATAGCACAGAGGTGTTGGATTGATCACATGGTAGCACCATTGATCATAAAAGGACAATGCGATCACTAGAAATGGACAGGACACTGGACTTACTAACTTGTGGCACTCAGGAGTGCGCTTTAAACTCATATTAAAGTGTCAATGTTCCACAGTGCCTCCCTAAATGTCCGAACTTGCACATCCTTGATCTCCTCACCTGAAAAACTTGACAATGTATGAAAACACTACACCCGCAAAATGTTCAGGGTTCAGTGCCCGTGGTATAGTAACTTCGCCATGTACTTTGAATGTGTCATGATCTGCCAAATCAAGTGGCTGTGGATCTACTGTGGCTGCATTTGCCTGCTACTGGATCTACTGGCAGTTTGAATGAAGAGTGCAGTGTGTGAGAGCCCTACTTTGACAGCCCACTGCTCCGCACGAGTCCTGGGTGAGTGCCAGTCTTTCCTCATTTGACATGGCCTTGAGCACAGGCGATCCTTCAACACCTTGACATTGCATGCCCTACGTACTTCAATGCTTGGCACAGGAAATCTACAGTACCCTACAGCCTGTTACGAACAGCACCTTGCCATACCTTGCCTCCAACTTCTCCCAGCTGAGTCTTTCTGACAAAGGAGCCTTCTGACTTGGACCTGGGCACAAAATTTCTCACAAGTGTGTAGCAGTGTAGAAAGTGTGGCATAGCTCACCAAATGAAAAACCAAAATAAGAAGCATACTCATGCATACTCCTTTTGTTTGAAATTTGGTTCAAAGGCCAACCACTTTCCTTGAACGGTTCTTGAATCAAGTGCATATCAAGTGCCTTGTTTGACTCTGAAGTAGTATGCGGAGCTAAAGTGGAGTAACATCAGGGTTGAGGTTCACACTGTCGGAAGCTGAAGTTTCCTCGGCTGCACATGTTTCATCAGTTGAGATTTAATTAAAAGAAAAGGAATGCATGGAAAGGAATGGAACGAATCGAATACTTGATGCTTTACTTTAGCTTTACTTTACGCCTTCCTTGAAATTCTTTGAGAAGCAATCAGAATCAATCACGCCTGAATCTGATCCTCTTCTAAAGATTCCACAGCTGCAGGTTCTGCCAGGTGGTTCATGCAAAACTCGTGATGTGGAAACCATTGGCCGCATGAAGACTCTAATCATCACATGAATCATATGAATGGCGCACATTTCTTTAAAGCTCTTCCATAAAAACATGTTGCAAATTGAAGTGAATCCAAGGCCTGCAAGTTTCTGCAGTTCGTCCAATTCATCAGCGATCTTCTTGATTTTGATCTGCAGTGACTCAGCCTGCCATTCGCAATGTCGTGGTATCAAGGCGGCCTAGCAAAAAATCCGGTATGATTGTTGAGGAATCCTTGACAAGTTTGCCACACTGATTTGTTGTTACTGCGAAGGAATGTCAAACAACATGTTTGTCCAGCTATATAATTTACTGATACTTACTGTTGCATGGCTAGAGAGCCGGAGCTAAGTTTGCAAAAATCCAAAGTTAGCGGAGTGAAAACGAGGAATCAAACATTGTCACATCGTATACTTTAAAGATCTTTAAACTTCGATAGTCCTTTGAATGTGTAGATCAATCGTCAGCCGAGCGGCACAGGGCTGACCAAGAGTGTAATCAAGTCCCCATCTAAGGTGGGGGAGCTGCAAAGCAACGACAAAGCAACGACAAAGCAACCACAAAGCAACGACAAAGCAACGACAAAGCAACAACAAAGCAACGACAAAGCAACGAAACCAAAGAAGATAAAGGAAAATAAAGGAAGGGTATAGCATGGTATGGCATGGTATGGCATGGTATAGTATCATTTGTCGTTTGCCGAAGGCGTAGCTGTTTCCGGCTCCTTCGTTTGACACGCTCAACCACTACGCTTTGACCAATGCTTCTTAACAGACTGGAGAGCAAGAAGGCGAGGGACAGTTGTGTGTTTTGTCGATGACAGAGGACATTGAAGATCTATGTCGTATTATTTTGAAACATGTTTAAACTATGTTACATTTGTTGACATGTTTAGACTGTTTAAGCCTTCGACCGTGAATTTGTGGCGTTGGATCTGAACCTGCGGCTCCCCAGCTTCCTCGTGGAGGCTAAGTCTCTGAAGTCATAGTAGAGTCTGTTCGAGTCTGCCCCTCTGCTTCTCAAATTAATGTTTATCATTGGTTATATTGTTTTAATGATCTGTGGTTGCAAACCTAGAATACACTGAGAATGAAAGGTAGCGATTGCCTTTTATGCCTTCGCTGGGCCATTGTGGAAAGTAACCGTTTGGGGGTAGGGTTGTGATCGCCTTGCTTCCAGGGTGTTGCTAGCTGTTGCTGCCGGCGCAATTGTCATTTCCCAACCCATGTTCTGAACGACAATATGTCTGGGCCAAGGGTGTTCTATGGTGTTTGAACATGTGTTTACAATCCCTATCAATCCTTTTTACAATCCTTCAATAGGAATTTCAAGAGTGCCATCTCCAAGCTTTATGGAGCAAGTCTGCCAGTATCTTAAATGCCACAAAGACCGAGGACTGCACATCAAAGGACAGATCACAAATCGAAAAGGGCAAGAACTGTGGCAACATGACAATTGAATAAATAAAGAAAACAGGACTGAGATCACCTGGGTTCTGAGTTCGTCCCTTTCTGGCAACTTGAACCTGACTTCCGTGGCACTGGACAAATAGTATCGAGCAGCTATTTGAGGCATGTCAATCATCGAATAAATGCCAAACTTTGTATGGTCCCTCTGCCCTCTGAGGTTCCAGGCGCAGTAGCTTTACGCAGCTTGGTTTCAATTTTCTCCATTTCCATTTCCAACGACTCAGAGGCCTGCACGGCCCCCAGTGTCCCTTTTCACCTTTGCTTGTGGCCCTTGCTTACATGCTTGTTCGATTTTTCCCTTTAAGTCATGGTCTGTCATTGTGGCCCGGAGGCTGAGAGTCCTCTGGAACCTATCGAATGGGGAATCTGGTGCAAGGTCAACTTGTTATGGGTTTTCTTAGGGCAATCTGTACAAAACCATGCAATGCCTCTGCAACTTCTTTGTACAACTTCTTCTAGAAATTCTATGCGCAACCTCTTCTTCCCCTCCTGCTTTCTCTTCTTCCTTTTCTCCTTCTTCTTCTTCTTCTTTTTCTTCTCCTTCTCCTTTTTCTTCATCTTCTCCTTCTTCTTCTCCTTTTTATTCAATTCTTCCTTTTCTACGTTTCTTCATTTCCTGATTCTTCTTCTTTTTCTCCTTGTTCTTCATCTCCTCCTTCTTTACGTTTTGATCTTTCTCCGTTGTTTCTTCTCCTCTTCATTTTCCAATTTCTCTTCATCTTCTCCTTCTTCTCCTTTTTATTCAATTCGTCATTTTCTACATTTCTTCATTTCCTGTTTCTTCTTCTCCTTGTTCTTCATCTCCTCCCTCTTCACGTTCTGATTATTCTCCGTTTCTTCTTTTCCTCTTCCTTTTCTCCTTTTTCTCCTTTTTCTTCATCTTCTCCTTCTTCTCTCTCTCTCTCTCTCATTGCTTCTTACCTTCCTCCTGTGACTTCTGTGTAGCATTGGACTCCGCACCTTTAGAAGCTCCTGCTTAGACTTCTCTGCAGCCTCACTGCGGTACAGCTGCATCAGTTCGGGACAGCACATCTTCAGTGTACAAAGAAAATGCGGTCTTTACCAAGTGCCTTGTTCCTCCTTTTCTTACATGTTCCAAATTGTTCCAAGAGCTTCTGAGGCAAAAACATCTACCCGCTCCATGACTTCGACATTTTGAGCTCCTTGACAGCCGCAGCTTTGAAACAAACACAGCCTGTACTGAACGCAGGGATGTGACGTCTATATTAGTGAATTGACATTTGATTCATTCTGCTTGAAAGCAGCAAGCTGTTGCAAGATGTTGCAAGATGTGTTGCAAGATGTGTTGCAAGATGTGTTGCAAGATGTGTTGCAAGATGTGTTGCAAGATGTGTTGCAAGATGTGTTGCAAGATGTGTTGCAAGATGTGTTGCAAATGTCGCAAGATGTTGCAAGTCCTGCATGTCGCAAGTGCCTCTCTGGATTTCTCGGAGACCTGGCATGTGCATTGCCTAAATAGGTATATAATATATGTATACGCGTGTGGATATGTATGTATACATGATTACATGGGCCTGTTTGCGCGTCTATCTCAATGACTCAGCCAAATGTGAGTGACCGTCAAACGGCCCACTTTGTAAGCAGCAACATGCGGTAACATGGTAATATGGACAGTGGAAATTGGACAGTCTTGTCTGTGAGTAGGTTGTGATTTCAAAAGAAAAACAAAACGAAACACGGGCAGCTCAAAGCTCTTCAGCCTCGTGGCGACAAACGCATCGTTGATCCCCTTGAAAATGAGTAAGGACCTTGGCAACGAATAATGACAAGAGATGTTCAGTCACATGAAACCGCTGATTTGTTTCAATATGTTTCAATGTTGTTTTCAATTTTGTTTCATGCTTCTCCAAGGTGAGAAGTGATCTTTTGGGGCCATCACGAGAAGAGAACCACTGCAGGAAGTAAAGAAGTTCGACGAAGGGCGCTCCGACGCCGAGAACCCTTGGGTACAGTCTCCTCACGGGTAGCGGTGGACCCCAGTAACAACAGAAACTTCACAAACACAGAAAACACAGCTATTCAATATTATTCAATGCTATTCAGATCATTTCAGATTGCCATGGGTCTCCCTGTGAGCCCAACTCCACAAGCTGGGTCCTTGCATTTCATGGGCAACATAGACATGCTTGTCTACACACAGAATCCCAACTGCTGGTGGACAATTTGAGTCTATTGCTGCTTGGATTTGGAAATTATTCCCCCAAACTGGTTGAAAACGTATCTTCACAATTCTTTAAATGCAAAAAATCAGCCGCATTGGATTTCATGATATGTCACTAATACAGTAGACTACGGTATGTCATAATGATTCATAATGTGTCTCCAGTTTGGACCATGGCTGCGGGCCATGGTGGCTGAGGTCGTTGCACTTCAAGGGTGCGCTGAACACGCTCACAGAGCATGAGTGATTTGATGATTTTGATTGCTCACTTCAAGGGGAATCTCTTCGAATCCCTTCAAATCTGTCTGACATCCGGAGTGCGCTGAGATATGCTGAAATATGCTGAGTCAATGCTGAGTATTGAATCTTTGATCATCTTGTCTGCTCTTCAGCTTCCGAAATGCTTTTTTTCTCGAACGCGCTTTGTGCACCTGGAGTTCTCGAACTTGAAGTTCTTTGTGCACCTGAATGTCCACTATTGAAGTTGTATCCTGGACAAGGGCACCACGACCACCAAATCACAGGACGTTTGCTGTTCAGTGCTTTTTCCTGGCAGCTCGTGAATTTCCGGTTGCATCAATAGATGCAGACCTGAACTCAAATGCAGATTGCTGGTTTCTCCTTTGTGTCCACAAACGGAACACATGTGACAATGTGTTAGGCAAATGCTACAAATGAGTTGCTGTCACAACACAATTGGGGAGATCTCCAGCACTTGCTGACTCTACTTTGTATCACGATGCTGAAGTTGGTCTTTGATCGCATGAAACGACACAATGATACATAGAGAAATCCTAGGCAAGTAGTATATAGACAAGTCAGAGCAAGGCTAAAGTACGCATTGTATGCATATATACATAACATATTATATAATATATCAATATGTGTACTGTATATATATACACATATGTATGTACTAGCGGCAATGTGTGTACACACACATATATATATATACAGTGTATATATATATACAGTATATGTATGTATGTCTATATATATACAGTCTATATATATAGTATACATATATCATATATTACATACATACATACATACATACATGCATGCATGCATGCATACATACATACATGCATACATACGTACGTACGTGCGTACGTACGTACGTACGTACGTACATACGTGCATACATACATACGTACATACACACATTCATACATACATACGTACATATATATATACATATATATATATATATATGTATTTATATGTATTTATAACATACATACATATGGAACATTTGGAAGAAAAACAACTTCGATCAGAGTCTGTGGGTGTGTATCGTGCACTGTCGTGCACACTTTGACATGCACGTTGCAGGGTGTAAACCACCAGTGCAACGGAGTGAAAGGCCATCAGAGTTCCATCAGGCTTCGTGGATGGCACTCTTCCTGGACAGGACATAGTGGCCACATGTGGTCAGTGGCGTTGCAAGCTCTTCCACGTCATTCAGGTCTGAAACAGCCAAAATGAATATCTCCTGTGAATTCCTGTCATATCTTTCCACGTATTGATGCATATTTTTTTTCCATCCTTTCCGGTTTTCCAAAGGGTTTGTTTGCCTACACGGCACCCAATACCATGGCGTCTGCTTGTCCTCATGATAAAGCGTGGAAGAGCGTCTTGTGCGCTCAAGTCCATGTCCTGGGTCGTTCGAATGAGATTTGTAAATTACCATAATTACATATATAAAAAAAATACATATGTAAGATAAAATAATATATTATAATAAAATAAAAAATAACAAAAATATAATAAACCATAATATAATATATTAAAATAACATAACAAAATAAAACAATAACATATTAAAATATAAAAACATGTAATATAATGAAATAAAAAAAATAAAATATAAAAAACATAAAATATAATATTATATAAAAAACAAATCCAAATTAAAAAACGATACGAAATATAAAATAAAAAATTATACAATATAATATATATATAAATAAAATATAATATCATAAAAAACCAAAGAATAGGATAGAATGGAATAGAATAGAATAGAATATTAAAAATCTTAATATATTGAAAAAAAGGAATATAATATAACATAATATGAGATAATGCAAAATCATATAATATAATACACTATATTAAAATAAAATAGGGCACAATAGAATTAATCACATAACATAAAATAGAATATAATACAATAAAACAAAAGACAATATAATATAGTAAAATATAATAAAATATAATAAAATAATATATAGCATGCTATAATGGAAGAGAATAGAACAGAATAAAATAGACGAGAGAACAATAAAATAGAGCAGAAAAGAATAGAATAGAATATAATAATGCCAAAAAACTATAATATAATATAATAAATATAAAAAAAATATCAAAAATATAATATAATGCAATAAATGAAAAAATGATAAATAATATAAATAACGAATATACTATTAAATGATATTATGTAATACAATACAACATTTTACTATATAAAACAATACAATGTAATCTAATATAAAATAATATAC
>Ga0126342_10017125_pt1 | contig 12560 bp, 11 predicted proteins | sample Cyp1metagenome_FD_92528 | JGI IMG/M metagenome (GOLD analysis project Ga0126342, IMG submission 92528) | Coral microbial communities from Lord Howe Island, Old Settlement Bay, Australia - Cyphastrea 1 metagenome | ecosystem: Host-associated > Invertebrates > Cnidaria > Coral ...
ATGCTGCAAAGACCTAGCAAATACGAAGCTGGACCTCAGAAATGCTGCCAATAGCTTGCAAATAGAAGGGAATTGGGGCTGCTACCTGGGGACCCAACCCATGGGGGGGGGGAGGGGGGGGGGTGGAGAGACGGAGGACGGGACCATATATATATTATAATATATATATATATTTATATATATATCATATATGTTGGTGATATTATATATATTATATGTCGGTTTATATGTTGAAACGCCTTAAATCCGCCTTAAATCGCCATGACATTCCCAAGACAATGGGACCCATTTTTCCTCGCAGCTGCTCCAATGGCTTCGCTGAGGCCGAGCAGTTCTGCAGGTCTTCGAAGAGTACCAAAAGGTGCGGCAGCGGAGGCTTCAAGGATTCGAAATGTCCAAGTTCGTCAAGAAAAAAAATCTGATACCCTCTGGTAAATTAACATAGACCCTGGCAGATAGGGGTTGGAAGATTAGTTTCCATTAAAACTAGGCTATTTTCAGTGTCTATGTTAATTTCCCAGAGGGTAAAGGTGTCCTAAGTTAAGTCATTTCGAATTAAGAAGCATAAATGGTGGCGTAAGAACCATGACAATGGAGGTGTCCTAAGTCATGGGTGTAGCCCTAGATCATCCAAATGGTTCACCAATTGAGTGTTGCAACCCATGGCGATTTGGGTATCCTCCATTTTAAGAAACCCACAAAGGAGCTGTGTGAGATAAGTTGGTTTATTGCATGTTATCGCCAGTGGGGATCGTTGACTTATGATAGCTTTCTGTTGGTGAACATACTCAAGATGTATAAATGATATATATATATATACATTATATATAATATATATTATACACATATATATCTATATCAATTATATATATATATATATCAACTTTGTGATTTATGGTGGTTATAACCAAACTACACGTAGATGGGTTGTCAAATACAACGAATGCGCATCATATAATGTGGTGATCAATGACCCATGTGTTTTTGGGGTGTATGTGTATCCAATATATATATTATACATATATATATATCAACGTAAAGGATTTGAAGTGGTAAACCAAGTCATAAAAAAGCTAACCAACCATGTTATATTATAGCATCCCATCTTTAGGGACATACCCCAGCTCTCAAAAAAAATCACATGAAACCAGCTGAAACCACAATTCTCCTCCGGCTGTGAGGGGTTCAATATCCAGGGTTGATGGCTATAGCCATGGTGATTTCAACTTTTTATAGAAAATATTAGGAGATGGGGCCAGCAACTATGGTTATATACCCAGTCTGAAGCCTATTTTTCCTGGTTGATTACCAGGAAGTACAAGCCAGTTCTGAGAGGACATGTTTCCAGTTATATGGATGTGTTTAAAATGGAAACATAGCCATAAATGGCCACTTCGTAAGGAACATGATTACAATCCATTGGGTTTTGCACCCTATTTTCAGACAAACCCATCAAATTTCCAATTAAACCATAATCTCAAATCAATGTCAAGTCACATATTTATCACAAATGCTCACAATTATAGTGTTTTCTATAAGTATTCTCAAACACTCATATTTTTAATCAATATCAATGTGGATTTTTCTATCAGCAGCTACCAGGCACGTGTGACCTTTGTCCAGACGGTGGCCGATTTGGTGGGGCGCCAAGTTACGGGCTGCGGGAAAAAAACATGTTTCAGTATCCCATATGCTCCATGGTGCTGGAATATGAATCCCAACATATTACCCCATAAATCACCCAGTTTTGTAGGTAAATATACCATAATTACATGGAGCATTTGGGTATTTGGGGGGTTCTTAAGTCATGGAGGATCCCCAAGTCACCATGGGTTTCAATGCTAAGTCATGGTCTAGTGACTTGGATGATTTTAGGGGTAGCCACCATTTCCGGAAACCTCCATTTAAGTATCATCAAACATGAGAATTTTAGGTTTAACATTTTTTGAACCACTAAGAGAGGGGTTTGGACATGATTCAACCATCAAACTTGGAGATGTAACCAACTAGAATGGTGTTATGATGGGATATCATCGGAAATCAGGGGGATGACACCACGTTGGTTGGTCTAAACTCCATCTTTGATAAATTGAACATTCCCTTTTTGGCTAAATCCTGAAGCATCCTCAAACAAGACTCCATGATTGATAGTATTGATAAGATTTTGGATAATTATCCCAACAAGAATGTCCGTCCCTGAGAATGAAACTCCACATGTTTCTTGGTTTTTCTCCCAGAAAAACATCCCCAACAGCACTTTCTTTGCAGCATCACAACTCTGAGGCAACTCGACCCCAGAACATCGATGCTCTGCAGAATGCAGGTGCAGAACTGGGGCTCCAACTTTTGCCATGGGGATTTCGTGGGATTTCAAGCGTACTAGAGATTTGGACGTGGTTTCCTCGTATCTGGGATTTACACTGTATGGAATTTCATGGGATATCATGGGGAATTAAATTCGGGATTGAATTCGATACAAAATGATACACAGGGATATTTTTCTAACGATATATAGCCTTAAGAATATTAGTATAATGACATTTAACATATTTAACACGGTTGCTCCAAGCCATGATTGGTAAATACCAGCAAATTTAACAATAGGTAATGTGGAAAACTGGAATCATGGAATCATGGACAAGTCTGTGGATTTGTCTGAGCATTTTTGGACAATCCTAATAGGCGAAAAATGGCTATAATTAGGGTGTGTCCATTTTCAGAGAAATCCATTTTTTGTGACATTTAACAACCACTTAAATGAAATATAATGAAATCATGAACCAGGGTGTCCGTGTTTTTTGTTGGACCAAACCATGTTTGAATGATGAAATGATGACGCTGTGGATTTCGTTGGATGGGCTGATCCAAACCAGGTTTGCGCACTTGGATCCAGTCGAGAAACTCACCGAAATGGGTCTGTCTCAGGGTGCCCCTTCGAACCGTCCGACCTGGTTCATCATCAGTTTCCCCTGGTTTAACGACATAAACATAAACTAACATAACCTTTTTTGAGGGCAGATTTACCATTTTCAGACACACCAACAATATCATAGTTTTGGTTTGTATATCTCATTTTAATCCCATGATGTTTGGTACAGATAAGTACAGATCTCCATTTTTTGTTGGCGATCAGACAGCCGGCGATACATTTTGGATTGGTTAAAGCCCCACAGCTGATGGTCATCAAGTATTGTCTGGATCCCCATCTGGCTGAAGAATTTCCCCGTATTTTGTTGGCAATGTAATGTAATGTAGAATGTCCCATTATATCCCCCGGATTGTTGGCAACATTTGCTGGTTCTACTCCATTACATCCCAGTGAAGCCCCATCGAAGCCACATTAAATCATCATCATCATCATCATCATCAAAATCCCATGCATATCCGCTTAAATCATCATCAAATTCCCATTACATTTCAACAAAAAACGTCCCATTCGACGTTCATCACGCCAGGTGTGATGGCTCTACTGAGGAGCGGCCGATGTCAAAATCATACGACACCCGGAAAGATGGGGATTAAACCTCCAGTTTTTTTGGGTGTACCCCATTTTCAGTGGCAAAGCCCTTAAAAAGTCTAGAAAGTGGGATAAACAATCCTCGTTGGCGACTGTGTACAATCTGCTTGGCCGTAACTTCCATCTGTCATTACGGCAAAGATTGTATCACCGCTTAGCAAGTGGCTTATAACCCCTATTAGTAAATTTTTGAAGTGTACACATTTTCTCCATTCATTGTGTTGAACCTAACTTTCATCAACTCATTGATTGTTGAATCCTGTAGCTATTCACTACAACCATGGTCCTCTTCACCACTTTCGAAGTACGAGTCGAGAATCATCCCACCGGCCGAAACTGGTGATCCGTCAAGAGGTGAGTTGGTTATACCCTAAGCCCTAAGCCAGGCCCTTGCTGTTGGACAACGTGGCATCCATTCAGCAGTCCGCGGCTCTGGCCTTGGGGCGTTTGGCCAACTACAGGCCCCAAAAAGCCATGGGGCCCCTGGAGATGGAACACTCGAGCCATGCCATTCCATGTTGTTTCCCCTTTTATGGGCCTAGGATGGCCTAGGGCCTAGGATGATGTTCAAACATGGGCATGTCCAGGATCTTGTCTGCTGGTAACATCGATGTCTTTCTGGTGAAATCCTTAAGTTTTTGCTGGTTCCGCTGAAACTTCTACTGCTTGAATCCACATTTTTATAGATTGAACGTCACGGTTTCCTCTTGGTTGAAATTAACATAATTAACTCTCACTTTCTATCCGGTGTTTGGTAAAATCATCCTAAGATGTGAGAAAAAAATCCACTGTTTATGGTCTTTGGATTATTTCAACACTCACCATATCCAAAATCATGTTGGCACATCTTTGGAACATGGAAATATCCGGTGTTTGGTGAAATAACTAATCTAAAAACTATCTCAAAAAAGCACTTAAATGTTCTACCCAAAAAAAGACATTCTCTTAACATAGGTTCACCAAATCCAGAGGTTTTTCAGCCGTTGCCATCCCGGTGCCCGGTGCCATCCGATCTCATCCGTCACGTGGCGCCAGTGACGAATTGGCCGAGTCGGTGGTGACCCACGAGATCCTTCCACAGCTTGTGTGCGCCAAGAAAGAAAGTCATGGAGTTTTTCCAAGTCATGGGGCTAGCCAAATGATCCTTAAGTCATGAATTTCATGACTATTTTTCATATCGGATGTATATAATGGGATGATTATGGAATTTAAATGAATTATTTTTCATGACTTGTCATGGGATTTATATGAATTGATATGACCATTTCATCCCATCAATGGATATGACATGATATGACATGATATGAGCATTTTTCATAGGATTTAATGAGATGATTATGGGATCTACCCTCCGGTAATCGAACATGGCTGGCTGGAAAATCCGCGAAGTAAATGGAAGGGACAATCCGCTGGAAATGGGGGAATGTTTGATTACCTGAGGGTACATATCCCAAAATAGGTTGATTTCTGATTTGAACTTTTCCCCCCCAACTGTCAAACATACGGAGTATTTGCCACAATTTTTTGTGGTCATTGAACGATGGGAAAAGTGAGGACAACCCTTTGGAATTCTGGTTGAGTATCTGATCCTCAGACACTCAAATATATAGAGTGTTCCAGTCAAACAAATCTGGGTTCAACCCAGCAAAGACATGTTGTTTTTAAGTAGCAGAATTGGGATTTCAATCGAACAAGAGAGAATTGGACCGGCTAAGCTGGCTTTTATGGTTCACCAGCGGTGGAAACGTAACCACCAATCCCATGGTGGACACCCATTTTGGGCACACCATGGTAATATCCGGTAAATCGGTGCGAACATCACCATGAAATCTGCATCTTTCATCATTGGTTACTTCCGTGAAGCAAAAACGGTGGAGGTACTCCCTGGCACAGCAGAACCGCTTCTACAAGAAGGCTGGTCTTCCCGTCGGGATGAACATTGCGGCTGTGGAGACTGTAAACGAGCCTTGGATGATTAAAATCCCAGGCTTTGAAGATGATTCTAAAGATAGAACAGTACAATCCTACAACGAGAAATGATTTTTCATATATTTTTCTTGGGGAGGTTCTATACACATATTCATATATATATATATATATGTTTATATAGATAGATACTAGCTGATACTAGTAGTATATTATATATACGTATATATATATATTATATCTATAACTAACGGCTTATTATAAACACTATAGATCTATTATTATCTACTAGTATAACCATTCTATAGTGATACTAGGTCATGCTATTTGCATATATAGTATATATAGTATATATATATACGGTTATATATATATGGGTATGGATCAATACCTATTAATACCATTTTTAGTGGGATGAACATCCATTTACCAGCTATTTTGATGTGAACTACAGGGGTACTATTGGTTTTGACACACTGCCATATATATATATATACTGTATATATATATACAAGGTGGTGCCCCCTAGTTATAAATTGGTTTATAAACCCCATTAACTATGGATATATCACCTAATTATGAACCATAGTTATTGGAGTTATAAACCAACTTAGCTAACTATGGGGCACCACCTTGTACTGTGGTTTATTTCACCGTGGTCTTCCTTGCAGGCCGCCGCCTTCGTGCTGCGGGCGGTGTCGAAGCACTCGCCGCAGTTGGCGCAGGTTTGCGAAATGAAATCGCGAAGATTTCATCGTGGAAAGATGGGAATATACCATGGGAATTGATGGTTTTAATATGTTTTAATGGGATTTCTTGGATTTTTTCCATGGGATTCGATGGGATCTAGTGGGAGTCATGGAATATGGGATTGAAATATGGGGCCACTCCATACTAGTATGAATGGAGATGAGCCTCCAGTGATCAAAAATGGTTTGCTAGAAAATATACACTATTTAGATCTAGTTAGTCCGATTTGTTTCCCAGCTATAAAGCTGCATTTAGTTCGGGCGGGGATTTCGCAGCGGCGTCTGATTACCGGAAGGTAGATTGAATCATGAACAATCTCATCAGCCATCAATTAAGATCAATCTACTCAACATCTGCGGTTAAATTAGATCGTTGATAGTAACTAATTTGGACTTGTAATCATGTTTAACCATCATTATTAATAGCAGTGCTCAAAGGCTCTATTGATTGATGATCATAGCGGGTTAATTGTAACATATTGAACGTAATCATCATTTCTAGATTGTTTAGCCATGAAGAATATAGGAATATAGTTGATAGATGATGGTTATTAATTGATGATTTTTGGGAGTTAGGCTATACAATACATTGGGACTTATCATCATGATGTGAAGCCCTAAAAAACCAACCAGGTCCAAGAGGGACAGAGAATCACAAGATAAGATAATTGCCAAATGGTGCCAACAGATGAGGTAAAACAAAACCATGGATTTAACAAGATGGTTATGTCAAAAATATGTTAATATCATGTTAATATAGGTTATAGATGGTTTTCATGAGCCAAATATTAGCGTCATTGTATCTACTGAACGAGATGGTTATGTTAAAAAGGACCCAAAATGGGGCACCAATGGATCCACAAGGAGCGGGTCAATGTTAGTATTTAGCCAGTCATTTTGGGCATCTAACATTTTGAGCCAAGGTAGTTCCAGTATACAATTGATATGTATCTTAAAGAACCACCCAATGATTATTAAGCCTATAAACCATCTATGGTGATACTGTTTCATGATAGATTTTTATATGGAGGTGTCCTAAGTCATGGGGGTACTCCCAGATCATCCAAGTCATGAATGACCACGGCTTGGTATTGACACCTATAGTGACCTGGGTTAGGACTATATAATTTAAATCTCCAAATATAATCAATCCATCTATCTATATTCCATCTATTAATGGTTTATTATCCATTATATCCCATGACATCACCATTTCCTCTAGTTAAATCGCCATGAGTTTGCATAGTTATAGGAATTACATTCCAACTTATCGGGCTAACTATAACTATAACTATAGTGACCTATCGCCTATAGTTCAAAAATTGCTTTAGGTAACAATCTATTAACATTCCTATACCTTTATAGTTATTTAGTTTTACCTATAGTTGTTTTTTGATAATATACACCTATAACCTATAGTTACTAATATAGACCTAATTAATAAACTATAGTTATAGTTAGGTATCACCTATAGTTATCACCAGAAAATTAATGCTCCAAAAAAGTTATCATCATTCTTATAGCCGCAGCCTATAACAAAACTTTATATATATGTGGTTTTTTTTCTAGGGACTTCATCACTATACCCATTTGTTTCTCTATCCCATAGGATCCATGTATGCCATATATGGTAACATGGATCCCATCAATATACCCCAAATGTTAGCATATATATACCATACATGGATCCTATATAGTTATCATCACCTATAGCCTGGCAAACATTATTTTTGTTTTTTCTAGGGACTTCATCACAATGTACCCATTTGTTTCCCTATGTTCATAGCCATGTCATGGGTGAAAATCCCATGGTTTTTTCCGAAACGCGAGGCCGTGGTCGACTCCGGCGCCCTGGAGGCTTTGGTGAATTGCCTGGAAGAGTTCGATCCCTCGGTGAAGGCCCCGCGGTTTGGGCGGGGGTGGGGAATTTTGGGGTGGGGAAAATGGTTGGAAAATGGCTGGAAAATGATGCTTTGATGTGGTTTTGATGTGATTTTGATGTGGTTTTAATGTCTAAGATGGAAACACAACCTATGCAAAAAGGGGGTTGGGGTAAGATTTTCCTGCAAAAAATGGTCGGGGATGGGTCAAACGCTCACAATTTTACCATGTCAGGGGTTACCATCCAGCTGTAGCGCCCACCCAGATGATGGATGTATTTTCAAAGATGTTGCTGTTGGGTTAGACACATGGTTTTTTAATCAACTATACATCAGGAAAATTGGGGAAAATGGGACATCAGTTTCCAAGATATTTGTGGTACGTTCACTCCTTTCTTGGGGGCAGGAAGCAGCAGCCTGGGCCCTGGGCTACATTGCCAGGACTGGGTTGAGAGCTGGGGGTCCATCTGGGACGCTGCAACACTTGTGGAATCACGTGGATATTCAGATGAGCTTGGTGGATCTATGATGTGAATCCGGTTACAGTATATATCTCCCCGGCATGGTTGGTGAATGTCAATTAAACATGTTGATCATACATCCCTTATTTTTATGTACAGTCATGAAATCCCATATGGAATCCCACCAACGACTTCACCGCATTACAAGAATGACTTTGACATATTTTGACCATGGGATCTCGTGAAAAGATACGCGACTTCCGACAGTGATGAGTCGATGAGTCCGTAGAGCTGGCAGGCACACCAAAGAATTGGCACAGACCGTGGTGGATGCAGGTCCGAGCAAAATGGGGGTTGGGGCTGAGGATTCCATGTACAAATACTGGGTGTGCTGGTGGCTCACAACTTGATAACTTGTTGATTGTTTGGATAAACTTTTACAGATACGTGATAAAAAAATGCAGCGTCAAAGATCAATCATATTCATCCAATCTTTTCACTTATCCAATTTTGATACCTGTGTTCCCATGTCTCAGCAATGGGACGCCCCCCAAAATGGATCATCCAGGTCTGTTTTCGGATTTCTGTCTCAAAGCTTGGTGGATTGAAGAGTGGCAAACGCCACGCTTTCTGCACATCAAACATGCGAATTGCTGCTTCGGCTTCGACCATCCAAGCAGCACAAGAAATCACACATACCCTCTGGTAAACTAACAGTTTGCTATTGAACATTGTCATTTATAGTTGATTTACCCACTAATAATGGTGATTTCCCATATTTTTTTGTATGTTTACCAGGCCGGGTATCCATGACTTCACGACCACCAAAAGAACACTTGCAGGATGGATCTTGGGGGGGGGTTTACATGTTCAAGGATCCATAGTTGCCAACAATTTTGATGTGAACATCTGGGTCCCAGGATGTCCCAGGGTTGGGAGCGCCAAATTGTCATGCTCCCAGCAATGGCTGATGTTTAGTGCTGAGATGTCTCAACACTCCTGATTTTTTTTTGGTACGTCCAAGTCTGACCTCTGGCAGAACCACAATGAGGGATTGCTTATTACACTTTATTACATCCAAAGTTGATATCGAGCATCCAAAGTGGAAAATCAGAAATGATGATCCCTTACCACCCCCTAACATCCCTGTGATCTTCCCTGGCAACTGATACCTAGAAATCGGAAATCGATGGCATCCCCATCAAACAAAAACATCTGAAATATGGGCATGGTTCCCAACATTCTGATATTTCATGATATTTAATCTCATATTTCCTGATGATTTCTCTCACTTAGTAAACTCATCTTAGTTATTAACATTATTATTAACCATCATTAACGATTAATATTAACCATAGTAACCATTGACCCCCATTAATCATACTATTACTCCCCATTACATTAACCATAGTAACCATAGTAACCATAGTAACCATAGTAACCATAGTAACCATAGAAACCATAGAAACCATAGTAACCATAGTAACCATAGTAGCCAATAACTCCCCATTGGTTTCTGTTGGTTCAGAACGGTTGATAACTTGCCAGGTGCTGTGCCGCTCTTGGTCTTGTGCTTCCAAGAGCCGGAGCTCACCCTGAAACGAATCTCAGCGTCGGGGCGCACGGGTCACGCCGTACCTTTTGGTGGGGCCCACCGGGGGCAAATCGCGCAGGGGCTGGGGAACAGAACTAGCTGAATTTGGTGGTTTATGGATGTAGAAATGGTATATGAAATGGTAGATATATCCAACTTATCAGCTATTTTTGGATGTTTATGGATGTTTATGGATAACTACATAGTTATTGAAGGTTGTAATTAGCTTAATCCAACTTATAAAGTGGGTTTCCAGCATTTTGGCTGAAGCCAAAGATATTTGCTTGGAGATCAAACAGTGTGAAACCATATGAAACCACATGATTTTCAATTTGTAGGACATATCACATTTTCTTCGTAACCATTAGAATTGCTCATGTCATATACGTAGTATTAAACCATATTGAATCACATGTTTACACGGTCAAACTGTCCCCTCCACGGCGTGGCGAGGTCCGCTCTCAGCGATATCTGCAAGCACTCACCGGAACTGGCACAGACCGTGGTGGATGCAGGTGCCGGGCTGAGGTCAGAAGTGATGGGAAAAGATGGAGTTGGAAATGGGGCGTTCCAAACTTGAAAACATACAGAACAAATCAGAACAAAAACCAAAGAAATGATCTAGAAATCCGCGAAATCCGGATCTGGTGGTTCGAAACGTTTGGATTATGACTTTCCAGAAACAGTTGGGAATGTCATCATCCCAACTGACGAACTCCCATATTTTTCAGAGGGGTAGGTATACCACCAACCAGGGATTAGTTGATATCGATGTTAGTGAAGGGGAAGTTCATGACTTAGACGATTCAAGAAAGAGATTATCATTAATCATCATGACATCCATTTCATAATTCGGAAATGGCTGGAAAACCGTTGGTGATCGTGTGAAACGATTAGAAACTCATTGTCAGCTTGAAAAACGAGGCAGAAGGGAAATGGACACAGCGACGTTGAGCTTGACCCAGACACCAATCGGACATTGGGAATTTGCAGATCTGAGTAGGATGCAAGATGGAATTTTAGTTGATGGCCATGATTCCAGATGACAATCATCTACCAGTGCCCCATGTTTCAGTGTTTTCCCGTGTCCAGTCCCAGTCCCCTTGTATTTGTGAATCTGTCATGTGAGTGTAACTCAACTTCAGTGGCTTTGTCGAAGCGACAGTTTTGCGGGAAGATTCTTTTGATTTGTTTCTCCGGTTGGTCTACCACAAAAAAGGGGAAGCTACAATTTATTGATGAGACATCTCATGTCGCCCTTATTTCAGCAATTCCAAGAACTTCACATTTCATAAAGATTTAGTTGAACCGTGGTTCTGACATGTGCTAACTATTTTTTTTGATCAACAAACACCTTCCGGAAATCAAACATGGCTCATGCTGGCCCCTTTTTTTACATGATCTATGGGAAAATCATCAGATGATACTCCTGAATTTGATAGAGTTGTTGGATGTTGTTGGTAAGTCACAGAAAAACATCCGCTTTTTGTTAATCTCATTACATCCCTTCAAAAATGTAGCCATTAGATTAATGTATTCCAATTCTCTTAAAAAAAGATTGCACGCAAACCCATTTTGTACCATATTAATTGATTGGTTAGGCAGCTTAAATCCCTTATATTACATGTTTCCCATCAAAAAACAAGGTTTTGACCCAAATTCACATAAAATTCCAGATAGAGCTCATGCAAATGCCAGGAAATCCCATTAAAATCCCATTCAAATCCCATTCAAATCGGATTCAAATCTGATTCAACAACTCCCCCGCGGATTTGACACGACAGGTGCCGTGTCCCTCTTGGCAAAGGACATCTCTCACAACGATGCACCTCTCAAGCGTCAGGTGCAGACATACATCGCTGGGGATGTGGGTCGTTTCCAGCTGGAGATTTCTATGGAATTTCTACGTGATTTCTACGTGATTTCCATGGGATTTCTATGGAGATTCCGGGATTTCTATGGGATTGGCTTACCAGGCACCAAAATAGAAAAACACTACCGTGAGACCCTCTGGTTATGTCAAAATAGCTATTGAAAATGGTGATTTATAGTGGATTTTACCATTAAACATGGTGATTTTCCATAGCTATGTTAGTTTACCAGAGGGTAAATCTGAAAATTCATGAGACGCTCTTAAAGAAAGAGAAAAGAAACTGGTAACTAGTCTTTTTTAAAAAAAATGTTGTCCGAAACTCATAAGAAACTGTAAAAACTCCTGCAGTAAAACCATGTATTGTATATATCATCGATCTGCCCGATAGCGTTGGTTCAAAACAGAGCTAGCAGCTTAGCGGATTTGAGGTTCACCCTATTGGTATTAACCCAATTGTTGGCTGACCTTGTAAAATACAGGTTATCAGCCGTAGTCTCACTACTTTGCTATGGGGACCCCAATTGACCATCCTCTCGCCGTTCCAGGGTCAGGTCCATCGG
>Ga0126342_10017126_pt1 | contig 12560 bp, 9 predicted proteins | sample Cyp1metagenome_FD_92528 | JGI IMG/M metagenome (GOLD analysis project Ga0126342, IMG submission 92528) | Coral microbial communities from Lord Howe Island, Old Settlement Bay, Australia - Cyphastrea 1 metagenome | ecosystem: Host-associated > Invertebrates > Cnidaria > Coral ...
CAGCTTCAGATATATTGGATACACACTTCAGAATCTGCTGATTTCAGGTATCTTCAGATATATTGTATACACACTTCAGAATCAGGTATGTGATGTGGTGGAAACCTGCCAGAAACAAAAAAATAAAAAATATCCTAAATGCCGACGTAGGTAGAGATTGTAGAAAATACTGTGTATGTAATACACAGTGTTTTCTGGTTTAGGATTTTAAGTTTTCAGGATTTAGGGTTTAAGGTTTTAGGGTTTTAGGTTTTAGATGTTTTAGGGTTTTAGGGTTTAGGGTTCGTCGTCTGGGAAATCTCAAGACACTGGCCCTGCGCAGGTGTTTGAGCATGTTGAAGGAGAATGCTTAAAGGCCATTTGAACCTTCCGGGCAACACACAGCGCCTGGCCGTAATAAGATGATGTACAGAAATCCCAGATGCTCCATGTATGGAATATTTACCTACATTTGGGCCATTTTTTGGGTAAATGTAGGTAAATATTCCATACATGGAGCATCTGGGAATGATGATGTAACATCTGTAATATGATGTAATATGATGTGATGATGGATGATCATGGTGAGGACAACGAAGAGGACGGTCACGGAGTCACGCTGACGCTGATGGTGCGGAGTGACATGTGCTGGCCATCAGCTTGGTCGATCTACCAAGACATTGCCAAGCCAAACAATCTATTGAAGCAAATCATTCTTGTGTAGTGCACATATATGTGCACATCACAATAGAAACGAGTCCTACTATAGTACTATATATATATATATATATGTATAGTAATATCATCTTCAAATCGGCAATGTTGCTCCGAAAGAAATGGGCGTCCGATGGAGTTCGTCCTCCTTCAATCTCTTCAAGCAGTTTTCAGCAATGGCCTGAGCCCGGGTAATTGGGACAACTAGTTGGGACATGTTGGGACGCCGTTTCGAAGGCAAACTTCCCAAATTCTCTGGCAAACATGAAGTGATCATTGTGTGGCAATTTGGTGATAATCTATGATAATCTGCCAACATCCAGGAAAAATTGCCTGACATTGCAACGACTCCTCCTCTTCCAGGGTGGGACCCTTGCAGAGCCGTGGGTTTGTGAGGTCATCTGCTTTCTCCTATATTGTTTTCACATGGTTTCACATGTTTTCACATAAAATCGTTCGTTTCACGAAACTCGATTGTGACACTTTTGATGGCCATGCTCAAAGTCCAGAAAGTTTTCTGCGGTGCCTATCCTTGCATGGCCATAGTGCATGAAGTCAAGGTCCTGGCCTGCACTGGCATATCTTCCACTTCCTCAAATTTCATCCTGACCTCATGTACAGTACAAGATAGTGCAAGTCAACCCTCATTACAACATATTGCAACGAAGTTCTCTGACCGCTCAGTAGTTCGTGGAAAAAAATGTGGAAAGTTCGTGCTTAAATCTTGAAGGCCCCAGCAAATGCTCTCAAACAAATGCTCTCTACCAAAAGCCACTTGACTCATCGAAGTGTCTCCAGCGCCCTCGGCTGATCTTGGTTGCAGGCCTGAGTTTCACTTACAGTGTGATTCAAGTCTGTCTGGTCGCAGTGCAACACGGCACTGGAACTTGCGACTGGTTCTTTCTGCTCACCTTGGTTGTCGCAGGTGGACGCCACAAATGTCCACAGTAGCTGTGTTGAAACATGTTGATACATTTCGAAACCAGTTCAAAGATGTTGGTGCAACTGATTTTCGGGTAATACGGTAAAATCCTTGTTTCCTCTAGTCACTGTGGTCCCCGCGTCAGTCCAAGAGTTGATCCAAGCAACGTTGGTGGATTTGTTTTTGCGAGGCTTCAGAGTTTTGTTCCATCGCTTCTGCAACTGTCCTTGTCATAGCCTCCTGCAGTAACTTCTCCTGCACATTCCATCAGCCCAGCCTGATGATATCGGTTTTGTTGGGCACGGCAGTACAAACCAGGACATCCATCAATGATGACAACAACTTTGTAATAGTGCAAAAAGATCATAAAAAGTCTTGCTCACCATAGATCGAAAGGAACAATCAAGAAAATATTGTAAGATCATCTGGGGCACAATACCCTTGTTGCGTGGAAACATCTTACTACCAGGAGCCGCTACTCGCTCTGGCTTTTGGAAGTGCCAGGTTTTTTCGACCCGATGGGTGGCCGCTATCGGATGCTATTGGTGTATTACCCTCTGGTAATGACTAACATAGCGAACTGGAAAATCACCATTTTTAATGGGAAAATCCACGATTTCGACTGGGCCATTTTCAATAGCTATGTTAGTTTACCAGAGGGTAGCACAAAAGTCGGCCTAGTGTCCATATTCAGTCTTTGTCTGGTCAGAAACCCTCAAGCTCGGATGTCCTTGCATTTTCTCGGGGAGCTTCTATATGAAGCAGTTGCCTGCAACAACAATGCAACGGGAAACAATACCGGCAAAGAATGGCACGTTTCTGACTGCCATAACTGCACAAAATGTGAACAACACATCACTTCAGAATACATGTCAATGCTGTCATTGAGGTAAAACCCAGTCTGTGAAACATCTTTGTGGGCAGCCAGCGCTCAACCAACAACAAAAACATGCAGAATATACGGAGAATCCACCTGAATGGAGTTGGACCAAAACCAGAAACAATTTGGAAAAAGAATTTGGAGCTGGAAATTGATGATCGAAGCCTCTTGACCCCTGAGCACAGGATTCAAAACCATCTCATGCAAGGAAAATCTTGGATCATCATAAGTTTCCGTCTTTCCATGTCTTTCCACCTCACCGGCACCCAGCCGTTTGGGCAAACCGCCCACCACATCCACTAAAGCCTCAGTGGCAGCTACTGCCAATGCAGTACTTGCATGTACTTGTTACAAAGCGAAAAAAAAAACGACCTTGAATAGCCAGAGGTCACAAGAGGTCGACTTGTTCTATGACAGATTGCAGGGTTACCGTTCCACCAACTTCTGAAACTTCACTCAAAACGAAGTGGCCTCGTTTGTGCTCAAACCTTGGGATCTGGCTGTATCTGTCACATCAGGAGGCGAGGATTCATCCTGGACAATCGGTTGAAACCCAACCATGGTTTTAGCCACTTGCAGCAGCAATAGTCTTGCGTTTAACAGTGTTTAAATAATTGTTAAAAAAATGCAAATCTTTGCTGCAAACTGCAAACAATGTTATTTATAATGCAGGAACATACATTGAACATCATTGAACAATCCATTTTAAAAAAATCATGATATACATGAACATACCAATTATCCAGCGACGACAGGCTGGTGTCGTTGAAGAAAGAACGGGCGCAAATCGAAGGCAACTCAAAGTCCTCAAGCTTGACTACGGTGACTACGGCCCCGCGACTTTCACGTTTCTGTGCCTGAAGGTGCAAGGATTGGTTGTTTATCGGCAGGGGCTCCCAACATCCCGTGTAAAAATTTGAGAAATTCGGACTGAAACCAAGTCACAGTATTGCCAAGACCGTGATCGACATGCCTCTTGTGTTGCATTTCTCACCATGGTGGACAGAATCCTGTTTGACTCCGTTGTAGCAAGTCATTTCAAGGCATTTCAGCGTTCACAAACCATCTGCCTATCTTCTGGTCGAAATGATTTTTGGTACTCCCCAAATCTCCCCAATGACTCAATTTGATTCAATTTGACTATAGTAACTCACAGTGACTAGTGGCAATCCATGGAAATCCCAGAGATTTCTCCGAAAAAATCTCTGGACTGGGGCTCCAAGCCGTGCTACCTCGACCACGACCACCATGAATGGAGTGAACCGTGGTCGGTCTCCTGTCATCCGATGTGAGACGGGTTGACTTCTTCCACAGCTACGAGTACCTGTGCATGACACCCAAGAAAGTAGAATATGTAGAATTGTGACCATGCCTTCCCAACCCTTACTTAGTATATATACCCTCTGGTTATTTAACATAGCCATGGAAAATGGACCATAGAAATAGATGGTTTACCTTTAAAAAATGGTGGATTTTCCATGTCTTATTATTCTTGCCAGCGTATGTCATTCCGGATGACCGTCGGATGACCCAATGGCGCCATCCCTTGCCTCCAAGGAAAAGGTTGCTGGCGGATGTGGGGCAAGGGATGGCCAACTCTTCGGTCAGCCTCCCGATCAACGAGTGTTGGTCCATAACGGGGACATCAGCATCAATCTGTATCAGTCTATCTCCATGTACCATCTGGTTATGACTAACAGTTTGCCATGGAAAATCACCATGCTATTTAGCTAGGTAAACCATCTATTTCTATGGGCCATAGTCTACTCTTGCATATGGTGGGTTACCCTCTAGTAATTTAACATAGCCATGGTATAGATAGCCCATAGAAATAGATGATTTACCTAGCTAAAAGCATGGTGATTTTCCATGGCAAACTGTTAGTCAGAACCAGATGGTACATCAAATCACAGCAAGCTATAAACCGATGTCCATGGATGTCCAATCATTTGCTAGCATCACTACGGTATTGACCCTGCATTGGGAAAATCAAAAGCACCTGTCAAATGAGACAGGGTCTAGGTGACGAGTCGCGAGAGAAGGTTCCAATTGCTGAACTGTACAAACCAGCAGAAACCAGCAAACCAGACGCTAAGATATTTTTTCGGACCACATGCAGCATGACTCACACGGACATGGTGTACTGTTTCAAAGCAAAAAGTGCAGCACTCTTGACTCGTGCAAAATGGAATCCAAATCATACGAAATACTGTAGTTGAAATTTGTGTTTGCTTCGCCCATCTTCGCCCTCTCAGCGCTACCTCTTTGAACATCTTGAACTAGACATTAGACAACCATCCCCGACCAAGCCTGACTCTCGATTCGTTCACCTTGGCTCGATGTGACATCTACATCATAAGATACAAGCAGTCCTCAAGGATCCCTGGAGGTATCATGTGTGGCATCACTCCATCCCAAACTTTGCTTCGACCGGCGAGGGCTCTGTTTTCCTTGTGCGAGAAGCAAATGTCCGAGCCGATGAAAGCTGACGTGTTCGGATGAATGCACACTCAGAGATAGATGGGGACGCTCAAGGCAACAATCTGCTGAGTTTCCAGCTGTCAAGAGTGTCCTGCCAGAACTTGTGGATCTTGAGGCTGTTCAATCCATATTAGCCAAAGGAGGTTCAACTTAAAATGGGGCTATACCATGCTATACTCAACATATCCCAAAATCATAGGATGGTTTGATATGGTTTGATCATACTCTAATCATCTCTAATCATCATTTCAACGGATATTTCGGGGTACCCGCATGGGCCAACATTTTTCACATTCCTACCCTTTGTGCATCTTGGAGCCCATGTTTTCTCGACACAACATCTGTCAATGGCATGCCTCGGACACAAACTCGATGATCTCTGGATCTGAGCTATCATCCTGCATGAAAATGCATAAAAAAAACTCCATCCCATTCTGGTTGAAATAAATCCAGGACAACATACCAGTCACGTAGCAATCGTATCTGAAAATTGTCAATTATTAGATGATTAGATGAGCAGCACTGCTTCAGTTCATTCATCTTCATAAGATATCATATAGATATCATTTATATCATGATACTTCCGGTGATGTTGTTGCTTTTTGTCTGCTTCTTAAAGCTTTTTGGATCATGTCATTCTGACCGACCTGACCGACCTGTCTGTGAAAAAGCTGTCGGTCCTTGGACGATGGCTGTGCCTCACCGATTCGGAGGCAGGACTCCCTCGAAAATGATCCCTTGGCCAGAAAAAAGCCACGCTTCCAATAAGACCAGCATGTGCTAATCAACCATAATCAACCAATTTATATGCATGTATAATATTATATATATAGGGCCGGGGTTTTAAACGCTGCTCATTGATGCTCATTTGGGGAAATAATTTGAGACTGTGATAGACTGTGCAGGTTGCCGGACCCATTACCTTCCCACCGGACCCATAAGACCTGGCCTGATCATAAAAACCTGGGAATGGAGGGTCCTGAAGGCATCTGCAAACTGCAAACTCATCAAGTTCAAGGTCGATTCTGTAGATGTTGTCTACATACAAACTTTGTGGGGCAAGGAAAAAAAACATAAAAAAACTGCAACAGATGTTCCAGGACAGGTTCCAGGAGAAAGGACTTGCTGTTGATCAGATTTCAAGTCGCAAACCAGACGACTGACACCACAAACGAGCTGTCGCTCCCAAAACCAGCCTGACTCTCTGGACCACTGGAAGATAGAAAGATTACCTCCTCTTCGGAATCATCCTGGCCCAGTGCAGATTTACATCGATTTACAGGGTCTAAAATTGACATAACTTGACCTGCCCTCTTACCTAACTTATTCCATCTTATTCCTATCTATCAAATTTGCAGTTTGGGCTTGTCATGCAGAAGGATAGCCTTGAACTTTCTGACCTTCATTGCGGTTGCAAAGTTCTATAGCTGCAAAGTGTTATAAAGTTTTCCAGCATCCAGTTCTTCTATTCAAAGGCGTTGGGCAGTGGCTACTGACTACTGCTGTGCAGCCACGGTCGCCTTGATTGGGCTTGCTGGGTATCGTACCCACCTGGCAGATATGTTGAGCGAAAATGGCGTAGACCGTAGACCTTTGTTGTTTAACCCAAGGATACCCTTTGTTTTGCAAGGTATCTCTTCTCTTCAGGTTTGGTTCCAAACCATGGAAAAAGCCATCGCTTTTTATATGGAAAGCCTCAGGCTCGTGGCGCGCGGCATGCGCCAACCTGATTCATGGATTCTAAAAAGATCTGAAAAGGGCGCAAAAAAAGGAGAGTACAATCACACGCACAAATAAACTGTAGCTCGTAGAAAGATGTAGAAAGCATAAGTACGTAGATGATAATGGCAGTACTGTGCTTAGTAGGCAGTTCAGCTTCTTCACTGACATTTCATGTTGTCCCATGTTTGTCCGGGCAAAAGTCATCGTCATTCATCAATGTGCATGTTGTGATGATCTGGCTTTAGGTACAGAACACAGACGCATCAACTACAACCCGAACATGAACAACCAATGTGACAAGTGGAAGTGATTTTGATCCAAGCGAATCAAACACACAACGATTCGAAGAGTCTGAGTTGTGGCTTCCCTCTGAGAACTCTGCTCAGCTGCTGTTACATTGGCAGCGCACAGCCATGCACTAGACAAGCTGCCCTTGGATTGTTCTTGCTGGTTTGCAATACAGCTGATGGCAGCCTACAGTTTAAAAAACCCAATCTAACTTCACGGCACCGAATTGCGAAGTGGAGTGATGTGAGATTGACGGATCAAGTAGCTACAGTAGCACCCTAAACCCAAATTTCTGTGTTTTGAAACCTTCCTCCTGCAACATCGCCAGGGGTCAGGAACTTAGGTAGCTTAGGTAGCTTTCATGCTGCTTTCCGGAAAAAACAAATACAACAAATACAACATGAACGATGGCAAGAGTCAGCTTGAAAAATCTTCCGACATAAACCTACCTACACTACCAGCGCTTGACATCAAAGATGTTGCGGAAATGCCAGCGGAAAGGCCCGAAAAGGCAGAGCTTTGCGAAAAAGCAACGATGCCATTTTAGGCACCGAATGGCACCCAAGGACCACATCTTGGTAAACTGCGAACAAGTCTTCCTTTCTACCGAAGTCTGGGCAAAGCAGAATTCACAAAATCTTCATCACCTTGGCGTTGGAAAGTTGGATCAATAAAAAGGAGACCCCGTGATGCCAAGTAGACGCCTTAAGATTTCCATTCCGAATCCAAAGAAAGTGTGAAAAACCCAACCAGGATTGGCACCAACCAATTGTTTTACAGATGATTTGCCAGTTTGTGACAGAAAGAGGTAGTTTGAATCGCAACAGGCTGAGGATCCCAGGGCAGCAGAAAAATCTGATGGTCTAGCCCTGCAAACCCTGCTGCTCGATCCTAGTCCTAGCCTTGTGCAAAGCAAATGCGCATTTGAAGTGCCACCGTAGCCATGGCAATGGCGGCACATGTTCCGTTCAGAGTGACTTGTACTTGTCCTGGAGACACCTCTGTGCCAACATGAATCTCCACACTGCATCCCACTGCAATGTCTGCCAACTGGCCATAGGCCACCAAAGGTCCCCTGACCAATCTGCTAGGAAGAAGTAGGTGGAGTTCGGAAAGTGGCGAGTCTTTCAGCAAAGTGCCTAAACCTTCCTTGCTACTTCGAGGAAAATGATGTCTTTCTGCTGCGACGATGTCTCCATTGGAAGGCCTGGTCACAGGAGGTGCAGATGGTGCAGCTTCGCGGCTCTGCATTTGCCTCACCGAAGTTGCCTCCTTTGTTTCGACCTCTGGGATCTCAGGAGTTGTATTACCCTCGTCATTTTTGTCATCCTTTCTAGCATCTTTGTTTTGTGTCTCAGTCTGCTCGGGAACTGGCTGGCAAGCATCCCGCCAATAGTCAACAATGTCCTTTTCGGAATATTCTTTGGCAAATGCCACCCGAAATTCTTGAAAAGTAAAAACCTTGCCAGATTCTGGCTCCAACTTTTTTTCCACGTCAACTGAAGGAACAACTGGCGTTGGCGGTTGGCTCTGACGCCTTGACTCTCCGTTGAGCGATGAGCTCGGTCTTGGCGCCTGGTCGGCCGTCTGGTTGGTCTGGTTGGTCTGGTTGGTCTGGTTGGTCTGGTTGGTCTTGGCCTGGTTGGCGTTGGCGGTGACGGGTGCATTGCTGGAGTAGGCATCAGCTTTCGTTACAAGAGCAAGGACAGCTGCCATGCGGATTGACGAGTCTCCACCCAACAGCACAACTCGTTCACTGCTTTCTGGACTGGCGATGTCGTCCAACATCTCAATGGAGGCACCTGCAGCTTTGGCAGCCTCTTGTAATGGCACTTCTGGACATGCAAGTGGCAATAAGAGCCGTGTGGTTGACATTGAGGCAGCATCCATCTCAACAAAACAGGCTCTAATTGCTTCGTTGCGTTCATCAGCGCTGCCGCGGATATCCAGCACTCTTTGGTCTTGGCCCAGGATGAGTGTCACTTCCTCTGCTGGCCCTCTAAACTGCAGGGTGGCACCTGTTTGGTCACGTAAACGTTTGATCTTGTCGCCACCTTTTCCAATCAGAAAGCCTGCAAAGTCCTTCTCAACCAAAAAGCGGGCAAATGACAGCGAGCCGGATGAGGCTCCACGGCTCCTTGTCGCAGTTGCGGCCCGGCCAGGGATGTAGAAGAAATCATCTGCCTGGACCCGACCTTTGTCAGCCAAGTCTTGAAGGACTGCGTTACACAGCACAGCTGCTCGAACAATCTGTCTTGGTCGACCGCGCAGCACCACTGGATTGTCGGGCATTCCAATGATGCATTCTCTACCAACATCGATCTCAGCACCTGATTCGGACATGATTTCACTGATCTTAGATCCTTTCGCACCAATGACTGCACCGACGGCAGAAGTAGGCATAACGAAAACACAAAGACCGTCCTCATCTTCCAGGGTGCCTTGAAATTCGAAGAGCTCAGCTACAATGTGTCCTAGCACTTCCTCTTGCTCTCCCACAGAACCCTCAATCTTCACAATTTTGTCGCTGAGGGTCACTGGAGCCTCTTCGCTAGTTGACACAGTCACTTTTGCACCACTTTTCTGCGCGAGCGAGAGGCCACCATCCGTGCCAATTACAGTGTCTACAGACCCAGGAGGTAGCAGCAGCCGCCACGGGATTCTGAAGGTCATTGCTGGAGCAGGGTACTGTGATGTATGGTGATGTACTGTGATCTGCAAGTGACATGCAGTAGTATCTGCATGTATCTGCATGTATCTGCAGTAGCCTGAAAACATGACTTAGGATTCAAAATGTACAGATATTTGTACAGCACAGAGAGTGGTAGGCATTGTGTTTGTGCCATCAATAACATCAAACATCTTATTAGAATTGTTTGGTTGTTCATTCGTGTTGCATCGCTAGAGCCGGAAGTCAGTGCGACTGCCTGCATCATGGAGTCCCTTTGAGACTTGTCATGCCCGGCCAGATTCCAACATATTCCAACTCGCTCCTTGCACAGCCCTGTGAGCATGGACAAGATGTAGGAACTGCGCCCAACGTGACATTCTTCCGATTTGGGGAAGATAAGCAAAGCATAGCATCAAGGGCCCCAAAACTGGCCCCTTCATCCCTCGGTGTCTCTTTTCAAGTCTTTCAAACTGACGTCTCTGATGTCTCTGCCCTTTGCTCAGTACATTGGTGGAGGATAGTGCGTTTCGTGCTCACCTCAGCGCGGTGTTTGCAAATTCCACAGCTTCGGGCAATCTGTGGCAATCTATGGCAATCTGAAAGCTTCCCAAACATCCAAAGGCTGAGAAGTCCGCTGCCAAAGATCGGGTGTTCTCCTGGGACAAAAAAATCATCTACAATCCAATCATGTCATAAATCCTATCAATTTTTTGTGCCTTAAGTAATTTTTCTCAGCTGGTAGTTTAATCATCATCCAGGTGTGCTCTAACAGTTGCTTCATGTCACTCCACCGATGCCACGGCGCCTCCGACGGGTACAGCTCCATATTGAGCATTTCGCATGCCTAGGACGTTTTCGGCTTGCTGCATCATGGTGCAGCGGAGGAAAAAGCGCCTTTCGGAGACTGTTGAACTGTTGGGTGTCTGTTGATTGTCTGTTTAAGGTGTCCTTGTAAAAAAAGAGGTCCTTGTGCACAGCTTGGAGGTATCGTTTCACTATGTATGACAAGCAAGTCAATGTGACACCGGACATTGCGGTTCTTGTCTGCTGTACCAAGACTGCAAATGGCAAAACCTCAATAATTCATAGTAATTCCCCAAATGTTTGAGGCACCACAGTGTCAGCTTGTGGCTCAAAAGCTTGACCTGCAAACTATGGTGACTTGTCATTGCGGATACCACATATTTGGCCAGGGGTCAAAACCGTGTAGCCCTGAAGCCTGGTGAACATCAAAATAGCTGGTATTTGTGGATGTTCATCCCCCTAAAAATGGTATTTATATGATCCATGGCCATATTGCAAGAATCAAATATTAATTATATCAATTTTAATTGTATCAATTTTAATTATATCAATTTATATTGAAATTTATATCATATCCACATGTAATTAGTGGGGAAATGAATGAGAAACCTTTATTTATGGAACCCCACTAATGATGCAGTAATTTTATTGAAACACATGCGTTTTTCGGTAAATGAAAAACCAAGAAAAATTGGAAGTTGCACCGTTTTTCGCCCCCGGAAAAAAGCCACCCGAGTCCCCGACTTTGCTTCAAGGGCTCCTGCGGATTCTTCACGAAGACCGCATCCTCTGGTCGCTGGCGATGGGGACGACTATTGAATTATTAGTGGGACGACTCAATGTTCGATGCTATCATTATATAATGATATTAGGATGAGTTATATTTATATATATATATATCTATCATCAATTATTAAAGAATTATTATATATGAATATTATTCAATGTGATTGTACGTTCTCTCTACCCTTTGTTGGTGCTCTGATGATCAGTGGGCTCAAAGAGTGCTCAAAGAGAGTGCTACACTGCGGTGCTACTTCACCTGGAACAAAGAAATGTGGCTGGTTCCTATGGCGGTACCCCAAAATGGATGGTTTATAACACAAATTAACATTAATTAATGGAATATCCTATTGCAATGGATGGTTTGAAAGTTTGGAGGTACAGCCTTTTTAAAAGGAAACCGAGTATAAGTATACGTATACGGTAACTACATTTAAATATACGAACTTTTAAAAATACATGAAAATACGAACAGGTATTTTAGACGACCTCCGGGAGGGCTTTCCTTGGCCCGCCCCATTTAAACATACTGTCATCCAATGTATTTAAAATCATTTGAACATACGGCAACTACATTGAAAAAAAAAACTGGTATTTGATACTACCTCCGGGGCCTCGCTGTCTGTCCCGCCATTCATTTCAATGCCGTTACCCATTTATGGTATGTTCATCCCTCGCACTGCAGCTGTGAGGCCTGCCCAATCATGAGGCTGGAAAGTTCAGGCGAGTGGATGCCTACGCGCAGATCCTGCCGGGCAACTGCACAGGGATCCACGGAGCCACAGTCCGAGGGGAGAGCATTGATGATTTGCGAAAAGCAAACTTTTGAAAACAGTCAAGCAAACAAGGCAACCTGAATCTCAAAATCCTGTGCAAGCAATATGCTAAATCCATCGAAATCCATCTAAATCCTAGCCCCCAGCCAGAAAGTCACACTGATAATCTCTTTTATGGGACTTCTTCTACTAGGATGCATGGTAAACAAAGTCCTCGCAGAAAGACCACACGCACCACAATGCGTAGGTCTGCAACATGTGATAGCCGCAACATGTTTGTCACAAGAACCACAATGCGTCATGGCTAGCATATGGCTAGCTCACATAAAATACAACATATATATATATTATATATATCTTATATATATATTATATATATATATCATTATATATCCCATATGGGTTCGTCTGGAAATACCGTATCCCCACTGGGAGGTTTGTCTAGGGGGTATGCTTCGGAGGTATGCTTCGGGGTTTGCTTCGGGGGTATGCTTCGGGGTATGCTTCGCATGTACTTATTTGGTGCCATGGCGGTATGGG
>Ga0126342_10017127_pt1 | contig 12560 bp, 9 predicted proteins | sample Cyp1metagenome_FD_92528 | JGI IMG/M metagenome (GOLD analysis project Ga0126342, IMG submission 92528) | Coral microbial communities from Lord Howe Island, Old Settlement Bay, Australia - Cyphastrea 1 metagenome | ecosystem: Host-associated > Invertebrates > Cnidaria > Coral ...
ATGGCACAAGATGACTCTGCTTTAAAACGGACGAAAAAAAATTGATCCGTTTAACATGATGTTGAAAAGGACGTTGCCACTATTGAAAAATTGGCAAATTACCTAGGCGCCAGCTGTTTTTTTCATCTTCAAGCTCAAACACAGCTGAGGGTATCGGAGAACCTGAGGCCCCTCGCGTATACCCGAGTGCAGTCAATATATACATGTCTTTTCATGGCAATAGGATCTGGATAGAACCACTACCTGCCCAGAGATTGGCTGATCATTATTATTAGAACCCTGTTCCATCCTCCTGGCCGCGTACGAAACACTTCACAGTTTTAGTGGAAGTGGCTTACAGAGTACTGGGGATCTGAAAAAAAAAAAAATAATAAGCAGAGAAGCTACCTTTCTCATTTCAAGGATTCAAAAAAATCTGCATAAATCCTGATAAACCAACATAGTCCAAACATGTCCAGACATGTCCAAACACTCCCAAAGCTTGTCCAAAGCTTCAAGATCCCCCAGCCCCCCACCTCCACCGTAAGATCCCAGGATTTCCCCACTGAGGGTGGGGATCCGCCCGCGTGGCCCGCGTGGCCCGCGTGGCCCGCGTGGCCCGCGCCCCGTCCCAGCGTGGGGGTCAAGCCAGGCGCGCTGGGCGCCTGCACCGATTTTGAGCACCAAGGAACTCGATGTTTTCAATGGAAAAATGTTGAGATCTCACTTGATTCTAGTCAGAATTTCCAGATGATGTTAATATGTTTTTATATGTTTCTAGTGATTCTAGATAAGTTTAATGTGATTTTCACAAACTGGAGAAGAGTATCAATGAGCAAAATTGAGATTTGAGCATCAAAACTGGTGATTTGAGTACTCAAAATGGGGATGTAATTTGAGTTAACCACCAAATGATGATCAATGTATTAATTTATAAAACTATGTTTGATGCTTAAATAACCAGCGTGCAGGGAATATCCCTATAAAAAGTGTGTCAATGGATTTTTCCTTTTCCAGGAAATACAAAAAATTGTCTGGGCAAATTATCATATTTCACAATCCTAAATCCATAATTTGGGATACCCTCTGGTAATTTAACATAGCTATTGAAAATGACCATTTATAGTGGATTTTCCCATTGAAAATGGTGATTTTCCATAGCTATGTTAAATTACCAGAGGGTAACTCTCCCATATTTCACTAACCTGAAAAGTTCGGCCCACCATTGGGAGAGTTATCCCAATCCGAATCCCATGATTCCGACGTCTTCGGTGACGTGAGGTCGCCCGGGAGGATGGATTTTTTTCCGGATTTTCCAACCCCTTTTTGGGGCTTAAAAATCATCTAAGATAGGGGATTAAGCAAGCAAGAATACTTGGGGATACTTGGGAATATTTGGACCAAAAAATATGATATGAAGCAACCAAATAACTAATGGTTGACCAAGGCAAATGGTGGTTTGATCGGCAAATAAGCAATTTATTAAAGTTTACGATGTTTTTACAGACATTATTCAACCCTCAAAAATAGATGTTTCGACCATCAAAAACTTGGGGGTTGACCACACCAACAAAAACTAGGGATTTTTCACGGGATTCAACCAAAAAAAACGGCGATTTCACCCACCAATAATGGGGATGTCATCATTGAACCACACAAAATGGGTCGCGTGGCAAAGAAATGAGGATTTAACAAAGAAGAATGCAGAGTTGACAAGCACAAGCGGCAATCGTATCAGCAAATATCTAGATGAGGATTTTTGCAGCAAAAACAGGGATGTATGGGGATGTTTATGGCAAACAATGATCACGATTCACCCCAAAACCCCGCAGTGCCTGCTCCACTAGAAAGAATCATCTTCCGTTCTAACATAGAGCAAGGCTCTTTCTGGGACGGTTCTTGAACATCTTTGGGTGCCTTGTGGCTCCATGCATTCTCTCCAAGTAAAACAGCTCTTCACCTCATGGTTTAATACTGGATCTATTCATGGGGTGTCCTATGGTGGATCCTCAACACACCATGGGTTTGAACCCAACCCAGGCCGTGGCTGGCCGTGGCTGGCCGTGGCTGGCCGTGGCCTGCGCTTGCTCCATGCCGTCTTCTAGGATCAAGGTTTGTTGTTTTCTCTTCATGCCTGACAGCTGGTCTCCAGCTGGTCTCATGCGGAAAACGCCCCCAGTCCGGAGGAATCCAACTTACCTGATCCGCAGCGATCTTCCCGACATCGATAGAATACATGTAGATCCAGTCACTGAGGGTAAACTCTAAGCTACAAACCCGGTTTGCAGAAACATAAAGGTTGTTTTTCACCACCAACCTTAACCATTATATACCATTATATAGCTACATAATCAACCATTAGTCATATAAACTTGCATTAACCATTAGTAACGAGTGTAATATAGTAATCGTGAACAGGCCCTGATGTTTCCCCAGCCTTCAGCGGGTCGAGAGGCTGGGAGCCTAGAGGAATGGCACCCGAGGATCGGGCGGTACTTTGGTCTGCCAACTTGGCCTGATGAAAGTATGTCTTTGATGAAATGAAAGTTTATAGCAAGTTTATAATCAATTATATCATATGGTCAATCCTGATCATAATATATATGTCTTTGATTGATGCAAATGAAAAGTGAGCAAGAAGATCATCAGAAGATCCTGAGATCACCCATGAAACTTGGGATTTTCCAACGACAATGAGGGTTCTGTCGACAACCGAGGTCCTTTGGCCCAATGACTTGTCAGAGGGATATGCCTGTTCTGGCCTCGCTAACTGGGCCTTGCTCACCCACTTCACATCTGCGGACTGGCCTTGATTTTACCTCCAAAAAACGGATGGTTGACCATCAAAAATGACCAAACGCATCCATTGGTACCCCAAGATGTTCAACCCCAAAAGACAGGGCTCCGCACTCGAAGGATGCCTCGTAAAGGTTATCCTGGCGCAGCATCCCAGTAACCGGACTAAACAAGTGATCTGATTGGTTGATTGATGTTGATTGGCACCCCAAAATATGGTGGTCATTCGGGATGTCTTTCTACCTTGTGGTTGAAAAAAAAAAAACGTTGTTGCTTAGCTCCCGATTCTATCCCAGCAAAAGCTGAAAAAAAATCACATATTTGTCATCATTTGTCCCATCTTTGGTGGTTGTTTTCCTCACTTTTTCCATGAAAAAATCCATGATTTCACCATGTTTCAACCCCATCGGAAAAAAATCGCCTCCTCAATCCCCGCAAGGCTCTGACTCGGGCCTTTCGGCGCCTGGAAGAGAGTGGGGCCCCAATGACTTTTTATGGCCTCTTGGGGGTCCCAAAATAATTTTAGATATGTTGGTACCCCAAATGATTTTGGTTTTCCCATTGATCATAACCAAGTTTTGGATGAGTTGGATGGTTTTTGGTGTCCCTTTTAGGAAAGCCTCATTTCATGGAAGTTGAATGGGGTTTTGCTTGATGTTTTGTGGATTGAGAAACAAAGAAAAACGCGGTTCAGACCTTTTTGACGATGGGATGAAACAGAAATACCACAGACCAAGAAAGTGGCAAAAATATCCACTGATATCCACTGCAACTTGGAAAAAGATATCATATACTTAAAGGCCCTAAAAAACCTACAAATGTTCGCTCTTTTCTTGGCAGCAAATCAGGATGAACCACAGCCAAATCAGGGATATGATATGATATAAATGCTTGAAAGTAGGATACCTCCCAGAAGGCTCTATGAATTTCACATCAGGATGATTTCGACCCATTGTGGTTGATTCAATCATGGAAATAGCAACAAAAAAGCGCGATTGATGTCATAGGGGCACCAATAAATCACCCAAGAAAAGGGGTTACTGTTCTTGTACAAGGATGAAAACAATTGGAGAGCAGGATGGGGATTCCCTTTCGTCCTATAATATAGTGGATCAAAATAATCACCATCCATGTCGTCCACTCGTCCATGGTTTCATCCCATCCCAATAGATATGAGACAATTGGGATCATGCCAAATAGAAGACCACAGGCAAGCAGTTGACATGTGTTATATCCCCTTACGCTAATATTCCTTGATTTCACAGGATTGTTGGCTATAACCCCAGCCAACATTGTCCTTTTAGGATAATTTTTCCGGGGGTCGATGTGGTATGCTATTTGGCTTATCATCTACCAATAAAGGTTGGTTCTCATGGCAAAAGACGCCTTAGCCTCGCCGAAACCAGACTTCCCTCGATCAGCATTCCTGGCCAAGGTTAGAACCCTGGGAAACTGCTTTGGGAAGCAGAGCTTTGGGGTGTAACCCATCGAAACTTCGGGTTGACCAACAAAACATACGGGGCATGAACGTGATCTAATAAGAATTTGGATTTGATCAACAAGAATGGGGATTTAACCTGCAAAAATATCGCTTATGATGGGTTCAATCAACCACCAAAATTGCGCAAATTGGACCCCTAAGCCCCAAGCAAAGCCATAAATCAACTTGGCGTGATTGCCAGCACATGGGTGGGACCCTATCACCACTTAGTGCGGACCACCTTTAAATGGAATGACATCAAACCGTAAGGTGATCAAAAGAAAGACGCAGAAAATCATGTTTGGGCCATATCCCCATATTGGTCATGAAAGTTCATGAAGTTGGAGGTATCTGAGTCATGTTCCGGGTTCGTTTCTCCAACTGTTGATCCTTTGATCTACATGGGTTCATGGGTCGCCTAGCAATCATAGAGGTGGTGCAGTGGTGCAAGGTACCACCGGGGTGTGGTGCTTCATCTATAGCAATCCCCTTCAAATTGCTGTTGAGGGAACGGGGGAATGATCCACAAGGATTAAAAATCATCCCATTTCCCCATTCCCGGAATGCACGGATGGCCATGGTTGATGCCCCGAGCCCTACCTTGAAGGCCATGGCACACCACCTCGACAAAATTGGCCCCTGCTAGGTACCCAAAATTGCATAATGGCTACGGGACAAAGCCAAAAAAAGGCTGGTAAATGGATGTCGCATCCCGAAATTTTGATGATGATGTTGAAAATGCATCTTCGATGTTGATATCCATCGGCAAGGATTTTGTGATGTTGAAACCCAACCATCTTCAGGCAGATCATGGAGCTTTTCCATGGCTGAGAAAGGCCTTTGAATCCACCCCATCCGACTGGTTTTAGAACACATTGGACATATATGAAAGATGATCAAAGCATACAAGTTTCGATCACAATACCAGGTAAGATGGACAGCAACAAGGATGATTGAAATCAGCGAGCAGTTCATTTAGTCGGTTTCATCCCCACATTCTCAGTGCAAATCATGCTGGCTGACTGGGGCCCTCACCGGAGTCTTCTAAAGAACCCCGTTTGGCTGCCTGCAGGGCGAGAAAGGCTCTCTTGGTCAAGGATCACAAGGTTGAGACTGACATGAATCTGGGTCAAAACTGGGCACCCAAAAATTGTGAAGTTCATATGGGTTTTCTTCAGGAGGGTAAACCGAAATCCACGGGTTAGTCACAATTATCCAAAAATTAGAACTGCCATTTTGGGGGGTATCCTCCATGTCCAGACACACCCAGATCACATTGTTGGTCCATCCCAGTTGATTAGATCCTATCGGATATATCCATGATATCCCAAAAAAAAACATTGGTGATATATCCAGAAGTATATACAGTGTGTATATATATATCCATTATGATATCTCCATGATATCCCCATGTATACCCATCATATCCAGAAATGATCCGTCCGGAAGCAGTGCAAAAAAAGCGCAAGGTTCGGCCTGTGGAAGTCGCTCATCCAGAAGCAATTCCTGGACAGATTTCAACGGAGGCTCAGGATGTGACGCCCAGTAACCTCTGGCATGAGATATGATGCGACATATTATGATTTGGTGTGTATGTATATATATATATAGATATATATATATATAGATATATATATATATATATGTGTATGACTTGTCTAACCAACCATATAATTTGGATTTCTCCGGAAATTGACGTCACGGTTGTGTTCGGAAACTGGCAAGCTGTATTTGGACACTGGGAGCTGTAGTCGGAAACTAGTTGCATTCCGAAACTACAAACAGGGTATTCGGAAACTCAGACCCAAGCCGGAAACTACTGAGCTGATGATCTGACAAAGGATGCACCCTTTTTAAACGGTAAGCCGACCTTGAACCGTGGTTGCTGAACAGTTGCTGAACCGAACAGTGTTAGTTTCTGAAACCCCACACTCGCTACCTCCGCCAGGCCGTCCAAAGCATCGTCAAGGTCTAACTTGGTGCCTGGTCCAAAAAGCGGGCCTTGTTGGGGGTATGAAACCAGCAAGAATGGGAATATAATGGGAAATAGTGAGATCTAGCGGAATATAGTATTTGGTGAATGACCCTGGTGTCTAAAGCCAAGAAAAGTTGAGGGCGAAACATCATCAAAACGGGATTGTGAACCAGCGATAATGCGGAAATGTGTGATCTTCTCATCTGGGTTTGCTTTACTTACGACTTAGGACAACAACCAAGGTCCAAACACGTCATCATATGAAATCCCCTACAGCTGGACGTCTGAAACGTTTGACACTTTTTACACTTCACCCCCATAGCTATTGAATCACCCGATCCCGTGGTTGATCATCATCTTGCCCATTGATGGCCAGAAATTAGGTCTTACCCTCTGGTTATTTCACAGTTCTGATGATTTACCTATTCAAATGGTGAGTTTCCATGGCAAATCGTTGAGTAACCAGATGGTAAATCACCGTACTTGTCACATAAATCCCATGTTGTCACCATTTTTGTGGCCCCGGTTCCAAACCCCAGCGCCTGATTTCACCGGTTCCGGCCGCTCCACCTCCTGGAGAAATCAAAATGATGTCTGCTGCAATATGTGAGCCCCTTTTCTGAGATTCTTGGTATCTGTTACATGTGTGTATACATATTAGTGTGTATTAATATGTATGTAGTATATACATATATGTATATATATAATTATATATATATGCATATATATATATATACATCATACATTATTATTGCTTGTTTATTTATCTACCACATGCATATGTTCATATCGCGATTACTGTTGGTATACGCCTACTATGTTTCAAAATGGGTACCATATTGCAGATGGCGATGTCTTTCGATAAAAAACAGCCAGCTGTTTGGACCTGGAAAAACAAAAAAAATGGGAATGCTGGATCTTACCAATTGAAAAATGAAGACTCAATTTTAGCAAAACCCCTTTAGATACAGTATATGAAGCAACTATATGAAGTAACTATCAAATCCAACACAACAGTCCAGCGGAGATGTGGAACGCTCAATCCATACAATTCTGCTGTTTCAAGATGCAAGCTGCCAAATATGGAGTTTCTATAAATGGGGGATCCCCAAAATGGATGATTTAGAGGTACCCCCTGTTTAGGCAACCTTATGATCTAGCACTTTACCCATCAGCAAGTCTCATGCTTTGCCAATCTTTGGGGAACACAAATCGTCTAAATCGGGAGCACAAGATGCCCCTATAGAGCCACAGCAAAATGGGCAGCTCGACTTGTTGGTCACTGCATCCCATCTGTAAAAAATGGGATTGTCTGAAAATAGCCCAAGTTTGATGGTTCAATCATCACTGTTCATACCAAGGGTGTTGATTTTCCTTGCTGGCCTTGAGCCTGATTTTCCTGATTTTCCCACCTCAGTCGGAGAACTTGGAGCAGTCTTATGCTCAGAATTGTTGGGCCTGGCACCAAACCCAAGCAAGGCGGTGAAACATCTGTGTGAATCCCCGACAGAAAACCATGGTTTCTGGGTGGTGTTTTTCATGGGGGATGGGATGATTTACCTGGCTACCCTCTAAATCGATCATAGCCATGGGAAATGTGGCCATGTTTCATAGATAATTCATCCACAAATGGTTAATCCATTTTGACGGGGTCCTAGAAAACTGTCCGGAGAGACGTTCACTGTATGGTAAGGATATGATAGGGATCTTCCTTCCAAACCAAAATGGGAATGTTGCCCCAAATATATCTTGGGTCTATGGCAGAGTCTATGGCAATGGCTGAAAATGTTTGACTCCCCAAACAGTGGATAGTTTCATACGATCATCAAATTGTTGCGGGATGACCATCCAAGACTATTCATCCAACACATGAAATCAAAAAAAAATATGTATGGTCTGTATGGTTTGGATGGATTCTGATCCTAATATCCTACAAATGGATGGATGTCAGGTGGATTCTGATCCTACAAACCACAGCAGTTGGGCCACATCAAATCCGCCTCACATCTTTTCGAGGCGCCGTTGGGCCCGTTGGGCCCGTTGGGGACATACTAAGCCTCGAAAAAAACTCACAGCGCCAGCGATCGGTCAGAAATAGAAGCTGCCAAGTCATGGGATTTTAGCCAATAAAAGTAGAGAAATCATGGGGGTTTACCCTCTGGCAAACTAACATAACTATGGAAAATCACCATTTTTAATGGGAAAATCCACTATAAATGGACCATTTTCCATGGCTATGTTAAATAACCAGAGGGTACTAGTAGTAGCATGCGCTTGGGAAAACTCTTATTTCGTAGCTTCTAATTGGATCTAATTGGCTCCCTATGCTTTGTGGGGAAGATGGATATATTGACGGCTGCGAATCGCTCCCTCCTGGCCTCCAGATAGCAGAAAAAATGGTGGTCATAAGCCCATCTAGAGGATATGTAAACCCATCGAATCCATGTACTAGTCCATGTAGCAACCGTAATACAAATTCCATATCAACAAAACTACATACAGTACATACGACCCTATCAAAAAGTCCGAAAAAGAAAAAGAAAAAAATAAAGGTTCTCCGTGAAACCCCCGATCAAAACTGGGATCAAAAAACTGGGGTCAAAACCAGGATTCGGTCCTTTTTGAATGGGGGTCAAAACCCATTCCGGTCTTACAAAACATCGAAATGTGACAAAAATCCATGGATTAGTCCATGTTTTGGGGTTTCTTTGCCAAGTTACCCCCCAGTTTTCCAACGGATTTTCCATCCTCCTTGGTCCCTTGGTTCCCTTGGTTCCCTTGGTCCCAGCTCCAACTCGGCCCGCGGCTCAGGCAGGACCTGATCCCAGTCCTTGGCCTGGGCCTTGGTGACAAAAATGATAGCGCTCTATGGGAGCCAGGGGGAATCCCACATCAATATTACCCTCTGGTTATGTCAAAATAGCCATGGAAAATGGCCCATCTATAGTGGATTTTCCCATTAAAAATGGTGATGTTCCATAGCTACGTTAGTTTACCAGAGGGTAACAATAATCATCAATATAATCAGAATAATCAGAATAATCATGATAATCATGATAATGATAATGATAATGATAATTTTTTCACAATAATCATGTACTATACAGACTCAGTAATAATGCTACCATACAATAATACTATAAATACTATATTACTATGATCTTCTCCTTGGCTCCGGGCCCGGAAGGGCGGCTGCATGGGACTGGCACTGGCAATGACCCCAGCGCCCAGCTGCTTCCTGGGGAAACAAAGGGCGGGGAGCTGATGCCTGTGCTGCCTGTTATACCCTTCGGTAATAATTGGGTTTTCTTTTCGGAAATGATAGGGATTCAATCGGAAAGTCTAGGAAATGATAGGGATTTGTAGGGATTTATTGCATAATGATTGGGATTATAGGGATAATAATTGGGATTAAAAAACGGATCTAATTGGGATAAGAATTGGGATGTACAGGGACAATAAATGGGATTTTATAGGGATACCAATTGAGATACCAATTGGGATAATCATTGGGGTACTAATTGGGATAATCATTGGGATACTAATGGGAATATACGTTTTGGCAATCAAACGTAGCTAGCTGGGAAGTCCCCCTAAAAATGGACAGTTTAGTGGGAAAATCATCGAACTAAATGGGGGATGTTCGAGCACACCATATTTTGGATTGCTAGAGGGTAAGCCCGATTTAGATATGCGCTGTGTCCAAACGGTCTTGTTCTGAAGGCGCTAAGGGAATGCTTACGCGGCAGCTAAAAAGCGCTGCTTACGCCCCGGCAGTTTTTTATTTTACGCGCACCAAGAGCTTACGCTGATGCTTATGCAGGCTTACGCACACCAGGGTTTTGCTGACGTGGCTCATATGGAAATCCAATGATTGTTGGAAATTGGATGATAATCCAATTATCCCAATGATTCCAATAGTCAAGCCCTGGTCGAGATCATCATGATCATCTGCGAGCGATGGCATGGCAAATTTCAGCTGGCTGACAGATACCCTCTGGTTATTTAACATAGCAGTGGAAAATGGCCGATGTACACATGATCTATGATGATTTATATACCTATTTAAAAAAAAAAAAAAACGACTGTCCAGTTGTATCTCAATTTGTGTTGTAGTCGCAATTCTACATCTCCCTCCCATAAATTAATGAAAGCAGAAAGCCATGAAAGCAGATTGAACGGCAACCATGGCTGTTCCATATCGTTCTGTTATGTTTAGCAATTGATTGGTCCAAGACTAAAGACCCCAACTAGCATGACGACCCCATGAGTTGAGGGTTGGAGGACAATTTTTTCATCCAAGAATTTACCAGTTTCATGGTCAAACTTTTAAGAAATCCCGATAACTACCGTAAATATCCATAAATCATGAAAAATCCCAATTCTTCCTGAAAAAAACACCATGATATTCCATACTTTTTCCTGGCTGATGGCTGATCCAGGCCTGGCAGCTGATCTCTGCTTCTCTAAGGCCAACTGCCTTTGCCTCCGGATCGAAGCGATTCGAATGTGGAAATCAACGGGAAACTTTCAATGGGGGTTTCCATAGTCATGGGGATACCCCAAAATGAATGGTTTATGATGGAAATTCCCAGTAAAAGGGATGATGTGGAGGTACCCCTATTTCAAGATTTTCCCTGTCCAGGTGTGTGTGTATGTACATGTGGGTTTTCCTGCAAGTTTTCCGTCTTAGATTGGGACCGCTTGTGACCGCAAACAAGATGCAGCCCACGAACCCGAATGCTCACACGTATGTTAATGGTACAGATGCCCAAACACATGGATATGCAGTCACGCAGAACACTTTTCTGAAACAGTTTACTTGAACAGTTTTGTACATTTTTCCCCTGGTACCGTACCATACCAGTGCACCCGTAGACTGTGGAATATGGAAGAAGGTGGCGTGCTAAGTGTGGAGTGTGGAGTGTAGAGTCTGGAGTGTAAAGTATGGAGTGTAAAGTGTGGATTGCCAAGTGTAAAGTGTAAAGTGGGGGATTGTGAGGAGTAGAGTGCAAAGTGTGGAGTGTAAAGTGCAGAGTGTGGAGTGTAAAGTGTGGAGTGTGGAGTGAGGAGAAAGGAGTGAGGAGTGAGGAGGGAGGAGTGAGGAGGGAGGAGTGAGGAGTGTAAAATGTAAAGTGTAAAGTGTGGAGTGTAAAGTGTAAAGTGTAGAGTCTGGAGTGCGGAGTGTGGGGTGTAAAGTAAGGAGTGTGGAGTGTAAAGTGTGGAGTGTAGAGTGTGTAAAGTATGGAGTGTAGAGTGTGGAGTGTAGAGTGTGGAGTGTAAATTGTAAAGTGTGGTGTGTAGAGTGTGGAGTGTGGAGTGTAAAGTGCGGGGTGTGGAGTGTAGAGTAAAAAGTGTAGAGTGTAAAGTGTAGAGTGTGGAGTGTGGAGTGTGGACTGTAGAGTGTGGAGTGTGGAGTGTAGAGTGTGGAATGAGGAGTGTAGAGTGTGGAGTGTGGAGTGTGCAGTGTGAAGTGTGGAGTGTGGAGTGCAAAGTGTAAAGTGTAAAGTGTAAAGTGTGGAGTGTGGAGTGTGGACTGTAGAGTGTGGAGTGTGCAGTGTGAAGTGTGGAGTGCGGAGTGTAAAGTGTAAAGTGTAAAGTTTAAAGTGTGGAGTGTAAAGAGTGGAGTGTGGAGTGTGGAGTGCAAACGCCTGCCACGCAAAATGACGGCATAAGATCTCCAAAATGCTGCGCCTGCCAGGAAAACTGCAACTCATCTTCTGAAAACGACGCAAAAGTATTGCGCCTGCCACACAAAACGATTTTCGACACGTTATCAGACAGGTTGGAATGTCACAAAGTGCCGCGCCTGCCACGCAAAACGACATGACAACCTGCTTGAAAACCTTCGAAAAGGACATGTTTTGCAGCTTCCCCCCTAGACACGGCGAGGCCACAGGAAAACAAGAGACTCGAGACGAGGAGCATTTCGTGCGAGACTTCCGCTAATTTTGACACTTTGTAGCTTCAAAATCGACGTTTTCCTACGAGTTTTCCTTAGAACCTGAAAATTTGCAACCTCAAAATCATGTTTCGTGCGAGGCTTCCGTCAATTTTCAGCACATCACACAAAATGCCACGCCTGCCACGGAATTTGCACCTTGTCACCACTTGACGCAGCCCTGCCAATGCGATTTGGCAAAAACACGCAACAGGACACGTCTAAAGTGCTGCGCCTGCCACGAAAAATGATGATGGACACGTCCGAAGTGCTGCGCCTGCCACGAAAACTGCAACACATCTTCTGAAAACGTCACAAAAGTATTGCGCCTGCCACGCAAAACGACTTTCGACACGTTCCAGAACACGTCTGAATGTCACGAAGTGCCA
>Ga0126342_10017128_pt1 | contig 12560 bp, 7 predicted proteins | sample Cyp1metagenome_FD_92528 | JGI IMG/M metagenome (GOLD analysis project Ga0126342, IMG submission 92528) | Coral microbial communities from Lord Howe Island, Old Settlement Bay, Australia - Cyphastrea 1 metagenome | ecosystem: Host-associated > Invertebrates > Cnidaria > Coral ...
AAAAAAAAAAAAAAAAACTTGAAAAACACTCCTGACCTGCCACTTCTGGTAAAAAAAAAAAATAAACACAACCAGGGTTTTTTTTTTTCCCCCGGGGGGGGGGGGGGGGGGGGGGGGGGGGGGGGGGGGGGGGGGGGGAGGAGGGGAAGGAAGGGGAGGAGGGTGAGGAAGGGGAGGAAGGAGAGGAAGGGAAGGAGGGGAAAGAGGGGGAGGCAGCAAAGGAGGTAAAGAAGGGAGGAGGCGGAGGAAACGCAAAAGACAAAAAAAGCGAAAGAAAGGGAGAAAAAAAAAACATAAAGACAAAATAATTGAAAATATAACATCAAAATATAGTAAATAAATATTTTTTTCATTATAAATAGAATATATAATTAATTAAGATATATAAATAATATTTTATAATAAAACAAATATATATATATATAATTCCGAATTCCAAAGCTAAATTATATATTTTTTTTTAATATTATAAAAAAAATATTATACATATTTTTTTAATAATCAAAACATCAAATATATTTAATACATTTATTATTATTAAACAAATATAAATAAATATATATATTTATATTTAAGATATATTTAATTATTTTTTTTAGAAATATTCTAAATATATATATATATTTCGCATTTATATATTTAATAAATCTACATTTATTATATTTTATAAAATAATTTATTATTATAAATTTTAATAATATAAATATAATAAAAAATAATAATTCCAATAACGATAAATTTATTAATTTAATTAATTATCTATAAATTAATTTATAGATCAACTAATCGGTTTTTCAATCTATTTTTCTTATTTTTTTAAATATATCCATCCATCCACCCATCCAACCATCCATCCCCCCAACCATCCATCCAACCATCCATCCATCTGTCCATCATTGTCCACCCATCCATCCATCCATCCATCCATCCATCCAACAAGTTTTCGATCTATTTATCTTTCTACCTATCTATCTATATACCTACCTATTTATCTATCTACATATCTTTCTATCTATCTATCTGCCTATCTATCTATCAATCTATTTACCTACCTATTTATCTATCTGCATATCTATCTATCTATCTATCTAACTAATCTTACCTTACCTTATCTCATCTTATCTTATCTTATCTTATCTATCTATCTGTCTATCTTCCTATCTATCTATTTACCAACCTATTTTTCTATCTACATATATTTCTATCTTTCTATCTTTCTTTCTTTCTATCTATCCATCTATCCATCTATCCATCTATCCATCTATCCATCTATCCATCTATCCATGTATCCATGTATCCATGTATCCATGTATCCATGTATCCATGTATCCATGTATCCATGTATCCATCTATCCATCTATCCATCTATCCATCTATCCATCTATCCATCTATCCATCTATCCATCTATCTATCTATTCATTCAGTCTTTTTTCATTTCCTTTCCCGGGCCATCCTTTCACAAACCATCCCATCTATCCATCTGCCAGCGTGATGGTTTTCTTAACGCCTGTAAAATAATCAGTTGCTAAAATGGCGCGGCCGGCTCCAAACCGGGAAAATCTTTACCCCCACGGGGAAAAAATAGCATAGCTCCAATCCCCCGCGCATACGGGTTTCAAGTGGCTGACACATGAATGGTATACGATTAGAAATGCTGTGCCGAAGTACAGCCTATAGAGGTTGGGGCCAGAGACTCTCAAGCAACAGCCATCGAAAGCGTCTTTTGCCGGTCCTTTTCCGGTCTTTTTTTGCCAGCGCATCGGGGGCATTGCCGGTGTGACATGCATGAATGCACCAACGAACGCATCCAGAAACGAATGCATTGCGTTGACTGAATCAACAGATGATTGAACGAAGGAATGAAAACAAGATGCAGCCCACGAACCCGAATGCTCACACGTATGTTATATGATGGTAAAGATGTCACGCAAAACACTTTTCTGCGGTAGTTTATTTGAACAGTCTTGTGCATATTTCCCCTGTTACCAGTCTGCAGTGTGGAGTGGAAAGTGTAGAGTGTGGAGTGTGGAGTGAAAAGTGTAGAGCGTGGAGTGTGGAGTGTGGAGTGTAAAGTGAGGAGTGCGGAGTGTAAGTGTGGAGTGGGGAGTGTAGAGTGTAAAGTGTAGAGTGTGGAGTGTGGAGTGTAAAGTGTAGAGTGTGGAGTGTGGAGTGTAAAGTGTAGAGTGTGGAGTGTAAAGTGGAAAGTGTAGAGTGTGGAGTGTGGAGTGTGAAGTGAGGAGTGTGGAGTGCAAAGTGTGGAGTGCAAAATGTGGAGTGTGGAGTGTAGTGTGTGGAGTGTGGAGTGAGGAGTGTAAAGTGTGGAGTGCAGTGGGTAAAGTGTGGAGTGTGGAGTGTAAAGTGTGGAGTGTAAAGTGTAGAGTGTGGAGTGTAAAGTGTGGAGTGGGGAGTGTAAAGTGGAAAGCGTGGAGTGTAAAGTGTGGAGTGTAGTGTGTAGAGTGTAAAGGGTAGAGTGTAGAGTGTAAAGTGTGGAGTGCGGAGTGTAAAGTGTAGAGTGTGAAGTGTAGAGTGTGGAGTGTGGAGTGTGAAGTGGAAAGTGTAGAGTGTGGAGTGTGGAGTATAAAGTGTAAAAAGTGGAGTGTAGTATGTAAAGTGTGGAGTGTAGACTGTAGAGTGTAAAGTGTAGAGTGTGGAGTGTAAAGCGTAGAGTGTGGAGTGAGGAGTCTAAAGTGTAAATTTTGGAGTGTGGAGTGTAAAGTGTAGAGTGGGGAGTGTGGAGTGGAAAGTGTAGAAAGTGTAGAGTGTGGAGTGTGGAGTGTAGAGTGTGGAGTGTGGAGTGTAGAGTGTGGAGTGTAGAGTGTGGAGTGTAAAGTGTAGAGTGTGGAGTGTGGAGTGAGGAGTGTAAGGTGTAAAGGGTGGAGTGTAAAATGCAAAGTGTGGAGAGTAGAGTGTAAAGTGTAGAGTGCAAAGTGTAGAGTAGAGTGTGGAGTGTAGAGTGTGGAGTGTGGAGTGGAAAGTGTAGAGTGTGGAGTGTAAAGTGAGGAGTGTGGAGTGTAAAGTGTGGAGTGAGGAGTGTGGAGTGTGTAAAGTGTAGAGTGTGGTGGTGTGTGGAGTGTGGAGTGTAGAGTGGAGTGTGGAGTGTAGAGTGTGGAGTGTAGAGTGGGGAGTGTAAAATGTAGAGTGTAAAGTGTGGAGTGCATTGTTGCGCCAGCCACATAAAAAACTTTCGACACGGCATAAAACAGGTTGGAATGTCACAAAGTGCCACGCCTGCCACGCAAAACGAGATGACAACCTGCTTGGAAAAGGAGAGGTTTTGCAGCTTCCCCCATAGACACGGCGAGGCCACAGGACAACCAGAGAGACAGGTGGGCGCAGAAAAACGAGCATTTCGTGCGAGACTTCCTCCAATTTTGTCACTTTCGACACGTTATCAAACAGGTTGGAATGTCGCAAAGTGCCACGCCTGCCACGCAAAACGACATAACAACCTGCTTGAAAACCTTCGAAAAGGAGAGATTTTGTAACTTCCCCCATAGACACGGCGAGGCCATAGGAAAACCAAAGACTCGAGACGAGACACGTACGCGCAGAAAATCGAGCATTTCGTGCGAGACTTCCGCTAATTTTGACACTTTGTAGCTTCAAAATCGACATTTTCCTACGAGTTTTCTTAGGAACCTCGAAAGTTGCTACCTCAAAATCGATGTTTCGTACGAGGCTTCCATCAATTTTCAACACATCTCACAAAATGCCACGCCTGCCACGGAATCGGCACCCTGTCCCTACTTGACGCAGCCCTGCCAATGCGATTTGCAAACAAACACGCAACAGGACATGTCTAAAGCGCTGCGCCTGCCACGCAGAGTGACGATAGACGTCCAAAGTGCTGCGCCTGCCACGAAAACTGCAACGCATCTTCTGAAAACGTCGCAAAAGTATTGTGCCTGCCACACAAAACGACTTTCGACGCGTTACAAAGCACGTCTGAATGTCACGAAGTGCCACCCCTGCCACGCGAAACGAAGCAACGAGACACGCGAAACGAAGCAACGAGACATTTGAAACCACCCCTTCTGTAGAACTTACCATGCGCGAACGGTTGCGGTCGGTTGCGGACGGTTGCGGACGGTTGCGAACGTAAACGCAACGTCGAGCGAACACACCCTCAGCCCCCAGACCCCCAATGAAACGGGAACCCTTGCTACGCAATCGGGAGAAAGAAAGATTGAAACAAGCTGTGTCCGTTGAGCTGCCCATCACCAACACGATTAGAAGGCACCACCGGGTTAAAAACTATGTTTTCTTTTGCCGGGTAGAAAAGCAGGTGCATGGATAGATAGATACAATGCCCTAGCGTTCCAAGGTACTCCTACTGCTCCCCAAAAATTGAAATCATGATGGAAAGACTTTCGGGCCACATTCATCCGTAACTCGGGACTTTGCTGCCAACAAAGCTGGTGACATATGTGAATTAACGTACACCTTATCAATCCTGAACTAATACAAGAACCCTTCGACTGTTGACTTGAGGGCGCCAGGCAAATATAAATCACTGCTTGAGCGTAAATAGCTCCGCTTTCGGAGCCATGGTTTATTAACCCAGGGGTTACAATGATACATGAAAATTGGTGTATATATAATAGAGAGACACATATATACTGTATATATATATATGTATATGTAAAAATGTATATATATATAAATATATATATAGAATTGTATGTAAATATATATATATAATTTATATATATATATATTCATTTTTGGGTCACCCAAAGCACGTCACCAAAGCTGGCTGTCACCGAGATGCCGGAGGCTCTCCGGTCCCGTAGCCCTTGTGCAAATGCGCTCCGCGTCCTCTTCTGTACATTCTAAAAGTGTTTTTTCGTTCCTTTTTCAGCCATCCTTGCAGCTTATGCGCAAGGAAGTATGCGATCTCCCAAATTGGGGACCGCAAGGTCGGTGCTAACAAGCAGGAGTAAACGCGTGCTTTGTTTTCCGATTTTGCATATACAAGTTCCTTTCGCAATGCCGCGGTATTCTTAAGCGGATTTATTTGTTTGGAAATTAAAAATCTCAAAGCTGCAAGCTGCTAAAGCCCTAAATCAACCGCAAGATTTTAGCATCGTCTTTCTTCGCCGGAGAACACAAAATATAAAATATATTGTATAATATTATATAATTTCATTGTATACCCCCAATGGCTTGGGAGGGGGCCTTGCTGGTGACATTGTAGACCCTAAAACGGGGGTATAAGATGGATTACATATTCTAAAAATGAAGATTTTCAATGTCGCTTTAGACTCAGGGGGCTATGTTGAAGCTGCGGGTCTGGAATGGTTAAACATACTGCCACGGGTCGAGCTTTGAAAGCTGCTGAAAACTTGTCATCTAAGAATATGAGGGCTTGCATAAATTTATATTTATATGGATTTAAAAATTTATCTGATGTTCTTAATTATTCTACTATACTTACAGCGGTTTTCAATGCTAGCTGACCAAAAGTCTACAATACATCATGCATCATCTTAGCCCCTTGGATCGGCATACCTCAAGATCTGCTGATTTCAGACTCTAAATTTAAAATAATTGATGAAATTTCACGACTTGATAGACCATGCTGGACCATGATTATATCCTAGTGACAACTTAAAAACTATGACTTCAATCCGCCGGCCTGGTATGTAATGGACGTCAGTGTAGCGTCGCGCCTTCACCCGGTGCAGGTGGAAGGCCGTGCCATGCTCCTGCAAGAAGTCGATGGCAGCACGAAAGACGTGGCCAGGAAATGCTGTGGCCACGCGCTCTGCTGAGATCGGGCCACCGCACACAAAGCCTCCCTCATGTCCGAGGCGGCGCCTGGCGCTTGTACCTGATTGCAACACGGAAGGGTGTGCCGCGGCCCTTAAAGAGTGGGGTCATCAAATCGCAGCAGCCTGGACACGGAGAGCGCAAACACCAGCTGCACCATGACATGAGCAGCTGCGTGACAGGCGCAAGAGGCAGTCCCAAATTCGCCAACTATCTCCGTAACCGCTGGATACTCTCCTCTGTCGGAATGCACCCATGATGCGCTGCATGGAGTTACAAGCCGGGGATCCGCCCCAGGTATTCTTCCACCAGAGGCCACACAGTAACCAAAGCGAACCAGCTCGCCACCCCACTGCAGGAGAACAACGTTCTTTTTAGCACAACTATACTCGGAGCACAAAAACAGCTGCGGCAACCTACGTGTGCTGATCCACTGCCGAAGGCCCGGGCACAAAGCAGCCGGTTCCAGCCGAAACAATAAACCAAGCCTTCAGGGTTGAAAATAAAACCTATCCAGCAAACTGCTCGTGCAAGTGCAGGACTGCTGACACTCGTCCCCTTGCCTTCCAGCTTTCGGCCCAAAAAAAATTGACAAGGCAAGCAAGCAACAACATCCCAGCAGCGCTGCATTTTTACCGGCATGCGCTTCAATGGTCAAGGTCGGCGCAGTATACTATACACATCCGATTGCGGGGCTCGGGCCTACTTGAATTGGCGGAGGCCTACCAAAAACATCCAAAAACTGGTTTCCCAAAGCCAGCGGGGCCCAATGGCGGTGCAGGAAGCAACATCGTCAGAAGCTGCTGCAAACGCGCGAGGATGATATCGGGCTCCTCCTAAAACAAATAGATCCGAACATAGGCAGCCAACACGTCCATACCAGGCCGGGAGATGCCGACCCAAGGTGCCCAGCGACCACGCCATGCAACAAACAACGTCCAAAGGAGCCTGGGCGTGCAGCGATCTCGGCCGCGGGTGCTATGTCGTAGAAATCTTCTCTTTCATTGGCGGGCGGCAACTCACCAAGTGCCGCTGGCAGCTGCGGCTCCGCTGCCGGGCCTAACCGCGGCGCAGCAGGAGGGTCAGATGCATTGGGCTCAAATCGCTCCAGCTTGTGGCCATAATGCCACTATCGTTGGTTTCAATTCAAAACAGCTGCGGAATTACCGAGAATTGAGACGAAGCCCGCAACGCCTTCCAACCAGCTTCTCCTAGTTGCTCAGCGGCGGTCCGGGATAGGCAACGCGTGAAAACGCAACAGCATTTGCGCATTGTTTTGCAACAATTGTTATCTGTTGCTCAGTCAGCTGCGCGTCTCTATATCTGTCCAAAGGAAGGCCGCGCCTATATCTGCACGCCTGTATGGTGACATGCTGCGAGACACAGGCAAAGAAACCTACAGTAGCAGGACCTAGCTAAAGTCCAAGTTCTGCACCCTGCGTCCTGTACTGTCACGTGTTTCGCGACACAAACCAAGACACCCAGCCGACCTAGCGACAGCTAAGATCGGCGGTTTTGATTTCTTCTGTGCTTTCAGGAGGGCAGCCAATAGGTCAGCAGGGCGCACGAAGGAAAAGGTTTCGATGCAGGTCTGCAAGGGCTTCCGGGATGTCAGAAGTATGCAACATCAAGGCCGTAAAGTGGAAACCTTCGTGCCGCAGGAAGATAGGATGCATGCGGTCAATGCTTGCCCCCCTCGGCTGCCCAAACCCGGGTCTTGCCACCAGATGCGCCAATGACGAAGATCACCTTCGCCTGGGTTGCCTCATTCTCGATTTCGAATTTGACATAGTCGTCGTAGAGGCCCTCCCCAAGATTGGCTTCGTTGGCCGCCGCACGGCACGCCTTGTGCTTGTTCTCGGGAAGTTTCTCGACCCAAGCGGCGGCCCAGGCATGAACCTCAGCTTGCTTAGCATCCGGACCCAATGTGGCACGAGCCAGAGACAACGGCATACAGCAGTTCTTATGCGTCTTGCCAGCTACTTCCAGGCGCGTGCCTTTGTCGACCTCTTTCAACAGCTTGGGGCTGAACTTCTTGGGTGCCTCTCGACACAGGCGATGAAGAGGACGAGCGGCCGCTGGCACTGCTCCTGGTGCTACCTCTGCTCTTCTTGTCCTTGCCTTTCTTCTCCTTGCCGCTCTTCTTCTCCTTGTGCGACTTCTTGCCCTTGTCCTTGCTGTTCGCCGCAATACAATGCGGCAAAGCCAGCCGGCTTCACGCCCCAAGGCCACGTGCGGCACGGGCATCTAAATCATGCCCAGTGGGGTGTTCGTAACTTCGCCTTGGGGACGGTCCTTGAAGTCAAAGAAATACATGCCTAATGAGAAAATAATCGAAGGAAATTTAGAAGTCAAACTTCCGGCACCATAGACAAATAGACAAGCAGAAGTGGGAAGAGTCAGAGAAAAAGAAAGAGTCAGAAGAAAGAAGATACAGGCGCACGAAAAGGTAGGAAAGCCGCGAAACACTGTGTTTTTCCAATGATTTGTGGCTCCGGAGGGTCGAAAAGTAGGCTCGCTAAAGCGGCGGATGCGGAGCCATGTGGTCAGATGTGAGATGAAAAGGTGCACGCCGTTGTGGCGCGAAGTACGTTTCCAAGTCAAAATGTACAAAATACCTGTGTGTCGGAGCATCTTTGGAAGTTAAGATGTCACAAAGTGGACGCCGTTGTGGCGCGAAGCACATTTAGAAGTCAACATGTACAAAACACCTCAGTGTCGGAGCAAGTTAGGAAGGTTAAATTACGAAAAAATGCACGCCGTTGTGGCGCAAAATGCATTTCCAAGTTAAAATGTACAAAATACACCATGTTCGGACCACTTTTGGACGTTCAGATGTCGTTTCGCGTAGCAGGCATAAGGGATTGCGCACCCTGTCAAAAATAAGCAAAATCTGAAAAATCTGCCGGTTTATGGCTGTTTCAACTGCAATACTACAACCACCACTACGCTACAATACACCCCATTCTACTCCACTACATTACAAGACACCGCACCACAACTACAACTACAACTACATTACACTACACTAATTACATTACACTGCATTACACTCCACTACACTCCACTACATTACTCTACACTCAATTACACTACACTACAAGGCACTACAACTACAACTACGCTACATTACACAACACTACAACTAAAACTAAAACTACACTATGTACACTACACTAATTCAGTACACTACATTACACGACAATATTGCGGACGATGATGTTGAGGATATGAGGTGGAGGATGATGTTGAGGATGATGATGTTGAGGAGGATGAGGATAAGAATGCGGAATATGAGGTGGTGGGTGACAAGGCGGAGGATGATGATGTTGAGAAGGAAGTAATCATGTTGAGGAAGAAAAGGTGGATGATGATGATGTTGTGGAAGATGAGGTGGAGGATGATGATTTTGAAGATGATGATATTAAAGGAGAGGAAAATGATGATTGCGAACATAATGATCTGGAGGAGGAACACAAATATATTGAGAATAACAATAAAGAGGAGGAGGGTCGATCCCAAGACTGAGATCCAGAATTTGCGCGAATCTGCGCTGTCAAAATGTAAGTGGATATATCCCAAACATCATTTTAAGAGGAAATATAGAAAGAACATGCCGCATTCTAGAATCGGCACAATCATTTTATACGAATTTGCGGCATAGAAATAACTGTTAATATAAAATAAGAACCATATTATACAGGAATTTATAGGTAAAAGGCCACAGACCAAGCCCGCGCCGCATATATATTTATTTATATATTATTATTATATATTTAAATTAATAATAATCCTTTCCCCGTAATACTAAACCCCTCCTCCCCCTCAAATAATAACCACCTGAGGTAGTTTTTATTATTAGGGTGGTATTTATTATTAGGGAACCCCAATAATAAATTAAGACCCTTAACTAAATCAACAATGTATTTCGATTTCAAAATCAATTTAATTTCCTTATATAACGCAATTAAAATATTGCCAAAACTTGGTTTTCGAAACGGACCCTATTAAGAAATTAAAATCCTTAATCAAAAAAACTATTAATTTCGATTTCAAAATCAATTAAATTTCCTTATGTAACGCAATTAAAGTATTGCCAACAATTGGATTTTGAAGCGGGCCCTATTAATAAATTGCAACCCTTAAAAAAGACCTAAGATTTTCACGGACCCTGATAATAAACACCCCGGGATTAACTAGTTTTATTATTAGGGGGCGAAACCCACGAATAGTAGCTTTATCTATAAATTGTTTTCTAAAAGGGATCAATTAAAAGTCAAATTGGCCAGTTTCCAAAATTAGAGATGGACCCTAGTTTTTATTAGTTGGGGGGGTAGGAATAGGAGGACGGGATTTTGTAATATAATTAGTGTATTTGCTTAAATATTATGGCTAAACAATGTATATATATAATATAATACATTTATTTTAAGAATAATTAAGATTTTTAATTTATAACAATACAAAATTTAAATATATAAATAGGTATTTAATACATATATTTTAATCTATATATATATATGTATTGAATCAATAATTGAATATATATATAAATATTTTTTTTCCTTCTTAAAATATAGATATTATGTCTTTTATAATTTGGCCAGTGAAGGAAAATATCCAAATATTCCAACGATTCCATTTTATTTTTGTATCCGAAATTCTTTTTTGCGTCAAAAATAGATATGTCCACATTATTATTTCTATTCTTCATAATTTTTCATCAATTCATCCTTTTTCGAATCTTTTCAGCAATTGTCGGATTGAGGCTCCTGTAAAAAAGGATCATTATAACCTTTTCAGATGTATAGTAGTAGTGATAATTTTGAGCTCTTTTCAATGAGCCTATGCCACAAATAAATTTGCATCAATTGACATGATTGCATCTATTGAGCCCGTTTTTTTTTGGGTGCCTGCGCCCCTTTCATTCCAAAGACAAAATATAGCGGCCAAAAAGAATAAATGCAAAAAAAAGGTAAGGATACTCATACCCCAGGTATATTGAGGATATTAAGTTCAATTTGTTTCTATATTCTATATATTATATATTCTATTCCATTTCCATATGTTATGTCCGATATTAATCAAATTTACCTTTCATAGTCAAACATCTTATTTTTTACATCCACGATGAAGAAATCAAAGATAATCAGGTTTAGGTACCTCGGTCAATAACTGCACGCACATTCGAACAATGCATTATCTTGTTGCGTTGCCCTCTACAAATAAACTATTGTCACATTGTGGCCTACTGAAGATGGTTTTGGATGGTTTTGGACTATTCCATTGTCTTTCACTTAGAAATGGCCATAGCAATTGGTTCCATGATGTGGAGGTTTCCTAAAATGGGGATACGCCCAAATCATCCTAATTTAGTATTGAAACCTATGGTTTTGGGGTACCCCCATTTCAGGAAAAACTTCCATATGTCCATGCTGATTATTGTTGCCAACTGGCAGCCCAGTACTCTCCAGGGCACGCCATCCTTTTCGGGCATAAACTCCAGTCCGATGGTCTTTAGCCCCGCCTCGACCAAACGGATTTTATAAGTTTCTATACGCTTTCTTAGGGTTTATATAGTGACTGAGGTGGTATATTAATGGTATATTAGTGGGACTTCCAAGATCTTACACCCCATACCCCCTGGTAATTTAACATAGGGAACTGGAAAATCACAATTTTTCATAGCTAAGTCATCTATAAATGGGCCATGGTTTCCATAGCGAACCCTTAGTTTGCTGGAAGGAACCAGCTTTTCCAGGCCATGAATCGGGCCAAACTCTCTGGCTGGAGCATTCCCATTGGTTTCGTCACATCCCAATGGGAAAGTAGTCTTCAAATATCACCATTAATCATCGCGCATCATCCAAAAATTACTCTGAAAATCTTCAACCCGCATCAAACATCATCTACAATTGAAATTCTTGGGGAAAAACGCCGATCATGAACCGAACCTACAGAAATCCCGCTTCCCTTGGCTGCCGATGTCGAAGGCCTTCAAGTTCTCTGCGAAGTACTGCGGATGCGTCTGCTCAGTGATCTCTGGAGCCGTCCAACCCGCCTCGTGAAACGAGTCTTAGCATGTCGCGATAAAAGGAACGACTCTCTATACATATTGAACGTTTAAAATAGACATGGATATATGATATTTACTTTTTTAAAATATAATTAGATATGAAATGACATAATGTAAAGTATATATGCATGCGTATACACTGTCTAATGTTAACATAAGTCCACAGAGATGTACATAATTATACAAATGCATTATTGATACCGCATATGTTTGACATATAAGACCATACTTAGGCCACGTTGAAAATGCGCAGCTTTTGGGACGTTTTGGATGCGAGAAAATGGCAAGTCAATGTGTGGCTTGCACGGTCTTTAGAAAGAAGAACCCCCCCGGCGGTTTAGATAGCGGAGGGGCGAACACAATCGTCTATTGGATCATATTGGATCTCTTCAGCCTGGGGCCCCTTCCAAAGGAACTTTCAGTGTTTTAGGGACTTTATCAAATCCCCAACTTTGTTGTTTCAATCATAATGTGGTTGTGCAAACCCCCCTTCTGATTTGGGGTTTCGACCCATCCCAACAAAAGCAGTCAATATGGATCATCATTCCAAATACAATAGGATGGAACACTAGCAAAATATGGGGTTTACATCCTCTCAACTACTATCCCCAGACCCTAGGAAACTTCATTGTAGACCCTGGATCTAGGGTCTGAAGTGGGGTCTGGGATGATAATCCCTAGGTGATTCCAGAAATATAACGGAACCATGCT
>Ga0126342_10017129_pt1 | contig 12558 bp, 7 predicted proteins | sample Cyp1metagenome_FD_92528 | JGI IMG/M metagenome (GOLD analysis project Ga0126342, IMG submission 92528) | Coral microbial communities from Lord Howe Island, Old Settlement Bay, Australia - Cyphastrea 1 metagenome | ecosystem: Host-associated > Invertebrates > Cnidaria > Coral ...
CATACATACATACATACATACATACATACATACGTACATACGTACATACGTACATACGTACATACGTACATACGTACATACGTACATACGTACATACGTACATACGTACATACGTACATACGTTACATACATACGTTACATACATACGTTACATACATACGTTACATACATACGTTACATACATACGTTACATACATACGTTACATACATACATACATACGTTACATACATACGATACATACATACATACATACATACATACATAGATACATACATACATACATACATACGTATTTACAGACAGACAGACAGACAGACAGACAGACAGACAGACAGACAGACAGACAGACAGACAGACAGACAGACAGACAGACAGACATACATACATACATACATATTATATATATACACCATATTTATATACATACAGTACATATATATGTATATACATATTTATAATATATATATATATATATATATTATATATATATATATATACGAGTTGATATCCAGTTTATGCCAGTTCCAAAAGGGGGCCTACCAAATTGATTTGGAACTCCGATTGTTATTTATATATATAAGCATTATCATGTTTTATTAATTGGTATTTGTATGTAAACGAAGAAACAGTTCCATTTTAATCTAGTGAATTTATCTATACTTGTATACGGTTGGTATCCATTTTTTCATGCCACTTCCACTTCAATGCAGACTTGGTACCTAAATTGGAAAGAGTCAGTCATTCGGCATCCTTTTTTCACTTAGCATGATAGTCGAAAATCACCTTTTCTAATAGGTAAATCACCTATAAATGGATGATTTTTCCGCATGTAACCAATCACCAGAGGGTATTAATTAACCCATATTCCATTGACATTCCATTCTTAATCAATGTTATATATTCTATCAATTTCTACCATACTTTATTCTTTTATATATGTATTCATCATGTATCCATCATATATCCATAATATCCTCACAATAGTTGGGTTATGTATGTTATATCCCAATTTGCATCCCTTGGTTGTTCGAATGTCTCCTGGTTCCCACGGCGTCGCAGCATTCAGGCTCCTGGATCATCAGAGGAACTCTGGTGCAAGTGTCCCGGAAAAACGTAGCGGTGATGCCACTGTTGAACCCCCAGTTATACCAGTTATAAAATGTTATAAAATGTTATAAATGGTTATAAATCGGGGATATACAGTCCCATTAAATGTGGTATTATAACTGACTTAAAACTGATTTAGAACTGGTATTTCGGGCCATAACTGTAAGTTGGCTGATAACTCGGTTGATGACTTAGTATTTGGTAAAGGTTTGGGTTTATGGTGATTATAACTAAATCTAGATGGGTAAGAAGCCATCTTGTAACCAGGCAGCATGACCATGTAGAAATGGTAGGAATTGTAAGGGCAGCTATCTTTCAAAATTATTCAAATTGCAGAACTTGGCTGGGTGAATCACTATAATGCATCCAGAACATATGTCCATTGTTTTCCCGGTTGCGTTTGTTTCTTTTTGATGAGTTGGAAATGACATGCAATAACGGACATGATCAGGAATATAGTCACCAGCAATTTTGCTATGATCCTGAATAGTTGTAGCCCGCCTTGTAGGAGATGTCAAGGTTCATACACTCCCAATAGAAGGAATAAGGAATACCCACGCATGGCAACTCATGTTGTAAACCCAACACCAACCGAAATGTTCTGAAGTTTCATCAGTAACAACAACAACGACGACAGCAACAACGACAACAACAATGCAACATGATTAAATAACATAGCTAGTTTCAGTTAGTGTCGATTATCATTGGGGGTTATTAGCACATATTACCTTTTTAGTTGAATCTATTCGCAATTGAGCAATTGTTCCCATGCTGAGCTGCCCTGTTGCTGGTTCTCTTTTTGAGGACTTGACCAGTGACATCCAGTGACCAACCCCGAGGTGCTGGAAGCGGAACGGCTCATCTATGAGGGACCCCAGCCATCGCAGCCATCGCAGTCGCAGAAGCGGAAGCGGTCAGAGGTTGGAACGGAGGGGAAACAGCCACCGGGGAATGTCACGATTGCGCCCAAACGATAAGGGTAGCTAAGTTGGTGAACATAGGCTAACTATGGCGAACTGGGATTCATTGGTTTAACTAGAATGGTTCAAATGGTGATCATAGTCATTGCGTGATGATTTACCCGGTAAGTGGGGTTTGTTATCAACAACCACTGGGGAAATGTCATGGGATTTATTTTTTACCGGCCAAAATGGGGAGTAGATGGGATATTTCATGGCGATTCAAATGTGGCATTGGGGAGAATCAAGGAGACTCTGAGTCCCATACGGAATCCAACCTGGCTGGCGGTGTCACCAACTTGGAATCCCACAGAGTCCCCACCACAGCCAACAACGATTGTAGCCGGATCCACAGTAGCTTATAATATCACCAGATATCATTATGATATATATATATATAATAATATATATATATATGTATTAATGTTATATATATATAATAATAATTATTATTATAACAATAATAATAATAACAATAATAATAATAATTAATAATAAAACAATAATAATAACGATAATAATAATAATAATATATATATAATTATGTATATATATATATATACCACTGGTTCATCTCACTGGTTTATCCAGCTTTGAGATGATGTAAGCTGGCTATCTCCTGTGGTTTGTGCTTCTTTGACGAGTCAAGTCCCGCACTTTGCCATTATCATGGAAAAATCACAGGAAAACCGACAGAAAATGATGCTAGAATCACCAAAGATCATGATTCAAAAGCATTCAGAAGTAGCAGCAATCATATAAATCGGACAATCCATAGATATCCATAGACTATCGCACAATCTCCATTAAACAAAAAAATCAAACATTAAAAAACACGTGGCAAACTCAGGACCTGCCCATTTTTGGGCCGAATTTCCCATGGATCCGCGCCAGGATTCGGCCGAGCCGGAGAACTCTGAACCAGGTGCAGGTTCAGAACATGGATATGACGAGTGGTCTTGATGGGGAAATATATACCATTTGGTTATTTAACATAGGCATGGAAAATCACCATTTTTAATAGGTAAATCATCTATAAATGGGCCATTGTTCATGGCTATGTTAAATAACCAGAGGGTAATATAATAATATAGATAACAACTGAATTAACAATGTACCAATGATATTTATTCAATTTAATGGTCTTAGTACTTTTGCATCAATTAGTCAATGGTGTTAGCACTAGAATAATAGCAATTTATAATAACAATAACGATAATGTTGTAACAATAATGATAAGATAAAACATAATAATGAATGGTGATAATAATAACAATGATAATACTAAAAATAACAATAGCAATGATACAACTACTGTAACTGATAGCAATAATAGTGATAAAACTATTAATAATAATGATAACGCTAACAATACGAATAGTGATGATCATATTTATATATATAATTGATATACTTAAGATATGTATAATATATATATATATATATACATAATTGGAATATCATGGAATTACCTGGTGGATTGAATCTAAAATTTTAATGGTGATATAGTATATGTATACATATATTTTGATGGTTATATCTATCCAATTGTACATATACGGTTGATGGTATAAATGACCGTATTATTCTTATGCTTCAGTGGGCAAAGTGTATATGAATAGTGGATATATTACACTTAAAGCCCTTTGCCACTTGTATATGATTATAAATGGGCCTATTTTTCCGTAAATGGTGTTGAAACTAACTCACAACTGGTGAAGGGCCATAACCGTCATATATATATACAGTATATATAATAGGGATATCATAAAATATACATTCGGGATATTAATAGGTACCCGGGTATCCTACAAGAATGCTCAAGATCAATAGAATTTATGCATATCCTCAAGAGAATATTCACATGGAACCCACAGGAGGGTTGGGCACTTCGCCATGCCGTGCAGGTGCGTCCAAATGAGTGGAGCACATGGCGAAAAAATGGCGCAGTCTGATGGGATCTCATGGGTATCGTTCTGGACCGTCAGCTGCTGGTCGTTTTTTTTTTAAGATTTTGACGTGTCATGAATGTCATGTTTCTTCCATCCTCGTCTACTGCTTTTGGCCGTCCAAAAAATGATGGCTACGGGACCACTTTTCTGATCCGAAAATCATGATCCATTCAAAAACTCGATTTTTCGGGCAAAGCCACTAACTTACCCTCTCAGAGTGTCTATAAAAGGCAGTAAAACGTTTTACCCGTGGAGAAACATGCCAATTTTTACAGGCCCCATTGAGGATGTAGGTATATCTTAATTCATGATAACTTCTCTCCAGCCTCCAGTAGTCTTGTAGTCGGGGATAACCTGACAATGGACAATGTGTTGAATCGATGTATCTTCACGTAAGGGTGATATTCTCCATGCCCCAGTTTTCTGGAGGTTATTTGGCGATGTTCCAAGAGTAGAAAATAACAGTGGAAGAGTTGGGCATCGAGAATAATCTGGGAAAAGCCTGGCCTATGGAACAATTCTCAGGTTGCCATGGTGAGGAGATTTTAGTCGACTACTGACCCGTGTCAGGCTGTTTCAGCATCGATTCGTTTACCCCTCGTGCGCAAGAGCTTCTCAATTTGATCCATAGGGATGGTTCTCAATCCATTCATGGATAACATGTAATACTGGTTTCTGTTGCTCTATATATATTATATATTATATTATATTATATATATATTATATTATATATCATATATATATATACAATATATTATCTATCATGGCAACCAATGGTAGATAAATCGACCAATCATGGCATATGTTATGCTAATATGTATCGATCCACGCTGGGATTCCCTGCTGGGATGACCATGGAAGACCACGTCCAGGTCAGCGACGATGTCAGTGACGAGGCGCCTACGGTGTAGACTTCATCTGACATGTCTGACCTTATTTTTACATGTTTTGTTTAACCATATGTGGTGTGATTTTACAATATTTTACTATACTTTACTATATGTTTTACCATATCTGGGGTGATTTTACTATATTTTTCAATATTTTACAATATTTTGCCATATGTGGTGTGATTTTACTATATTTTACCATATTTTGGATGTGGGGTGAAGAACATCCAAGAACTGTAGCTGCTATTTTAAGCTGAACTACAGGTACCAGGGTTTTGTTACCCAAACATAAGCAGCTAAAAGCAGAAAGCAGGGTTGTACAGGCAATCCACATCTGAAATTCACTTCCAGGACGGAAAGGAACTTGGACGGTGCTAAGTGTCAGAAAAGACACGGAAAAAACACAGGTGGGTTGGTGTTTTTTTTGCAGATATGTACCGGTCCCTCAACATCCCTAAACCAACCATTCATTTATTGGATGGGATCTGGATTTCTGGGATTGCCATGTTGCCCAGATTTGTGGGAACTGCAAACACCAAGCCTCAACAAGATACCCCAAGTCAGTGACAGGACGGTTGGCTTAGCTTGGCTTTTAAATCATGTTATCTCAAGCTTTGTAGGGTATCATACATTGTGTTTCACCGGGGATTGTCCATAGTATTTTCTATCCTCCAGTGGTCTCCAGTGTAGATATCGATCGGGTTGTTGAGTTATTTTGGTGAGTATGATAATCGCTAGAAAGGTGGCATGAGTCACGAGTCTGGGAATACATGGCACTTGGTGGTCCTTCCGAGACTAGCTTCTGATACCATTTCCAAATATTGTATGTATGTATGTAATGTAATGTAATGTAAATGTAAATGTAAATGTAAATGTAATGCAATGTAATGTAATGTTAATGTATGTAATGTATGTATCTATATATATATATATATGATTGCATATAGTATGAGAAGGGAATTGCAATCCACACATATTGTAGTAGATCACAGAATTGTAGCTATATTCCATATATTACATGTGTGTAGCGCCACCAACCGGCTGATCTCCGTTTCGCCAGCGTTCCCAGCGGGGCGGGACACCGCCGGGGCGCCCCGACAGCGCGCAGGGGACTTTTTTCGTTTTTTTAACGGTCAACGGTCAACACATCAGACAACAAAAACACGCCTTTTGAAGTTGGATGAGAACTGAAAGCAGAATGAGTTTTGCTATAGATTTAGTTTCCATAAGAGGGTTGCTTTTGAGGCTGAAATCTGACATTCCATTTGCGGCTTATTGGTTTTCAGTGCATGTCATGTCAAATGGCAAGAAAATCTGAATCATATCATATATCTGAATCCCATATATAATCCTCAACCATCTGCCAAAAAACATCTGGAATCTGGCCAGTTTTTAGACATCTGAGACAAGAGGTGCCACTTGCTGAGTCGCTGAAAAAGGCTGATATCATCGCCATGATGGAACTACCGGGACCCACATTGATTCAAAACATCAAGCGACGACAAGAAGCGGAGGCGCCGGCCGTCGTGGGATGTTTCAAATGTGGTGAAACCTGCATTTTCTGATGGGTCAACTCAAATACTGACCGGTGAATCACTTAAATGGTCGCTCATGATCACACATGGATGCAAGGTGGAACAAACATCAGATTACTTGTGGAAGACATTTTTTAAGGATGCTACTGCTTTCCAGTATCCTTCGCAACATGGGTGTATCCAACATAGGAAAGAACACGGGTAGATAACCCTTTTTGTTGCAAAGAATGCTGGAATTGTGTTGGGAAGTCATGATCATCATCTATCGATTGTTTTGTTTTGGTGCCCCATGTCGATGTTTGGTCAGACCCAACTCATATTGTTGGTTCTACAGGCGATAAGATGCCTACATATTTTGTATATACACATACAATCACATACATTGATGTATTTATTCGGAGCATGTTCCCAGTGAATGGCCTTAAAGTTGTTTCATGTGATAAAACCAATAACTATACACAGTATATATATATATATATATATCTATCTATCTGGGTAAATTATAACGACCTCACTGCGACCTCACTGGAATCATGGTTAGTAAGAGGAATCATCCCAAAATGACCTTATTTCAGGTTAGTGAATTATTGTAATTTACCCAGATATATAGCAAGTCCAAAACAATCACCAGAAATGGGTAGCAACAGTTTTTTGTTCAGCCTCCTGGGAGACCCAAGATTTGTCGCTGCCAGGGTGGGAACTTGGTCAAGCGACGGCACGTGTCAGGCGAGACCGCCTGTCAGCCAATTCCAGGGTTTTATGGGGAAAATCATGGACCACATATGGATACATATGGGAAATTCACCTGAAAAATATGGAGAAAGTAGCAGAAACATATGGACCACATATGGGAAATTAACCTGAAACTACCAGAACATATGAAGGCAGCAGGATTTTACATGCTTTTCTTGAGAAAGGGGACCACCAAACAACAACATAACACATTGAGAAAGTACGGGATTATCAAATGCTTGCAATAAACTCATTCCAAAAACACACCCAACACATTTGGGGATTGATGATGAATAGATATATTGGCTATTTACATAAAGAACTGGGGAAGCATAGGAACTGATATGGGGGTTCAACCAACAACTATGGGTCTATTTCAAAGGGTTGCAACTAACAATTCTGGGGACACCCACTGGACAGGTGTCTTATAACGTATTTCATTGCTATAGAATGGGGCTGTGTACTACAATCTTTCTTTTTTCATGCAGGGTATCCAAGATTGGTCCTGATTTAAAATTTCAGAATTTGCTGTAGTCATTCGCCCCATGATTTTGCAATGAGAGCCTGATTTTGACAAATCCAAATGGTACCTTTGAATACCTTTGAACAAGTAGAGGTCTGGATCAACAAGTACCCACTGGTAATTTGAGTATAGCCATAGCTATTGAAAATTGCCATTTATAAATCATTTCTACTTGATTGATCCATTAAACATTGTGAATTTCCCATATTTTCCATAGTTTTTTGTATCTTTACCAGAGGGTACAGGCGGAACATGACCAGCCTGGCCAGCCTGCAGGTGGAACTGCGCGACCCGTGCAGTGTCCGAGTCTCAGAATCAAACGAGTTTCGGCGGCTACGCCCGCGGTTGAAATCACTCAAAATCCCTTCAGTGGCAGTGACGTCGAGTCATGAATTGTGTTTTTTTTACATAATAATAATAGTAATAATAATAACAATGTATGGATGTCCATGTTTGTTATCACTATCTACTCGCTTGCTGCCAACGTACTTTATTGTTTGAATCAACATTTGAGGATTATCAATCCATCAATCGCAACCAACAATGAAATAACCAGACAAAAAAAAAGCGCCTTGAACATTGCCCACATGAAATCTCCATGATATAGCGGATGGTTGCGAAATCCTGCACAAGTTGGTCGATAGCTTATCCCATTACAATCACATTACAGTCCCAGTTTCACATTGTTTCGTAGTTATCAATAATAGTTACCAACTGGTATCATTATCTCATAGATATGTCCTTCAATCATCTAAAATCACAATTTTTAGTGGTAATACCCCATAAAAGTACTAAGTTAAAATGATTTCCCAATCAGCTGGTTTTGAACCCCATGAAAAAAATCCCCATTAAATCACCCTCACCATGAACATCTCCCACAAATATAAATATATGTTTACACACACTTTAGTGATATCCCATATATCATGATGTAAAATAGTATAGTTATCACCAAAGTCATAGTATAAAACACTTTAGACCATAGTATAAATCCCATCAAGTTCCCACGAAATCACCATATCTTGGTCATCTCCCATCACCGACGCCAGGTGATGGCGCCACCTCTGCTGCCGCCGCCGCGGCCGCCGCCAAAGCCACGGCCGCGCTGCGCGCGGCGCCGGCGCTGCCGGGGGTGACGCCGCGCAGACGGCCCTCGGGCCAGGCGTGGGGCACCGGGGGGATATATTACATTATAATAATTATTATAATTATAAATATATATATATATATTATATATATATGTACATATATATATATGTATACATTTAAGTCTGAAGATCATACTATTTGGGGTAAACCTATATATATATATATATACATATGTATATGTACATATAATGCAAAAATACATGGAATACCTGTAATTGCAGGTATGTAGGTTATTGATGGATACATATGTGTATGTATATATTATGTATATGAAACTGGTGATGGGTCAGTACCTATAAGTACCATGATTTTTGCGGGGATCAACATCCATAACCAGAAACTTTGATTTGCACGGGTAATGACAGGGTTTTGACGCATAGCCATATAGCTACAACATAGCATATACATATATATATATACTTGAAACTATATGGTTATATATATGATAATTTGTATTGGAATGAACAGTGGACAGTCGGATGCTGCCGCAATTGGCTCGGTGGTTAGTTAATGGCTTATAATCTGTCAAACAGCTGGAATGTATTGGAATGTGCCATAGTTCAACCAAGCACAACAGGCCTTTTCTGGCAACATCTAAGGAGTCAATGGTGAATGAAAGATTCCAATCAGCGTTATTCGGGATGATATTGGTAATAGAGCCGTGATGAATCTAATGATTACAGTAAAAGATGCTAAAGTGTTGATTCGATGTGTAAGGGAGCGTATCCAAAGATGGTTTATATCATCTTGTCCAAGTAGCAATTTGGGTGGGTGGTTGGGCACCAAGTAAATCTAACAGGGATGCACGCTGGTTGCAGTACATCCATATCTTGTTTTCTACCGGCCTATCCGGTCCACTGAACTGCTGTTTTTGCTGATGGGGCCTGATTTCCGAAGTTATCCGGCCAATGTTTTGTCGATGTTTTTACTTCTGACTCATATTTGGAAGTTATCGCTTCCCATAGCTTCCATGAGAAATCCCTGTTACTGTCAAGCTCATCCCAAATGATGTTGCTTAAACCCCCCTTAGCAATCACCATGGCTGTACTTGATGGGCACAGCATCCATATTTCTGTCAGTGCAATCATACAATCCCCAATAAAGCACATCCTTGTTACTTGCAGTTCCATGTCACATGAGTCACATGTTCCTGTAGTTTCTTATGCATTTCAAACAAATCCAAGTTAAATCAACATATCCTTTAAATACAACTGTTTATCAACTCCCCATGTTTGGTTGCCAAAATGGCAACCAAGCATGGCAATGGTCAATCCACTATCTATAGTTGCTTTTCCCAGCTATAAACCTGCATTTAGTTCGAGGATTTTCCATTGCCACGTTTGATTGCCGAAGGGTATATCCCCATTATATTCCATTTGAATATGTTTATTCACATGAGATTTCCATGTTTGTTGTTTGAATCACCATTTTTGTTGGGTAAATCCACCTTTTTCCCAAATTATTCTGTTCAATCATCATTGAAGTGTTGGTTATCCCATACTAACCATTAAAGTGTTGATTATCCCATAATAACCATTAGATAACCATTGCATAACCATAAAGCAAGGATCAACACATGGTTATTCTCCCATATTAACACATTAATGGTTCTAGGATCATTAATCATATTAAACCATGTTAAATCATCATTTCAGTGTCAGTGTTGTTTATCCCTTATTTATCCCTTATTATAATCATCAGTAAAGAACCATTAAATAGCCATCATATCTCATTCAAACCATTTCATCCCCTGAGGCCCGAGAAACGGAGGCTCAGAAGGTCCTCGAGCGGACACCACCCAATCGTGTCACCACGCCCTTGCGGGTCCGGACCCGGGTGCCCGGTGCATGGTCTAATGACTTGGATGATTTGGGACAAAACCCCGATCTTAGGAAACCTCTACATATATAATTACATATATATATATATATATATATATATATTATACACATACATATGTTACATCGACAGTAATTATATATATATACATACATATGTTCATATGTATATGTGTCAAATATAACATACTATATTGATACCCATGGGATAAAATGGGGTTTAACCATTGATAGTTAATATATTCATATATATCCGATGGATCCTAAGTGGATCCTAAGTAGTTGAGGATGTATTTGGATCCATGCGGATGGGGAAAGAAAGTCAGTTCAGACCTGGGCATTCCATCACTATTGGTTCTTGGAATGTAACTGCCAGTGAATCAACGGTTGGAGGTCACAATCCTTGGTGGATCATGTTTTGTGTAGTTTTTTTTTCTATGTCTTGAAATGTTGTTTTCACCCTGTCTTTGTGTAATTCTCAGATTCCTTTGTGGACTTTGTGTTCAGGAGGATGTGTTGGCGGTTTTTCAGTTGAGGTCAGGTATGTAAGCACTATTTGCCTGATCACATGCTGTTCAGAACACTCTTTACCACCCAAACATAGGTATGGGATGCTATGGGCATCTATTGGTTAAGTATGGTTAAGTCAGTGGATACACCACTTGCACAATCGAATAGCACAACTAGCTTGCCATTGCTGTATACATGGTATACCCCAATGTGAAAACCACTCACAATTCACAATTCGCTGCTAGGTCTACACTCGGAAGTCCCAACGCCGCAGTGTCTCAGAAGACAGGCCAGCCCCTGATGGGCATGATAATGTAATATAATGCATGTTTTTTTTAATTTATGACATGATAATGTAATGTTTTTCATTTTTTTTTTAAATGGGTATTCCATTTTATTCAACTTTCCATGTTTTTTTCAACCACTGGCATGATAATTTTGCACGCCACCACAAACTGTAGCTGCCGCCCACGCTTGGATAGATGGACCATGCTTTTCTTATCCACCTGTAGGCCTCACAGCTTTTGCCAAGATGGTATCCGTTAAGATTTTTGCCCAGTGGGTGGTTGAGATTGGTGAGATATCCATTCAAACTATGAACATCCCCAGTCGTATTGATCAAGTCCCACTTTTCCTGGTAGACTCCCTTTTTATCACGGTGAACATACCTATATGATGATAACTTTAATAGTATCTACCTTCATGGTGAACATTCCCATTCTCATATTCACATTAGATATGAAAAACACTCAAATAAAGTTCCTGAGTTAGAGTAGCCCCCAAACCACTTTTTGTTGGATCTGGATTTTCACTACAAATTGTATCTACTTGGCGGTGACCTCGGGATGAAATCATCTCGAACGGGATTGGAGCCCTAGCTTCAGCTTCAAATTGATCATCAATTCTGCGTAAATTATATGGTAAATTGGAATACCCTCTAATGCTCCATGGTGCTGGAATATTTACCAACATTTACCCCACATATCACCCAAATGTAGGTAAATATACTATACATGGAGCATTTGGAATATGTCACTAACCTGAAATGAAGTCATTTGGGGATGATTCCCCTCAACCATCATTCCATTTTGCGGTCGCAGTGAGGTTGATATAATTTACCCAAATATCCCATGAAATCCGCATGAAATCCCCATTTATCTTAGCAAAGCAATATAGGATCCACCATCCCTATAAAATCACAATTAGATTCCATTAAATCTCATTATATAATGTAATTAGATATATAAATGGGCTAACGCCCAGGTGCCGCCGCCCCCCTTTTTGAGGCTTAGCCGAAGTACTAAGTAGGTTATATCTCTGGTTATCAGTGGGGCAAGTGGCTTCAGTCCAGGTACAACTGGA